>ENA-OQBT01000194-OQBT01000194.1-human-gut-metagenome-genome-assembly--contig:-NODE-194-length-42589-cov-5.412816_pt1 | contig 42589 bp, 36 predicted proteins | sample MGYA00242749_ERZ504557 | MGnify/ENA primary metagenome ERZ504557 (study PRJEB26092, sample SAMD00036243) | human gut metagenome | host: Homo sapiens | study: EMG produced TPA metagenomics assembly of... | reverse complement strand
TGATCGATGGACGTAACCGGGCGAATATTGGGCATTGTTAATGACATCGGTACGTTTCATGCGGCATGTTACGTAGAATCTACGATGATGGTAACGAACCAAGTCACCTACATCAGCAGTCTCGCCTCCAGTAGCGTATACGCCTACACCCATTTCGCGAAGTTCGGCCAACAGTTCATCCGTTCCGTTGATGATAGCGGAAATTACTTCACCCGGAACGAGTAGCTTATTACGGCCGATAGTTGATGAAACCAGAATATTATCTACTGCACCTACACACAACAAGTCATCGATGTTCATAATCAGTGCATCTTGTGCAATGCCTTTCCATACGCTTAAATCGCCGGTTTCTTTCCAATACAAATAAGCCAGTGATGATTTGGTGCCTGCACCATCAGCGTGCATAATGTTGCAATATTCAGGATCTCCGCCTAGAATATCGGGGATGATTTTACAAAAAGCTTGTGGAAAAATACCTTTGTCAATGTTCTTAATGGCGTTGTGCACATCTTCCTTGGATGCTGACACACCGCGCTGCATGTATCGTTGATTGCTCATGAGTTATATATTTTATTCAATTGAATGTGCAAAAATAGTTATTATTTTGCTTATAGCCTTGAGTTTTATGAAAATAAAAGAGGAGAAGAGATTTATTCTGTTTCCATATTATTGCCGTTCCTGTTTTAGATTTATTGCTATACTCTTATTTTTTAGACGAGTAAATTTAATATTTATATCGAACTGACATTGATATCATACATTATTTATATGTTACAATGCCTTATCAATATAACGCCATAAAGAAAGACGCATAGTACAACCACCTCTATTAATATCAAATATCTTAAAGACTATAAAAGAAAACACAGCCTAATTTAACGTGAAATATAAAATTTCCCCGTCACTTCATCGTCTTCATTACCAGTATGTTCCGGTGTGAAAATATCTATAAAGGCCCCGAAACGGTAGGTAATCGCGGTCAATGTACAACATTGCGATCATCGCACCCATAGCGGCAAAATTCCAACAGATGTACCTTGCCGGCAGTATGTTACCATGAAAACAGCTTTATGGCTTTATTGCTTCACCTGTGTGAAGCGGCGGTTTCACACAGGTGACAACGGCTCTTCACCCGAATGACAGGGCCTGTTCACCTGAGTGATGGTACAGATGGTGCACTCTTCTTGCACGGATACTGCCGTAAATATATCAAGATTATGTATCCAATATGACAATTGGCATCTGACGAGCTGGCTTCCGCAAGGAAAAACGAAAAAAACACTTTGTGGGGATACAGAAAATTACGTCACCATATATCGCTGTATATCAGCATAATGCGGTGACGGGACAAAAAACATTGCAGTGCGGAAACGAAAAATAACAGTATGTAAAGTTTTATCAGATTATAACTTAACAACAAAGATGGATATTCCCGGCAGACAAACTTTTTGAGAGCCGGGCATCTGCTACGACATAATGTGTCATACCAAAGAAACAGTTTGCATTTTTTATTTTACGATTGTTCCGACAAAGGTTTGTGCTCCTGCATTATTCAAGATATATACTGTATAGAATCCGCCAGGTAATGAGGCTATGGACATTTGGGTGCATAAACAAAATATTTTATTTCTTCACCGGTAGCAGTAAATATTTTCACTGTTTTTGCTTCTTTTATTTCAGGCAGGGTGAGAATATCTCCGTCATTTAGTAAAGGCATGTCTGTTTCTGAAATTGCATTCAGTTCCAAGGGAGCGCTTTCGTTTCCGAAACGGTCGGCAGCAGTTACGGCAAAATAACGTTTTTGTCGCCAAGGTGAAATAGGGGTATATTCGTATTCCGTATGGGTGAGATAGGTTTCCAGTAAGTTTCCGGCATCTGTGATATCTACTGGATAGGTATCTGAGGCATAAAGATGATAGGTGACAAGACCTCCGTTGTTATCTGTGGAAATCTGCCAGCTCATGTGCATTTTTCCGTCCGGCAACAGTTGCAGGGAAGGCATGGCCGGAGTGGATGGGGGGATGCTGTCCATCCAGGTCATTGGGGGAATCAATGCCGGAGTGGTATAGAAATTCTCTTGGAGTTCGTCCCAAATGCCTTTGGTGTTGTTTAATAGAAAACGATTGCGGAAATAGGCTTGTCCGTTTAGTTTTATCTGACGGGTGAAATAAAGTTGGCGGACTATTTCGTCCAACGGCCAATTTTGTTCGTTGGGAGAGAGGAAATAAATGCCCAAACCAGGTATTATCCAGCGGTTACCACAATTCTCTTTCCAATCCAATGCAAAAGGATAGAAATTATTTCCCTGAAAATACATCATCGGGAACAATGCATCATGAATACCTTCTTTTAGCCATTTCTGAGCATCTTGGTAAACTACATGATAAGCGTTCCATCCACGGGAGGGGTATCGGTTGGTATCTCGGTATTTGCCAATAGGGGAACTGCTGACTTTCACCCAGGGTTTGATAGTCTTGATGTCGGTATAGAGCCTATGCACAATATCTGTGATATTATCACGCCGCCATTGTTTCAACTCCTTACCTTTACCGTATTTCCGGTAGGTGTCCTTGTCAGGAAAGTTATCGGCTTGCTCGGGGTAGCGGATGTAATCGAAATGAATGCCGTCTATATCATAACGGGAAGTTATTTCTTTTACTATGCATGACAGATATTCTTTGGTTCCCGGATTTCCCGGGTCCAAGTACCAGTTACCTTTATAAAGTTTGCAAATTGTCCGGTTTTTCCGTACTACGGAGCTACGTCCTTGCAATTGTACTTGACGGGTATTTCCGGCAGGAATCGTAACAATCCATGCATGTAGTTCCATGCCTCGTTTGTGGCATTCTCCGATGCGAAAGCCAAAGGGTCATATCCGGGATTCCCTCCTGTGCTACCTGTCAGTGATTCGGCGAAAGTTTCTATGGCGGAAGGATAAATCATATCTCCGCGCAGACGGGTTTGCAACAATACCGTATTGAAATTGGCGGCTTTCAGACGATCCAGTATATCACATAATTCTTTTTGCTGACGCCGGATGCCTGATGCGTTTATTGCCTTGTTACGAGGCCAGTCCATTCCTCCAAGCGTAGTGAGCCAGGTGGCACGGATTTCATATTTAGGTTGTGAGAAAACTGATAAGAAACTCACTATGACTAGTAATAAAGTTATAAAGAATGTTCGCATTTACTTTAATTTTAGGGCAAAGATACGAAGTAATCAATTAATTCGTTACTTTTGCCCCAACAAAACAAAAAATAGAATATGATAACCTTTATTATTGCATTATTGGTTCTTGTAGGCGGATACTTTTTGTATGGAAGTTATGTGGAACGTGTGTTCGGTCCTGACAAGATTAGGAAGACACCTGCCCTGACCATGGCGGATGGTGTTGACTTTATTCCACTTCCTACTTGGAAGATTTTTATGATTCAATTTTTGAATATAGCCGGCTTAGGACCTATTTTCGGTGCTATAATGGGAGCGAAGTTTGGTACGGCGTCTTATTTGTGGATTGTTTTAGGTACCATTTTTGCCGGGGCGGTACACGATTATTTGTCCGGAATGCTTTCCATTCGGCATGAGGGCGAGAGTTTGCCGGAAATTATCGGTCGTTATTTAGGGCTTCCCACAAAGCAGTTAATGCGTGGTTTTACGGTTGTGCTGATGATATTAGTCGGAGCGGTTTTTGTGGCAGGACCAGCCGGATTGCTTGCCAAACTTACTCCGGAGTATATGGATGTTACTTTTTGGATTATTGTTGTGTTTTTCTATTATATGTTGCTACATTGTTGCCGGTAGATAAGATTATAGGAAAAATATATCCATTGTTTGCCATTGCTTTATTGTTTATGGCAGTGGGGATTTTGGTGATGTTGTTATGGAATCATCCGGCATTGCCCGAAATTACGGATGGTCTACATAATACCCATCCTGCCGGATTACCAATTTTTCCTATAATGTTTGTTTCTATTGCTTGTGGGGCCATCAGTGGCTTTCATGCCACACAATCTCCACTGATGGCACGTTGTATGAAGAATGAGAAGTATGGTCGTCCTATTTTTTATGGAGCGATGGTGACCGAAGGGATAGTGGCATTGATTTGGGCTGCTGCCGCTACTTATTTTTTTCATCAAAATGGTATGGAGGAGAGTAATGCTTCGATTATTGTGGACAGCATAACCAAGGAATGGTTGGGTACGATAGGAGGTTTATTGGCTGTACTGGGGGTAATTGCCGCTCCTATTACCAGTGGAGATACCGCTTTGCGTTCAGCTCGTTTGATTGTTGCCGATTTTATGCATTTGGAACAAAAAAGTATAGCGAAACGTTTATTGATTTGTATTCCTATTTTTGCGGTAACTATCGGTATATTATTGTACAGTCAGCGTGATGCGGCGGGATTTGATATGATATGGCGTTATTTTGCCTGGTGTAATCAGGCTTTGTCTGTGTTTACTTTGTGGGCGGTCACTGTTTTTCTAGTACGTGCGAAAAAGAATTATTATATCACCTTGTTTCCTGCCCTGTTTATGACGGCTGTATGTTCTACTTATATTTGCATAGCCCCCGAAGGATTAGCGTTTTCGGATTATGTATCTTATATAATTGGTAGTCTTTGTACGTTGGTAGCCGCTATAGGGTTTGCAAGTTGGTATAGGAAACAAAACAGCATAGTTTATGAAAAAATATAGAAAATCGATTTGGTTGCCTGTAGCTTTATTGGTTTATACTACGGCGATGGCCGTTTATTTTATTCCGCGCAATACGGAAATAAGTGATACGGAAAAGTATCTCACAGTAGGTTTATCCTATATGATTATAGCGTTGTTATGGATTGTCCTTCGTAAGAAAGAAAAGGCGGAGGAAAGACGTGAACGTGATTTGGAAAACAAAAAATAACTATTAAACGACAACATTATGAAGAAAATTTTAGTCAGCTTGATGCTGTTGGTAATGACTGCACTGAGTGCACATGCTCAATTTGAGAAGGATGTATGGTATGTGAATGCTTCATTGACAGGGCTTGACCTATCTCATAGCAAGAATGAAGGAACAAATTTTGGTTTTGCTTTAACCGGCGGCGCATTTGTAGCCGATAATGTGGCTGTGTTGCTGAATTTTAAAGGCAATTATGTAGAACATGGAATGGATGAAACCAGTATTGGTGCACAGGGACGTTATTATTTTTCCAGTTGCGGTATTTATGGAGGACTAGGAATGGCGTATAAACACCTTTCTTGTGTAGGATTTAAAAAGAATCTGGTTTGTTTGACACCGGAAGTCGGATATGCTTTTTTCTTGGGTAGAAATGTGACTATTGAACCGTCTGTATATTATGACTTGAGTTTTAGTGATACTTCAGAATTTAGTAAATTAGGATTCAAGATAGGATTCGGGGTTTATTTCTGATTGATTTAATTCCACCACAGATTACGCAGATTATTGAATGGGAGAATTCATTGAAATTCAATCTATGTAAATCTGTATAATCTGTGGTGAAAAACTTTTTATGTGAGATTAATGCGCATAGAGATGCGTGAACGGAATTTCTTTACCATCACTACCTGTTACTTTTAATTTCAGTTGTCCTCCGTTTTGGTCGAAATAACGTAATTCCATTGGATGATATCCTTTTGCCAATGCTTTTTGCCCCACTATTTCTTTAGGCCCGTGAGGTCCGTCATTGTCTACTATCTGTTCACTGTCTATAGTTAATGTACTACCATCATCGGATAGGAGTGCAAAAGTGTAGATATCGTCTTGAGGAGCATTGAAATATCCTTTGATAATCAGTCCGATATTTCCTTTTACTTTTTTAGGAATCATAACATCTTCCACTGGATAAGTACCATTGACCGGAGCTTTTTCTATTTCACTGCATTTATTTCCTTTAAATTCGTGCCATGTAGCTTTCAAACCCGGATTGGAAGGAGCGGCAGTTACAGAGGGAGTATATTCACTTTTGATGAAACGGGTCTTGACTATGTCACCTTTCTTTCCATTAGGGCGGAAGGTGCAGAAAGTAAAGTCTGTGGTTTCAGTCACTTTGATGGGACCTTCATATATGGGAGATTGTAAAGTAGGAGTACTGCCATCAGTGGTATAGTGAATTTCCGCAGTGGGGTCAAGGCAAGTTACATTGATGGCTCCTTCACCGATAAAGGCGTTGACGGCATTAAAGCCTTCCAAATCGGGTATACGGTAATTGATACCCATGATATTGAGACGTTCAAACTGATCAGACAGGCGTTGTTGGAAGCACTCCAATCTTTTTGCTCCGGTTTGCTCCAACCTAGTTCGCAATAGCCAGCAAACGTGGAATAGCCATATATTGCATACGTGCGTTGGAAGGAATCCATTCGCACCAAATATTTCCCTGCACTCCTAAAATCAGCGACTGCTGCTCGGAGGTCAGGTTGTCTGTCGTATCCAGATTATAAATACTTGCCATAGAGTTCTTATCTTCTGCATAATCCAAATAAAATTGTCCGTTAGGAGTGAAAATGACAGGGTTGCCTTGTGCTGTTGTCTTGGTTGCTGCATCTTTTACCCAGCTGCGCCACCACATTACGGTAGCTGTTTTAGACAATCCGCCTTCAATGATTTCATCCCAGCCTATCATTTCTTTGCCTTTCTCGTTAAAGAATCTCTCCATGTCATGAATGAACCATGATTGCAGTTCTTCTTCAGTTTTCAGATTATTGTCATGCATACGTTTCTGACAGTCCGGACATTTTTTCCAATTAGTTTTTTCTACTTCGTCACCTCCTATATGTACATACTTATAGGGGAAAAGGGCTATCAGTTCTGTATAAACATTCTTGCAGAATTCCAATGCGGAGTCTTTCCCCGGACAAACAGGTGAGGAGAAGACACTTCCCCAACCGGTTTCGTTAAAACAGGAAACACCTTCATAGTTACTTACAGCTGCCAGCATGTGTCCCGGCATATCAATTTCGGGAATAATATCTATGCCTCGTATTTTGGCGTATGCTATGACATCCTTGATATCTTCCTGAGTGTAGTAGCCTCCATATAAGGTGTCACCTTCTACGATGCGTATCTTGTCTTCAGGAATTGCCATATCCGGGTTGTTATTAGTCTTTGACTGACGTATGCATTCGCGATCATGAGAATTGAATTTGCGCCATGCTCCTTTTTCCGTCAGTAAAGGATATTTCTTGATTTCAATACGCCATCCTTGGTCGTCGGTAAGATGCCAGTGGAATTTATTCATCTTGTAAAGGGCCATGACATCCAGTAATTCTTTCACCTCACCTATTGTGTAGAAATGGCGGGATACGTCCAGCATAATGCCTCTCCATTCAAAGCGGGGGGCATCTTGAATGTTAACGGCCGGTATGGCCCAGTCTGTACCTTTAACAATTTCCTTAGATTCTATTTGCGGGGGAAACAGCTGTCTGAGTGATTCGATACCTGCAATGACACCTCCGTAAGAGTTACCTGTAATGTTGACCTTATCGCTCTCGGCTGTCAGGGTATAAGCTCCTTCTTTTCCTTGAACATCACCCAAGGCAAGGGTGATGGTTCCTTCGCCTTCTTTGACTTTAAGGTCGTAGCCTGTGGCTCTGGAAAGCATATCGGCCAAATACTCGGCTGCGGGAATTAGTTCGGCGTCAATAACACCGATGGAGGTATTACTTTTCAATACAAAAGCACCGTTTGTTTCCTCCAGATGGTTGGTTATGGGTACAATGGATACCTCTTTTGTTACAGGGGGAGTACCGGTACATGCTCCCAACATCAATGTGCCTGCTAACATACAGGCGGTCATTAACTGTTTATGTGTACATTTGGTCATAGGATAATAAATTAGGTTATTGGACAAAGATAACAGAAATATTGGGAAAAACGATATTATTTGGCGGGATATTGGAAAGTAACCAGTACTCCTTTATGGTCTGTAGGCCATACGCCCAATGGTTCTATAAACTTGTCTTTAGATGTTTCCTGAACACGCTGTGCACGGACTATAGAATTTTTCGGACCGAAAATGGCGGCGTCTTTCACTTTCAACCCCTTTTCGGGATAATACCAAATGTAATCTATACGGTCGCGTTCATCTGCTTTGGGAGCCCAGGTTATTTTGTCGGCGGCTTTGCCGGATTATCCGAAGGATAAGTGAAGCCGGGATAGTTTAATACATCTGGATAGAATTCTCGATAGGCGTCTTTCAATCCGGCTTCGTCTAACAGGACAGGAACTGTCCAGGGGATTACAAAGCCATGATGGTCATACAGGTCTTTGGTCTCTTCAGTCCAATCTTGATGTGAAGGTTCATTAAAATCTCCTCCTAAAATGATGGTGTAGCCGGCTGCACGATCTTTTTTTGCCTGTTCAATGAATAGTCTGATGGCGTCATCGCGTTGTGAGGCTACATTTCTCTTTAATACTTCTTCTACGGTAGTGGGGATAGGGATTTCTTCCCAAGTAGAACCATCATATCCGCGTACATTATAATAGGCGTCATCCAAATAATCAAGATGAGCGGTGTAGACTGCTATTTTCTGTCCGTTCATATCGGCTGTAAGGCGATAGATACTGCCGTGGTCATTCTTTTCGGGGAAAACGGTTAATGAATCAGTGATGGGGTATCGGCTTAACAGACCTGTATCATAGGTATAGAAGGAATAATAGGTTTCTCCTTTTTCCTTTAATGATTGCACTAGGCGGGCAGTGAAATTGGTGTTTTCGTAATTACGTACTTCGCTCAATGTGACGAAGTCCGGACGAAGACGGGCTATTTCATTCACAATAGCGTCGTAACCACCGGGAATTACAGTTCCTTCTTGCCAAATGTTCCATTGAAGAACGGTGAATTCTTTCTCTTTTTGTGAACATCCCAATAGGAAAGGGAACAGCAAGAGTAGTAAAAAAAGTTTTTTCATATTCTGTTGATTTATAAGGTTATTAATTCAATTCTAAATTTACTCATATTTTCGTTTAGATTTAGATTGACAATGCGGAAAACATTAAAACAGATTTTTAGTAAAATGATTCTGCAATCATACCACAAAATGCTAAATTTACAGAACGGAATAAATCACTTTTAAATTCCCATTTATCATCTAGTGGTATATTGCGTATAATCATATTTAATAATTTGTGTCAGTTTGGACAATCAGCGGTGAATAAAAAATCAATCAGGAGAATCCATCGCCAGTTTTTCCTTCAAAAACTGTCCCGTATAAGATGCCGCACATGCTGCAACCTCTTCCGGAGTGCCCGCAACTACCAGATTTCCTCCCATATTTCCTCCTTCGGGCCCTAGGTCAATCACATGGTCGGCACATTTTATCACATCCATATTATGCTCGATAATGATAATGGTATGTCCGCGGCTGATTAAGGCTTCAAATGCTTCCAGCAGTTTCTTGATATCATGAAAATGTAGACCTGTGGTTGGTTCATCGAATACAAAAATAGTGGGTTGTGCTTTCTCTATGCTCAGAAAATAGGCTAGTTTTACGCGTTGATTCTCGCCACCGGAAAGAGTGGAGGAGGCTTGTCCCAACTTTATATATCCCAATCCCACTTCTTGTAATGGGGTTAGTTTTTTCACTATCTTTTTTTGATTGTATTCGGTGAAGAATTCGATAGCTTGATTCACTGTCATTTCCAGAATATCATAGATGTTCTTATCTTGAAATTTTACTTCCAGTGTGTCGCTCTTGAAACGTTTTCCATGACAAGATTCACATTCTAATACCAAATCTGCCATAAATTGCATTTCAACGGTTACCGTACCGTCACCTTTACATTCCTCACAACGACCGCCTTCGGTATTGAATGAGAAATATCCGGCAGTATATCCCATTTGTTTGGCAAGAGGCTGTTCGGCAAAGAGTTTGCGTATTTCGTCGTATGCTTTTACATAGGTCACCGGATTGCTGCGTGATGATTTTCCGATAGGATTCTGGTCTACAAATTCAATATCTTTCACTAGCTGTACATCCCCTTCCAAAGAGATGAACTCACCCGGCCGTTCGCTAGCTTCACTATATTCGCGTTTCAATGCCTTGTAAAAGACATCACGTACCAACGTACTCTTTCCCGAACCGCTGACCCCCGTAACTACCGTCATTACATTCAGTGGAAATTTTACGTCAATGCCTTTAAGGTTGTTTTCACGTGCACCTTTTATTTCTATATAATTGTTCCACGGACGATGGCATCGGGGGATCTCTATGTTTTCTTCTCCCAACAAATAGCGTACCGTATAACTATTACTGTTTCTTTGAAGATCGTTCATGCTGCCTTGATATACTATCTGTCCTCCTAAACGTCCTGCTTGAGGACCGATATCAATGATATAATCGGCAGCACGGATTATTTCTTCATCATGTTCTACCACTACTACGGTGTTTCCCAGTTCCTGTAACTGACGAAGTACTTTTATCAGCCGGTCAGTGTCACGGCTGTGTAATCCGATACTGGGTTCGTCTAGAATATAGAGTGAGCCTACCAAGCTGCTGCCTAATGAGGTGGCCAGATTGATGCGCTGACTTTCGCCGCCGGAGAGTGAGTTGCTGAGACGGTTCAGTGTAAGATATCCCAAACCTACATCCATGAGGAAGTTGATGCGGTTGGTAATTTCCGTTAAGATCCGTTTGGCGATGGCTGTATCATGTGCATCTAGTTCTAGAGTGCGGAAGAATTCTTTTAAGTCATGAATAGGTAAGTCAACCAGTTGAGAAATGGATTTTCCACCTACTTTTACATAACCGGCTTCTTTTTTCAAGCGTGTTCCATGGCAGACAGGACAAATAGTTTTTCCCCGGTATCGTGCCAGCATCACACGATATTGTATTTTATATTGATTTTCTTCCAGCATTCTGAAGAAAGAATCTATACAGGCCTTATTTCTAGGTCCATGCCATAAATAATCTTTTTGTTCCTGTGTCAGTTCATAATAAGGGGCAAAGATGGGAAAATCGTGGGCGGGAGCTTCATGAATGAATTCTTGTAACCATTCCCCCATCTTTTCTCCGCGCCAGCAGAGGACAGCTCCGTCATATACACTCAGAGCACGGTTTGGAATCACCAGATGTTCATCTATACCTATCACTTTACCGAAGCCTTCGCATTCGGGACAAGCTCCGAGAGGGGAATTGAATGAAAACATTTGGTCATTCGGTTCTTCGAATTTAATTCCGTCGGCTTCGAATTTAGTGCTGAAAGAGAATAGCTGCGTACTTCCGTCAGCAGAGTAGAAGCGGAGGAGGCAATTTCCGTCTCCCTCGTACATGGCTGTTTCGGCAGAATCGGTGAGGCGGCTGATACTGTCTTTGCTATCATCGGCTGTCATGCGATCTACCAGCAGATAGATGTTTTGTCTTTTATCTTCGGCAGCTGTTTGTTGCAGAAAATCTTCTATACGAACTATTTCACGGTTAACCTCTACACGGGTGAATCCTTGTTTAAAGTCCATTTCTAGCTGTTGACGCAGTGTACGGCCTTCACGAGGCATCATAGGAGTGAGAACCGTGTATTTCGTTCCTTTAGGAAAGGAGAGCATACAGCTTACAATATCTTCAATACTATGCTTTTTCACCAGTTGCCCGCTAATGGGAGAATAAGTCTTCCCCACGCGTGCATAGAGTAGTCGCAGATACTCATATATTTCGGTGGAAGTCCCCACGGTGGAACGTGGATTGCGGCTGTTCACTTTTTGCTCTATGGCGATAGCGGGTGGTATACCTTTAATGAAATCACACTCAGGTTTGCTCATACGGCCCAGAAATTGGCGGGCGTATGATGATAGGCTTTCTACATAGCGTCGCTGACCTTCAGCGTATAATGTATCAAAAGCCAATGATGATTTTCCGGAACCGGATAGGCCCGTGATAACGACCAGCTTATTGCGTGGTATGTTGACATCGATGTTTTTGAGGTTGTTTACCTTTGCTCCTTTTATGGATATATAGTTACTTTCTGACATTCTTTATTGAATTTGGTTTAATATGCAAAGATAATTATAAGTTTTCTTATCTTTGCAAGCGTATTAAACAAGAATAACAAAATGAGAGCAAAAACTATTCTTCTTTTATTGATAGCACTACTTTTTACTTCTGTTGTCAGTGCTCAGACACGTTATCCTAAACGTGAGTTCCGCGGTGCATGGATTCAGTGTGTGAATGGACAGTTCCAAGGGATGCCGGCAGAGAAGATGCAGCAGCTATTAATAAATCAACTAAACAGTCTGCAAGGCGCAGGCATTAATGCGATAATTTTTCAGGTACGTGCAGAAGCCGATGCCTTGTATAAATCTTCTTATGAGCGTGGAGCCGCTTTCTTACGGGAGTGCAGGGTAGAGTGCCTTCACCTTATTGGGACCCGATGCAGTTCATGATTGATGAATGCCATAAGCGTGGAATGGAGTTCCATGCCTGGATTAACCTTACCGTGCCAAGACAAAGGGAACTACTGCCTTATCACCCATTCATCCGTATAATAAGAATCCGGAACGTTTCGTGAATTATGCTGGTCAGCTTTATTTTGATCCGGCTTTGCCCGAAAACCGAAAATATATTTGTAAGATTGTGCGCGATATTGTTACTCGTTATGATGTGGATGCCATTCATATGGATGATTATTTTTATCCTTATCCCAACCCGGGCGAGGATTTTCCTGATCATGTCAGTTTTGCGCAATATGGTCGCGGATACAGTAATAAAGCCGATTGGCGCCGTGACAACGTGAATGTGCTGATAAAGGAAATCCATGAGACAGTGCGCGAGTGTAAGCCGTGGGTGAAGTTCGGTGTTTCTCCTTTTGGTATCTATCGTAACAAGAAAAATGATCCGAATGGAAGTGATACACGTGGTCTTCAGAATTATGATGATTTATATGCAGATGTGCTGATGTGGATTAATAATGGTTGGGTAGATTATAATATCCCTCAGATTTATTGGGAAATAGGTCATCCTGCTGCCGATTATGACAACTTGATACATTGGTGGGCAAAACATGCCGCTTCGCGTCCGTTATTTATCGGTCAGGATGTGATGCGTACGGTGAACAAGGCGGATGCCCGTAATCCATTACAAAACCAGATGCCTGCCAAAATGAAGTTGCAACGGTCGCTTCCTACCGTGCAGGGAAGTTGTCAATGGTATGCTGCAGCAGTGGTGGATAACGCCGGTAATTACCGCACTATGTTGGAGAAGGAGTATCATCGTTATCCGGCTTTGATTCCTGAATCTCCTTTTATGGACGATAAGGCTCCAGGTAAAGTAAAGAAGGTAAAGATGGTATGGACGTATGAAGGTCCAGTACTCTTCTGGACAGCTCCGAAGGCAAAGGACGAGATGGACAAAGCTGTACAGTATGTGGTTTATCGCTTTGATAAAAAAGAAAAAGTCAATTTGGATGATGCTTCCCATATTGTAGCCATTACCCGTGATCATTTTTATCCATTACCTTATAACGATGGAAAAACGAAGTACCAGTATGTGGTGACAGCGTTGGATCGTTTGCACAATGAGTCGAAAGGTACTAAAAAGAAAGTGAAACTGTAAGAAGCGGGAGTGTTTCTTTTAGATTTTATTTCTACTGCCACTGCCTGGGTATTTATTCATGTAATATCGATGAATAAAGAATTCTAGGGTAGTGGCAGTTGATTTGTATGCTGCCATATCTTCCGAGTACGATATTGTTTATGTTGAGATCAATGAAAAAAGGTTATAACATCTGCATCCATCTTATGGCTTTCTCTAATCAGTGATAAAAAGTATCTGCAATAAATATATCAAGTAGTGATATAAATTCTATTGATCTCTTGAATTTATTTCCGTCATATATAAAGTCCCGTTGGCAAAATTGATTTTTTTCAGATTGTGTTATGAAACTTAAGAAGCTTTACCAACGGGGAATGTATTTATAATTTCACATTGACTTGTTTCCCTTTATAGGAAATAGATTGGTCAAAGGTGGGGCTATCCTTATCTCCACATCCTTTCCCCGGTTCAACAAGTATGATGTTGAATTTGCGGTTTTTCAGCATACCTTTGTAGTTGCCTTTTCGCTCGTTAATAGTCAGTGTGCGCTCTTTGTCATCCCATTTCATCAGGATGGTTGTGTAAGCACCTTTTTCATAATTATAATTATCAAATTCATCTTCATAAAGGGTAAATTCCGCATCAGCACCCGGATAGATGCGAATCGTCAGATTATCCCACTTCTTTTCTGTAGAGTATTGCACTGCTGGTCCCCAAGGAAGGATAGATCCCGCACGTACATAAATAGGCATAATATCAATGGGTACTTCCCGTTGGATCGTTTGCCCGCCTTCCAAAGTTTGCCCGGTCCAAAAGTCTGTCCAGTTTGCTCCTTTAGGTAAATATACCTCTGTATTTCCAATCTTTTTTAAATCTTTTAAGTAACCGTTCTGATTTTTGTCTTGCCATGTATAAAGCGAGTCTGTAACGGGACGTACTAGGAAATTATGTCCGAACATATATTCGGTATCCATATCAAGTACTTTGGGATCTTTCGGGAAATCCATCATTAATGGGCGGATAAAGCTGCCTGCTTTGCTGGTTACCTCCCAGGAAGTGCTATAAAGATAAGGTAGCAGACGATAACGCAGGTGAGTATATTTTTCTAACGCATCATAGGCCCAGTCGCCTTTTTGGCCGAATTGGTATATTTCGACTGCTACCGGACTAGAATTGTGTGAGCGCATAATGGGTTGAAACACTCCCCATTGATACCAGCGGACATGTAACTCGTGATAAGCTATGTTGTTTACATTATTATTGTATTTCCAGGCAAAGAATCCTCCCAAATCTGTATTCCAATAGGGAATGCCGCATAATGAGTAATTCAATCCGGCTGCTAATTGTTTGCGCATGACTTCCCAGGTAGAAACTACATCTCCGCTCCACGAATGAGAAGCATAGCGTTGCTGTCCTAGGAAAGAAGAACGAGTGAGTAGGAATACTCGTTTGTCCGAAGTAGTAGCTCGTTGATGTTCATATACTCCTTTATTGGACATTAACGGGAAAGCATTATGTACTCTGCGGAAAGTTCCCAAATAGGTGAGAGTATTAAAATCCTGGTCCTTCAGATTCATGTGATCGGGTTCAGTAGAGTCCAGCCACCAACCGTCCATGCCCAGATCGAATATGTTCTTTTTCATCTCTGACCAATAGAGATCACGTGCAACAGGATTATAAGGGTCGTATGGCCTGACTCCGGCATTGTTGGGCCAAGTATCAAATTGAAGAAGTGCTTTCAGACTGTCCATTTTTTGATACATTTCAGTCCAAGGGCCGAAAGAAGCCCATACGGAGATCATGATATGTGCATTTTGTTTGTGCACATAGTCAATCATTTCTTTGGGAGTTTTGATTCTTGGAGTACCGTAACGTGCGCTTTTATCTTCTCCGTTTGGAAGATATTTCATATATTCTTTATCGCCCATTTTGTTGATGTAACGGGGATTTTGGAACTTCATGGCATTCCAGTTAGAGTCGCATCCCCAATATTGCCAATCCTGTATAATGCCATCCAGAGGGACTTTCAGTTTACGGTACTTATCTACAACTTCGCATAATTCATCCGGGCTTTTATAACGTTCGCGACATTGCCAGAATCCTAGTGCCCAAAGCGGATAGAGAGGAGCCTGTCCAGTCAGTTCGCGTACATTGGCTATTACTTTATCTGCATTGCCGCCGTAAATGAAATAATAATCTGCACAATCACCTACTTCCGAGTCAAAAGACATTTCTTGTGGATTGTCTACAAAAGTGGTGGGGGAGTAATTGTCCCAATAAAGGGCATATCCTTTTATTGAATGAATAAACGGAATGCAAATGCTCATGTTTTGGTTACGGAGAAATAGTTTCTGATTCCGTTGGTTCACTTTTCCTGTTTGTTGCTGTCCTAGTCCGTAAATCACTTCATCTTTGTCCAGTAAGAAAGCTTGACGAACATTATATGATGGAACGCCGGCGTCATCGAAGGGGGTGAATTGGGTACCATAATCTTTATCAGTCAGTAATAATTTTCCTTCTTTGTCGGAAAAACGGATACCTCCGGTTTCAGGATTTACTTCTACTTGTATAACATTGCTGCTGAGTGTTACATTTTTCCCTTTCTCACCGAAAGTTACAGAGGTGGTTTCCGGTGTTTTGATAATGACCAGACTTTCTTTTTTATAAGGTTTCTTAATGGGGGTTTTATAAATACGGACAATGGTGGGAGAGTAAAATTCTACTTTGACATCTATTTCTTGTGTAGTATACGTTATTCCTTGTGTGGTGTGTTGTACACTCTGTGCGATGCCATTTGTTGCAATGATAGTTGCTCCAATTAGGGTTAGAGTCATTTTTTTAATAAAATTCATATTCATAGTATTTTAGTGTTTTGTACTGTTACAAAGGTAAGGCGAAAAGCTTTAAATAGGCAACAATGAGGTTGAATCCAATAATAATCAGGTTGATTTCTTTGTTTTTCTGGCGTATTCGGAGGGGCGGCATCCATACATTTCTTGGAAGCATTTACTTAGATAGCTGGAACTGCTGAAGCCTGTGCGTTCTGCTATTTCTGCAATACTGAGTTCGTTTTCAGTAAGTAGTTGCGCAGCTCGTTGTAAACGGATGTTACGGATGAAAAGGCTGGGAGACTGATCTAATAAATTTACTAGTTTGCGATAAAGTCCTGTTCTTTCCATGCAAAGGTCTCGACTTAGCTGTTCTACTGAATAACCGATGACATGCATATTCTTTTCTACCTGTTCTATAGCCCGTGCTAAAAAAGCGGATTCGGTATTGGTTGTTTTAGGATGATCCGGTTGCTTGTCGTTTTCAAAGCAAGTGGAGGTTGCTGTGCCGTTCTTTTCCAGACGTGCTTTTTGTTCGGCTTCGTAATTGTTGCATTGCTCTATCAGGTTGCGGATGCGGAGTAGTAGAATTTCCTCTTTATGCCGACGCTCTATTTTTTTTCGGGTCCAACATATGTAAAGACGGATACTTCCTACTGTAATAAATAGTAAAATGAGCAGGTAAATAGTATAAGCGGTGGTTGTTTTCCACCAAGGGGCATGGATGGTGAGTTTTATAACGGTTATTTTCCATTCCACTGGAGAGGGGTATCGGATGCCATAACTTTGAATGTGTATTCTCCGGGAGGTAAATTAGTATAGGACGCTTGAAGCATACCATTACCTGCTGTGGTATTGCCTGGTTTGCTGGTGAAAACATTCATCCAGTTTTTATCAATACCTTCTAATTGATAACGATAATAGGTGCGTTCACTATTGATATAGTTCAAAGCAGAGAATTCGAAAGTGAGGAAATTCTGATTGTAGCCCAGTTCTATTTCTTTTGTATAAGGGCTGGCTTGGGGAAGTTTTATCTTTTTGCCGTATAGCCGCAAACAAGTGAACACTGGGGAATAGGGGAGTTCCGGAGTGATTGATTCATTATCAGGATTGAAGATATTGAATCCGTCTATGCCACCGAAGTAAAGTGTACCGTCCGATGCTTTGAAAACAGCCTTTGTTAGATATTCCCCTTCTAATGCGCCATCCTGTTGATTGAAATTGGTGAAGTATGGTTCTTTATTTTTCTGATTGATGTGGATACGTGAGATTCCATTGCTTGTAGTTACCCAGATATCATTGTGATCATCTTCAATAATGCCTTGTACAAAGTTATTACTTAATCCATTTTCACGATAAAAAATGCGTGGGGTTTGCTCGTCCGGTATAAAAAGTTCCAGACCATCTGCTGTCCCTGCCCAAGTCCAGCCTCGTGTGTCAGTACATAGGGCCGTATATGTTTTTCCCTTGAAAAAGGCAGTTTCTGTTCCTCTGTTGAATTTCTTTTTTACTTCGGCAGGGATAGATGAATTATGTTCGGAGATAAGGGTGCGTGTTCCATCTTTTTCAGTGGACAAGCGGTAAATATGAGTATGTTCTTTCAGATAGATCATTCCTTTATTGTCTTCGGCAAAACTTTCTACTGCAATATCTTTTTCAGGAGCAACTGGAAAATTGTTACGGTTTATTTGGGTAAGTTTATGCATGGACGGATGGTAATATAGTAATCCTCGGTTGAGAGTTCCAATCCATAATCCTCCTTGTCGGTCTTGGAATATAGTGCTGATTTCTATTGAGAGTCGTTGTCCGTTTTTAGTTTCCAAAATAGGAATATATTGCAGTTTTTCCTTAGTAAGATCCAGTATCCAAAAACCATGTACACAGGTTATATACGCTTTTTGATTGTCGGGGGTGATGATTAAAGTATTAAGTGCATAGTTTTCTTCAAGTATCTTTTTCCATGTCCGTTGGCATGTGTTGAAACAGAACAAACCACCTTTATATCCGTTGCGTAATTGGTAAAAGCTGTTTGGAGCTTTGACAACCAAGGAGGTTCGGGCAAAATATTGTTGCTCGGTTTCCGCATAGGCAGCAGCACTGTATAGTCGTTTTCTACTTGTCATGTCATAACAATCTACTTCTCCCGTATTATAGAACAGGTAAAGTGAATCATTCTCCGTATTTAGATCTTGTAGTTGGCGGGTATCATTGGGGGATAAAGTTATATGGATTCCGGTTTGTAATTCTTGTAATTTATGGTCTGTCAGTATCCAAATGTGTCCTGCACAGTCGGCAAAAAGATTTTCTATCGGTTCCGGTATATTTTTATTTTGGAAATAAGATTCTAAATCTCGGATATATTCCTCTTTGTAGAGATTGATTCCCATTAGTTTGTGATAGTCTTTCACCCAAAGTAGGGAGTCTCCACTTTGATAAATGCGGTAGAACCCGTCATATTGTTTTAAAGGATATACATTTTTATCCGTCCGATGCAGATAACTGAAATGTATACCATCATATAAATTGATGTTGCCATTAGTAGTAAACACCATTCTTCCGTCAGGTAGTTGTAGGATATATCTTATCTGGTTGTCGCTTAATCCGTGTGAAGTATTGATGGAAGTAAACAGGAAATCATTGGCATATAGTGGCAATATTATACTGATATATAAACAGATCAGTAGGCTTATTTGTTTTTTTTGATGATTTCCCATAATCTTCCTATTTTTAGTAAAGCAGGAATCCTGCCACTCCGCAAAGTATAATCATTAATATAGGATTAATTTTGTATTTCCGTGTACCTATAAAGGTTACTAGAAAAATAATTATACTGATGATAAATTGATACAAATCTATTTGATAGCTACTGAAGTTTTCAGCATTCATCAAGACGAGTGCAGCCGCTGCCAGCAGACCTACCACTGCCGGACGCAACCCTTTGAATACGGCTTCTACAACCGGATGCTTTTGGTATTTCAAGAAGAACCGGCTGATGATTACCATTAATATGAATGATGGAAAAACTACAGCAAAAGTAGCTATACAAGAACCGAATATGGCCCAGTTTTCATTGTAGCTGCATTCAATACTGCAGTATATCCCACATAAGTAGCAGAGTTGATACCAATGGGGCCTGGTGTCATCTGGCTGATAGCGATGATATCTGTAAATTCGCTGGCACTGACCCAATTATATCTTGTTACTACTTCTCCTTGTATCATGGACAACATGGCATAGCCTCCTCCGAAACCGAAGAGACCTATTTTACAGAATGTATAGAATAAATATAGAAAAATCATTTGGATGAATATTTATGTTTGTACTTGCCATATATAAAACCCCCACGCCCGCTATTATGATAATGTAGACAGGGGATACGTCCAATACCCAGATAAGTAATGCGGATACTATTGGTATCCAGATAGTGTAACGGTTTATCTTGGCCGATTTTGCCATGGAGAAAGTTGGAGCTGCAATAAGGGCTACTACTGCCGGACGGATTCCCTTGAATATATTCTCTACAATTTGGTATTGTTTGAACTGTTGAAAGAATAAGGCAATTGCAACATAATAAAGAAAGAGGGGAGTATTGTGCCTAAAGCCATTGCCAATGCTCCACGGAAATTACGCAATTTATATCCGATAAATATGGCAATATTTACAGCAAATATTCCAGGTACAGACTGAGCGAGGGCTAATAAATCAATAAAATCCTCTTTGTCAATCCATTTTCGTTTGTCCACTATTTCATCTTGAATTAGGGGAACCATGCATATCCTCCGCCAATGGTAAATAGTCCTATCTTTAAGAAGATAAGAAATGATTGTAAATAGAAATTCATTTTTTTAATTTTGTTTCATATAAGTGCTTGGTGGAACTCTGTAGTATTTCTTAAATGTATCCGTAAAATATTTGGGATCACTGAATCCCATCATATCCGAAACTTCGGATACAGTATAACGTTTGCTTTTTAATAAAATGCTAGCCTCGTTCATACGTACTTTACGTATAAAATCACTGGGCGAATCATTGGTTAAAGCCTTTATTTTATTGTATAAACTACTCCGGCTCATATTCATTGCATCACATAGGTTTTCTACGTTTATTTCTTTGTTTATACTACTTTTTATGATGTTGGTGGCTTTTAAAAGAAATTCTTGTTCCAAACTGATCGTCGGATCATCTGAAACCTCGTCTGCATTGAATTTGAATTGTGAGAAACGCTTTTTCATGATTTCCCTGTTCGCCAGAACATTGGCTATATTTGCTTTCAGTACTTCCATGTCAAATGGTTTGACTATATATTTATCGGCTTTGGTCTGTAAACCCTTGATGATACTTTCTTTATCGTTCAATGCGGTCAGCAATATGATAGGTATATGACTGGTTTCAATATTATTTTTCAATATATTGCACATTTTGTCTCCATTCATGATAGGCATCATTACATCCGACAATATCAGATCCGGTTGTCGTTCCTTGATAAAATCCAGTGCTTCTTGCCCATTTCCTACATCAGAAACATTATAGTCTTCCGATAGCGTATGCAACAGGAAAGTACGCAATTCCATATTATCTTCCACTATCAGAATGGAAGCGGCATGTGTTTTGGCTGGCTTGTTTTTGATCTCTTTCACCAGTTCTTCCGGATTGCCTTCGATAACAGGCAGAGGATCAATTACATCAGCTTTTTTGAATATACGGTAGTTGTATTTCCGGCTTTTGATAGGGAATGCCAGTTTGAAGGTAGTTCCTACATTTTCTATACTGCTCATTGATATTTTGCCGGCATGGCTTTTGATCAGTTTGTAGGTAAGCAGCATACCGATGCCGCTTCCTGTGATTTGCAGATTGATGGCATTATTTCCTCTGAAGAGGCTTTTGAACATTTTCTTTTGTTCATTGGCAGGGATTCCGATTCCTGTATCTGTAATAGTGATGAACCAATGACTTTTATTTTTCTGAGTTTGTACAGTGACATTGCCCCCTTGACAGGTATATTTCAAGGCATTTGTCATCAGGTTACGGATGATGGAATCCATCTTATTTCTGTCCAGCCATACTTCCTGGCTTTCAAAATTAGTTTCAAATATTATATTTATCTGTCTTTTGCGAGCATATAAATTGAACTGTTCCAAATAGTTTTTGATATAATTGTTCAATTCGTATCGGGATACATATACAGTGGAGGTATATAGTTCCTCTTTTTCAAAATTAATCAGATTACTGGCTAACTCAGACAGGTTGTCCGTATTTTGTATAGCTAGGTTGATATTGATTCGTTTCCCTGTTCGGATAGGTTTTCGTTTTTAAGGATCTCTCCCAAAGGAGCTTTTATCAAAGTCAGCGGTGTACGTATATCATGTGCCGTGTTGATAAAGAACCGGATTTTTTCTTTTGAATTGTTTCTGTCTTTCCTAAGCCACAAATAACGCAAAACAATTACTCCGACCAGTATAAAAATGATCAGATAAAGAATTCCTGCCCAAAAAGTAGCCCACCAAGGTGGGGTTATGGTAATGAAAAGTGAACGTTCTTCTAACAAATGGTGGTCATCCATCAGGATGGCTCTCACTCTTAATTTATATTTACCGGGACTGATGTTAGTGTAACGTATGCGGTTATCATTCGTGAGTGAAGTCCATTCATCATAAAATCCTTCCAGTTTCCAAGAATAGACTATGTTGGAGGGATTATCATAATTAATGGAAGACACATCCAGTGAAAAAATATTCTGGTCGTAATTCAGTATGATGTGCCGGGTATCATCAATTTCTTCTTTTAAGGGGGAACCTTTTTCACCAGGCATTACTTTCTGGTAGAGCAGTCGGAAATTGTCAAATACCATTTTGGATTTAAATTGATGAGGCAGCGTGACAGTATCTGCCAGTTCAATGGCTCCGTCTCCACATCCGAAGATAAATTTTTTATCGCGTGTATGTACTCCGGCAGCTTGGTTAAAGCTGGTAGACATCAAGCCTTGTTCTTTTGTCCAGTTAGAGAATATTTTTTCTTTTGTTTTGAAACGGGTCAACCCTTTTTCTGTACTAATGATTAAATCGTCTTCCAGAGCAGGCAGTATGCAATGAATATTATTAGATATCAGAGCTGAATTATTGATATGGTAATTAGTTACTTTTTCTGTATAATTATTGTAAATCCACATACCGGAACCATGTGTACCAATAAAAGTGATGTTCTTTTTACTTTGATAAATAGTATTTATACAGCCTAGCTCGGAGTCTAGATTCACCGCTTTGAGCTCTTGATTGACCTTATTGAACTGATACAATCCATTGATAGTTCCTATCCATAAATTATGGGCGTCCTTATTGGTGATATAGGTGATAGGGAAGTCCATATTGTAACAATGCATTTCCTTTGTATCCAGATCGTAACTTTTCAAGTTGTAATATCCTCCGGCCCAAATCAGATTATCCCAATCCTTATAAATACAACGAATATATTTATCCGGTTTTACGGTGTCATCATTCAATGTTTGGGGAATAAAATATTGTGTGGTCATGTTTTTCTTATCTATTTTGTACATTCCCGACATATATCCACCTACTAAAATAACTCCCGGTCGGGATTCACATATAGAGATAAATACATGATTCTGATTAGGCGTGTCATGCTGATAAGTTGATAATAAATTCGTCCATTGTTTGGTAGAAGGACTGTAGCAACATACGCCATTATTGGTTGCATACCAAATGTCTCCTTCAGAATCTTCCAATATATAATTCACTTGATTATCTATCAGTGAGTTAGGGTTGTCATAAGAGTGCTGTATCCATTGATATCCGGGATATTTCTCGGAATATACAGTGATGCCTATAGGATAGACTGCCATCCATAATTTTTGATCATCATCAATATAGATATCATTAATGATATTACCGTTCATTTTGTTGGAATGGTTGTGGTCGGCATTTAGAAAATTTGTCAATTCGTAAGTGCCCAAGTTTAATTTATATACGCCTGCGCCGTTAGTTGCTATTAACACCTCGTTTTCATTTTCTTTACTTGCTATGATAGAGTTGACATTAATGTCTTGTAGTCCGTTGTGTACATCAATCAGTTGGCGGCTATGGATATTGTATAGATAAATACCATCCAATAAGGTACCTATTACTAACATTTGGGTTTCCGGATGAAAATAGATGTAGTTTACTATATGGAAATTATCCAGTTCCGGATGCTTGATTACTTCTAATCGCCCATGATTCAGTCTTGCACAGTAAATCTTGTGGCTGGAGGCTAGAAAATATTGATTGTTCGTAGATTTCGCAATATATGTGATTTCTTCCTTGATAGGACTTTCCAGTTGAATAAGTTCATGGGTATCTATGTCGAAAAGATATTGTTTGTTTTTGGTGCAAAGCAATATATTATTGTCTTTGGAGTCAAGAAATGAAGCAGTGAGTGGCAGCCCGCTGTTGCTTTTGTCCTTACTGGCAAAATCGCAAACTAGTTCAAATTTGTCTTGTAGAGAATTGTATTTGAATAGATGACCGGTTTTTCCTATCTCCCAAACCACTCCTGCCGTATCTATCTGCAAAGTGTTCAAGTTGGGAAAAAAGTTCAGTAGTTTTCCATTGGCTGTTAAGCTATAGTGTGTGTATTGTTTTCCGTTATACCTGTCTATTCCTTCGTGAGTGAGAAACCACATATAGCCTTTTTTATCTTTTCGTATAGATAGAACTCTACGGCTGCTCAAACCATTCTGAGTATCCAGATACTGGTATAGTTGAGCAACGGCAGGTGTTACCAAAATAACAAAAAGGCATATAAGTAAAAGAATTCTTCTCATATTATTAGGAGGCAAAATCCTTACAAAGTTCGTAATTTCCCTTAACATATCAAAATCTGTTATATACAAAAAAAGCGGTAATCAGTCCGACTCACCGCTTTTTTAGTAAATATAACAAATCGTTTTTATTTTTTGTTCATTTCAACCCATTTTCTAGCATTGACAAATGCTTCCATCCATGGAGTAATCTGATCGTTCTTTATTCTATCAGCCGGATAATAAGCATTTTGCCATGGGAAACAAGAGCGTTCCAAATGAGGCATCATGGCCAAATGGCGGCCGTCAGGACTGGCCAGACCGGCTACGCTGTAATCCGAACCGTTTGGATTGCCAGGATACTCATCGTATGAGTATTTCAATACAACATTGTATTGATCTTCATCATATGGCAATGAGAATTTACCTTCTCCATGGGCTACCCAGATACCAAGCTTACTTCCGCTTAACGAACCGAACATGACGCTTCTATTCATAGGAACGGTAACACCTACAAACTTGGATTCGAATTTATGTGAATCATTGTGCAGCATTTTCGCTTTTTGGGTGAAGTCGGGGTTAATCAGGTTTAATTCTATCATCAGCTGGCAGCCGTTACATACGCCCAATGACAATGTATCTTTGCGTGCATAGAAGTTATCCAATGCAGCTTTGGCTTTGGGATTGAACAAGAAAGCTCCGGCCCATCCTTTAGCAGAGCCTAAAACGTCCGAATTAGAGAACCCACCGCAAAATACGATGAAATTGATGTCCTCCAATGTTTCACGTCCGCTAACCAAATCAGTCATTGTTACATCTTTCACATCAAATCCTGCCAAATAGAGCATATAGGCCATTTCGCGTTCGCCATTGGTTCCTTTTTCACGGATAATAGCCGCTTTGATACCTGTCGGAGTACGACGGTCGGGGTTAAGGCCGAATTGTGAAAGTTTGCCGGTGAATGATTTGTCGAATACAAATTCCAAAGGTTGTTTCTTGTAGTTCTCGAAACGTTTTTTGGCACAGCCGTTCATGCTCTGCTTGCAGTCTAGCAAGTAAGAGGTAGAATACCATACATCGCGCAGATAGTCTATGCCGAACTGGTAAGTTGCATCTCCCTTTTCTACCAGGATATGCCGTTCTTCAGTCGGTTTACCTAATTTTACGTAGCCTATGCCTGCGTCTTCCAAGATCTTTTTTACTTCTTCTTTGTGCTTATTTTTTACCTGGATAACAATACCCGGATTTTCGGCGAACAATATCTTGGTGATGTCATCCTCCTTAATCTTGTTCAGGCTGATTTCCATACCACCTTCCATATTCGAGAAGCACATTTCAAGCAGTGTGGTAATAAGACCACCGGCAGAAATATCGTGACCGGCCATAATCAGACCTTTATTTACTAATTCTTGTACTGCCAGGAATGCGTCACGAAAATATTCAGGATTTTGTACAGTCGGTACATCGTCACCTATTTTATTCAATGATTGTGCAAAAGCAGAACCTCCCAGACGTAACTTGTCAAAACTGAAATCAATATGGTAGATAGTGCTCTTTTCATCATTTACCAATACAGGAGAAACCACTTTCTTCACATCCGAGACTTCGCCACCGGCTGAAACGATGACAGTTCCCGGACTAATGATCTTCTCACCGTTAGGATATTTCTGGGTCATAGATAAAGAATCTTTTCCGGTCGGTACATTGATTTGCAATGAGCAGCAGAAATCGGAAAGGGCTTTTACGGCAGTGTACAGGCGGGCGTCTTCACCTTCCTGTGCGCGACATGGCCACATCCAGTTGGCAGATAAGGAAACGCTGTCCAATCCTTCTGCCATCGGGGCCCATACGATATTAGTCAGTGCTTCGGCTACCGACAAAACAGAGCCTGCGGCCGGATTGGCTAAGGCGGCTTGGGGAGCATGGCCTAGAGAAGTTGCTATACCTTTTTCGCCACGATAGTCGAGGGCTACTACACCACAATCGCTCAGAGGCAGCTGGATTTCACCTTGACATTGCTGGCGGGCGATTTTACCGGTTACGGAACGGTCTACTTTATTGGTTAACCAATCTTTGCAAGCAACAGCTTCCAGCTGAAGTACGCGGCGGATATATTCATTTAATTTGGAAGTTTCGTATGAAACATTTTCATAATGGCGTTCTACAGTCTTGTCAACCATGTAGGTCTTCGGAGAAGAACCGAACATTTGATCTACTGCCAGATCGAACGGACGTACCCCATCGGCCTGTTCGAAAGCAAAGCGGGCGTCTCCGGTTGTTTCACCTACGGTATACATCGGCGCACGTTCGCGATCAGCAATTTTTTGTACATGTTCAATAGCTGATTCGTCAATCAGCAATCCCATACGTTCCTGAGATTCGTTGGCGATAATTTCTTTGGCAGACAAAGTCTGGTCACCGATAGGTAATTTGTCCATATGAATTAATCCACCGTTTTCTTCTACCAACTCGGATAAACAATTCACGTGGCCGGCCGAACCGTGGTCGTGAATGGAAACAATCGGGTTGTTATCTTCTTCACACAATGCGCGGACTACATTATAGGCACGTTTTTGCATTTCCGCATTGGCACGCTGGACAGCGTTTAGTTCGATTCCCGATGAGTACCGGCCTGTTTCAACAGAAGAAACTGAACCTCCACCCAAGCCGATGCGATAGTTATCACCACCCATTACAACGACTTTGTTTCCTTTTTCGGGATGTCCTTTCAGACAGTCGCGCTGAGTACCGTAACCTACCCCTCCTGCCAGCATAATCACTTTGTCGTATGCATACTTCTCGCCATTTTCCTGGTGCTCGAATGTTAGTACAGAACCACAAATCAGCGGTTGACCGAATTTGTTACCGAAATCGGAAGCACCGTTGGAAGCCTTGATTAAGATCTGTTCCGGAGTCTGGTATAACCATTGGCGGACAGGAAGGATATCTTCCCACTCGCGTCCCTCATCAGTACGGGGGTAAGAAGTCATATAAACGGCAGTACCAGCAATGGGCCATGAGCCTTTACCACCGCCCATGCGGTCACGGATCTCACCACCAGTACCGGTGGATGCACCGTTGAATGGTTCTACGGTTGTCGGGAAGTTATGTGTCTCAGCTTTCAGTGAGATAACAGTCTTGATATCTTTGATAATGAAATAATCGGAAGTGGAATGATCGGCCGGAGAGAATTGCTCTACTATCGGTCCTTCGGCAAATGCTACATTATCTTTATAAGCAGAAATAATCTTGTTGGGATTTTCAGCAGTAGTTTTCTTGATCATCTGGAACAAGGAAGACTCCATTTCCTGACCATCAATAATGAATGTTCCGCCGAATATCTTATGGCGGCAATGCTCGGAATTGATTTGCGCGAAGCCGAATACTTCGGAATCGGTTAATTTACGTCCCAAATCTTTTTCAACCTTCAGCAAATAGTCCATCTCCTCACGAGAAAGTGCCAGACCTTCTTTTTCATTGTATTCTTCGAGGTTCTCGATGTGAACAATCGGCTGGGGTTTGATGTTGACTGTGAAAATCTCCTGGTTCAATCCCTTATACATACGTTGCAGCATAGGATCGTACTCGGCGTTTTCGTCTTTTACAGGGAAATATTCCTCAATGCGTAAAACACCTGTAAGACCCATGTTCTGAGTGATTTCTACAGCATTTGTACTCCAGGGAGTGATCATTTCCCGACGCGGTCCGATGAAGCAACCTTTCAGGTTCTCTTCGTTTTCTACAGTGGCTTCACCATAAAGCCAGCTTAATTTCTGAATATCCTCAGAAGGCAGTTCCTGGCTGACTTCTGTTGCTATTACACTTTTAGTGGGTGTTCTGAAAAATAGAATCATAGCACTTTTATAGTTGTTTTGTTAATTGAAAACTAGTTCTAATATCAAGGGTCTATTAATAAGGTGCAAAGTTATATAAAAGAGACGGGGTATGAAAGAATTTTGAGTGTAAATATAGGTACTTTCGTAAAAAAGTAGCATCTTTGCAGCATGAATTGGATAGAACAAGTAACCATACTCGATTTATTGGTGAAAGGGCTTATCGTCGGCGTAGTGGTTTCTGCGCCGCTAGGTCCTGTTGGGGTACTTTGTATACAGCGCACACTGAACAAGGGACGATGGTATGGATTTGTTACTGGTCTGGGAGCTGCCCTTAGTGATATAGGCTATGCCTTGATTACAGGTTATGGCATGAGTTTTATGGATGATTTCTTGGCAAAGAACCAAGTATTGTTACAAATTATCGGCAGTATCATGCTGTTCTTTTTCGGTATTTATACTTTTCGTAGTAATCCTGTCCAGTCTATCCGTCCTGTATCCTCTACCCCGGGCAGTTATCTTCATAATTTTGTTACTGCTTTTTTTGTGACTCTCTCCAATCCCCTCATTATATTCCTGTTTATAGGTTTGTTTGCCCGTTTTTCTTTTGTGATGCCGGGCAGTCCCATAGGCTTTCAACTGGTGGGGTATTTGGCTATTGTATTGGGGGCGCTTCTCTGGTGGTTCGGAATTACGTATTTTGTCAATAAAGTACGCACCCGTTTTAATTTACGCGGCATTTGGATTTTGAACCGTGTGATTGGTATTGTAGTGATGCTGATTTCAGTCGCAGGTTTCATTTATACTATTTTAGGAAAAACGATGTACTGACAAAGAAACATATCTTGATGTATCATACGTTGGTTTTTTGATTTTTAATTATTAATTTTAATTTAAAAAGTATGTTCGTTTCCAAGCAGTTGAAAGAAAAGAATATAGCCGAGTATCTTATATATATGTGGCAGATAGAGGATTTAATCCGTGCCAACGGCTGTGATATAGAAAAGATAAAAAGCACCATCATAGCTCCTTATCCGTTAACGGAAGAGCAGAAAGCGGAACTCACTCAATGGTATATGGATTTGATTGAGATGATGCGTCATGAAGGGATTATGGAAAAAGGCCATTTGCAGATTAATAAAAACATTATAACTTGGCTTACCGACCTTCATTTGCAGTTATTGCGTTCCCCTAAGTTTCCTTATTATAATTCTGCTTATTATAAAGTATTGCCCTATATTGTGGAGTTACGCGCTAAAGGTGCGGATAAAGAGGAGCCTGAGCTGGAAACGTGTTTTGAGGCGCTTTATGGTATCTTATTGTTGAAATTGCAAAAGAAAGAAATCAGTGAGGAAACAAGAAAGGCACAAGAAGCAATCTCGACATTGCTGGCTATGTTGTCAAACTACTATATAGAGGATAAAAAAGGAGAATTGGAATTCTAATAAATGAAATAGAAATGAAGAATATATTGGTGACTGGTGCCAACGGTCAATTAGGAAATGAAATGCGTGTGCTATCGGCTGAATACAAGGAATATACTTGTTTTTTTACGGATGTAGCCGAATTGGACATTTGTGATGAGCAGGCGGTGATGACTTTCGTGAAAGAGAATAATATTCATGTCATAGTGAACTGTGCGCCTATACGGCAGTAGATAAGGCAGAGGATGATATAGAGTTATGTACCAAGCTGAACAAGAACGCTGTGAGCTATCTGGCGAAGGCGGCATGAGCAACTGGGTGAGTTTATTCAGATATCAACGGATTATGTGTTCGATGGCACGAAATATCTTCCTTATAATGAGGGAGATGTTCCTTGTCCCAATTCCGTTTACGGCAAGACCAAACTGGCCGGTGAAACGAATGCATTGGAGTATTGCAAAAAAACAATGATTATCCGTACCGCATGGCTTTATTCTACTTTTGGGAATAATTTTGTAAAAACGATGATCCGTCTGGGAAAGGAAAAGGAAACTTTGGGTGTAGTCTTTGATCAGATTGGTACACCGACATATGCTCGTGATTTGGCACGTGTCATCTTTACAGCCATTTATAAGGGAGTGGTTCCGGGAGTTTATCATTTCAGTGATGAAGGGGTATGCTCCTGGTATGATTTTGCCAAGGCTATCCATCGTATTGCCGGTATCACGACCTGTAAGGTTAGTCCCTTGCATACAAATGAATATCCGGCAAAGGCTCCCCGTCCCCATTATTCCGTATTGGACAAGACCAAGGTTAAAACTACTTATAACATTGAGATTCCTCATTGGGAAGAGAGTCTGGAAGCATGTATCAAAGAATTAAATGCATAATAAAATATGAATAGTGAAATAGAAAGAAGACGGACGTTTGCGATTATAGCACATCCGGATGCCGGTAAGACCTCTCTAACTGAAAAATTGTTACTTTTTGGCGGACAGATACAGGTGGCCGGAGCCGTAAAGAGCAATAAGATAAAGAAGACCGCCACATCCGACTGGATGGACATTGAAAAGCAGCGTGGTATTTCTGTGACCACTTCTGTGATGGAGTTTGATTACAATGATTATAAAATCAATATTTTGGATACTCCGGGCCATCAGGACTTTGCCGAGGATACTTATCGTACTTTGACAGCCGTAGATAGTGTCATTATTGTGGTGGATGGTGCGAAAGGTGTGGAAACGCAGACACGTAAGTTGATGGAGGTATGCCGTATGCGTAATACTCCGGTAATCATATTTGTCAACAAGATGGACCGTGAGGCGAAAGATCCGTTTGATTTGTTGGACGAACTGGAGGAGGAACTTATTATCAATGTACGTCCTCTGACGTGGCCTATTGAAAGCGGTCCCCGTTTCAAAGGTGTGTATAACCTTTATGAACATAAACTGAATCTTTTCCAACCTTCCAAACAGGTGGTAACAGAAAAAGTGGAGGTTGATATCAATACGGAAGAACTAGACAACCAGATCGGTGCTCCTTTGGCTGAAAAATTGCGCGGAGAACTGGAACTGGTTGACGGTGTTTATCCTGAATTCAATGTGGAGGAGTACCTGAAAGGCGAGATGGCTCCTGTATTTTTCGGGTCGGCATTGAATAACTTCGGTGTACAGGAACTGCTGGATACATTTGTGGAAATTGCTCCGAGCCCCCGTCCTACCAAGACAGAAGAACGTGAGGTGGAACCCGATGAACCGAAATTTACCGGATTTGTCTTTAAGATCACAGCTAATATTGATCCTAATCATCGTTCATGTATTGCATTTTGTAAAATTTGTTCGGAAATTTCCGTATACTCCCTATTATCATGTACGTCATGACAAGACGATGCGTTTCTCTTCTCCCACTCAGTTTATGGCACAGCGTAAAACAACAGTAGACGAGGCTTGGGCGGGAGATATCATTGGTTTGCCGGATAACGGAACGTTCAAGATCGGTGATACATTGACTGAAGGTGAGAAACTTCATTTCCGTGGAATTCCCAGTTTTTCGCCCGAGATGTTTAAATACATTGAGAATGCTGACCCTATGAAACAGAAACAATTGGCTAAAGGTATTGACCAGTTGATGGATGAGGGTGTGGCACAGTTATTTATCAATCAGTTTAATGGACGTAAGATTATCGGTACGGTAGGGCAGTTGCAGTTTGAAGTGATCCAGTATCGTCTGGAAAATGAATATAATGCAAAATGCCGATGGGAGCCTGTCAGCCTATACAAGGCATGTTGGTGGAAAGTGATGATCCGGAAGAGCTGGAAGCTTTCAAAAAACGTAAATATCAGTATATGGCCAAGGATCGTGAAGGAAGGGATGTATTCTTGGCTGATAGCAATTATGTACTTCAAATGGCACAAATGGACTTCAAGCATATTAAGTTCCATTTTACCAGTGAGTTTTAATTTTTTGTTGGAGGTGTGTCAAAAATCCCTAAGGGGATGGACACACCTCCTTCTTATTTTCACGAAATATTCTTTTTTACTTTATTCCTCTGGCTTTATAAATTCGTTCTTTAGCGTTATTAATTTGTTGAAACTTCTCTTCTGCCGCTTTTTTCACATCTTCACCCAATGTAGCAACACGGTCAGGGTGATGTTTTAATGCCAGGCGGCGATAGGCTGTACGTACTTCCTCATTGGTGGCAGACGGGTCAATTTCAAGTACTTTGTAAGCTTCTTCCAATGAGTTTCCGCTAAGGTTTAGCATGGATTCCACTTCTTTGGGTGACAGTTCCATGCATTGTGCCACTTCTTTTAATGCTGCTATTTCCTCAGAGCATACGCTTCCGTCACTTTTGGCTATGTTTACCAGAAAGTCCAACAATTGCAACCGTTGTTCGTAAGGCAGGTTCGAGGCAATCTGTGCACCACATTCATGGATGGTATTTTTAAATGCCATCGGATTTTGACGCTCCATCTGTTTGCGCTGTTCAAAAAGATTCAGCAAAATCTGTTCTCCTTGGATGACTGCCTCTTCGCCGAAATTCATTCTTAAGAATTGGCGTACATATTCCATTTCGCTGTGCATGATGCGTCCGTCTGCACGGATGATGTAAGACGCCATAACCAACATGGAGAATAAAAAACTATTCCGCTGGCCTTCATCATAGTTTCCAGCTTCCACCTGTCCTTTTTCGTATGTATTGCCAAAAAGTCCGTTGTTTCCATCCAGCAATGAGCCTAAGGCAAATCCGGCCAAAGCTCCCAGTGGTCCCATAGTCATGAATCCTAGAATACCACCAATCCATTTTCCTGCTCCCATTATTCTTTTAATTTTTTCGTTTTGGATGCAAAAATAAACAATCTTGGATGAAAAAAGTCTCTTTGCCGCATTTTTTACTATCTTTACCAATCAAATTAAAAATACTATGTTTCAGAAACTTGTAGCAATAGAACCTGTCAGTTTGGTTCTGTCAGCAGAAAAAACGTTATATTCTTTTGCAGATGAGGTTGTTATGTATCTGATATTCCAGCGGGAGATAATGAGATTATTGCTCGGATCGGAGATGCGGATGCTGTATTGTTAAGTTATACATCACAAATAAACCGGTATATTTTAGAGAGATGTCCGAATGTCCGGTATATCGGTATGTGTTGTTCACTATATTCTCCCGAAAGTGCGAATGTGGATATCCGTTATGCTAATGAACGCGGTATTACGGTGACGGGTATTCGTGACTATGGTGACGAAGGGGTAATAGAATATGTAGTCAGCGACTGGTGCGTTGTCTTCATGGATTTGGTCAGAAGCCGTGGGAAGGGATTCCCCGGGAGATTACCGGCTTGAAAGTGGGTATTGTAGGCTTAGGAAAATCTGGTGGTATGATAGCGAATGCAATGAAGTTTTTTGGTGCGGATATAGCTTATTATGCCCGTAGTGAAAAAAAAGAAGCCGGTGCGAAGGGTTATCGTTTTATGCCTTTGAATGAACTTTTGACATGGAGTGAAGTGGTATGCTGTTGCTTGAATAAGAATACGGTTTTGTTGCATGAGGAGGAGTTCAAGGCACTTGGAAATAGAAAGATACTATTTAACACAGGATTGTCACCTGCGTGGGACGAATCTTCGTTTACCCGATGGTTGGAGGAAGATAATCTTTGTTTTTGTGATACATTAGGAGCATTGGGGAGTACGGCATTGCTTACCCATCCGCATGTGCGTTGTATGCAAGTATCAACCGGCCGTACTCGTCAGGCGTTTGACCGCCTGAGCGAGAAGGTGCTGGCCAATTTGTCAGAATACAATGGGTGAAGTGATATTGAGCAGGGTGTTTACTACAGACCATCCTGCAATCTCTGATGTAGCACTGTACACTTCTACTACTGCGTGTACTTGTTCATTTTTGATTTCCACTTTTTGAGTATCACCTGTAAATCCAGGGGTGGACTGTATGGATACCTGCATATTGTCCGGTCCTACGGAAGCCAATGAGGCTGCGACAGATACATTTACTTTGGTTGGAAAAACATTTATAGCCTCTGTTGCATTGCCGGAAAAGACAATGCATCTTTCCTGTTGCAGCTCTTCCTTGTAAACCGATGTGCCTTTCAAAGCATCAGGTCCTTTTTCATTGAAAAAACGAGCTGTAGCGTTTCCCATCAAAGAGGTGGTTCTTAATACATCAAATCCTCCGATGGCTCCGGATACCAAGTAAACCCGTGTATCGTTTGCCTTGGCTGTTTCTTTGACTTTCTCATAAAAAGAGGTGTCTGCCAAAGCTCCTATGGATAGGGTGATAATGGAAGTTCCGTTTTCCAAGGTAGGTAAGGCCAGTTCTTTCATTGCGGCAGGCGAGGCTGATTCCATTAGATAATCAGGTTTTAACTCCAACAGTTCTTTTAAAGTGTGACAGGCTGCACACATTTTTCCGTGTTGCCTCATTTTATTCGCAATGCGTTCGGCCTTTGATGCTGTACGCGAATATACGCCTACTAACTCATAGTCGGGCAACATTCCTTTGACAACTGCGTTTGTTATAATTTCAGCAAGTCGTCCACATCCTACTATAACTAATTTATTCATAGAACAAAGATAGGTATTTTCATCATATAAACCTATTTTGTGAAAAATGGAATTTATTGTGATATGTTTCTTACTCTATAGGTATGTCTGTCCGAGCTGTTTTTAGTGTGCTTCTTAATCCCCTGTCTGATACATTAAAAAATTATACTTGTAATTTAAAAATAGTATGAGGAAGATTCGTCCTGATCAAGAATATTTTTTAAGGAATAATATTTACGTTTTATATAACAGACAGCATTATTACCTGACAGAATAAATGAAAAGTGATGGTTCAGAGTCGAATGGAAAAATTTCTTGTAAAACCAATATGATTGCATACTTATTCCTTAATACATGTTTTTTAGCATATTTTTGATGAATATTGCCCATTAAATTTGATAAATTTCGCCTTATGCGAGAATGCGGAAAAGTTTATACTTGTATTGAGAAAAAATGAATGATATACTATTAATAAAATGTTGTATTGTCTATGAGGAAATTATTTATTTTAATTCAATATTAGTATGAAAAAAACTTACTTAGATGCTTTAATGAGTATTTTTACACCTATTCCTTTGAATAATGGTTTTTATTTTGTGGATAACAACGGGACGATTGATTGGATTCTGTCGAATATATTCCTTTTAGGGTACGTGCTACCTGTAGAGGGGGTGATGATAGGTATCTTTTTCTATCTTTTATTATCTCATGCCATAGAACATAAAACTCAACTGATGTTCCGTGAAAAGTTCAAACTTGTTATTAATTTGTTCCATTATACACATACGCCTTTGGTGGTGTTACGGAATCAATTGGAAGAAATTGTGGTTGGTAATCTTCCTGAATCTGCTGTTACAAAGTTACAGCAGGCTCTGAAAAATGCCAATCAGGTTATTGATTGCAGCCAGAGTGCTATTTCACTTGGTAAAGCGGATTGGAAAACGATTCCTCGTGCTTCTGTGGTAGAGTTTGAGCTTTATGCCTATATCATGTCTGTTGTCGGTCTATGCCATCTTTATGCCGATTCGCGTCATATTCAGTTAAAAGTTACTGCCTGTTCTGATTATATCAGTTGCAGGATCAATGAAACCGTGATGACGGTAGCTCTTCAGCACCTTTTGAACAAAATGATAGATAACACACCTCCTGACGGTTGTATAAATATTATCCTTTCACATTCGGCAAGTTCTTGGGAGTTGCGTATCAGCAATTGTGAAAAGATAAGAAATGGAATTTTAAAGATGATTCCGGCCATGCCTGCCTTCTCTTCCATATATAATTATGGTGACTTATGGACGGTAAAGAAAATAATCCGTTTGCATGGCGGTAAAATAATCGGTTATGGATACGGAAAAGTGGTTACTTACCAGGTTATTATGCCGAAATATTTTCAATCCCAATCCGAGGCAGATACCGGTATGGCGCTATCTGTAAAGAAGCAAAAGGTTTACTTGGAAGAAACCGTATCTACAGCAGAAGGAAAGAGCCGGACTGATAAAAAAGAGAGTAAATCTTGTATTTTGTTGGTTATGGCAGACAAAAAGTATAGTGATTATTTAAGGATGACTCTTTCGGAGTATTTCAGGTGTATTGTTCTGGACGCTCCCGATAGAATAATAAGTGCCTCTGTTCAAAATAACCCTGATGTGATTGTTGTTGACGAAACTGTGAATGGAGTCTATGGAGAGGAACTTTGTTCTAAAGTTAAAGCAGACAAGGCCATAGCGAATATTCCGGTTATTCTTTTAATTAAGTCGGCAGATAATGAAAGCTATTTGTCGCATGTGGGGAGTAAAGCCGACCGGCTGGAATTGCGGAGTGCGAATATTTGGAAATTCCGGACGGACATTACTATGCTTATAGATAATAATTTGGTCAGACAGGAACGGATGAGGCGATTTATAGCCGATACGGTTGCTCCTACACTTCCCGAGAAGATAAGAAAGGACGATGCTTGTCTGAAGTTTATAAATAAAGTCCGGCAGTTGTTGGAACAGAATTTGGCGGAAGAGTCATATACCGTTGATGCGCTTAGTGAAGATATGGGAATGTCCCGCACTGCTTTCTATAATAAGATGAAGAAAATGACAGGACAGGCGCCGGCCGATTATATGTTGACATTCAAAATGGAAAGAGCAAAGAGATTATTGGCCTCTCAAGATTACTCTATCGGAGAAATTGCAACGATGTTGGGCTTTTGTGACAGTCGGTATTTTGCAAAAAGGTTTAAGGAAGCGTGTGGTATATGTCCGTCAAAGTATATCGAAACCATAATAGGCTGATGTGATATGATGCGGATTCTCCATACCTTATTTTATGATAGGCTGTTTTGACATGTTTTCATTGTAGAGGTGGCAAAGTCCTGAATTTCGATGAAATGGGAAGAAATGAAAATCTACTCGTGAAAAAGAGATGTCTATGACGAATCTAAAATGAAGATTTAAGGTAAATCTAAGGTTGTTTCTTCTTGTTTTTATGAATAGTTTGTTTACTTTGTGCCAGATAAGTAAATATAGAAATCAAATGAAAAACAAACAACTATTATGCGTTTTATTCCCTTTGTTGGTGGCGTGTACCGGGCAACGCCACCAACAGCAGGTATCCAGTGAGTCAATCATAGAAGAAGCGGTGCGGAAGGGAGAAGTTCTGAAAGGGGAGATTGTTCCCATTGATACGGCTCTGTTCCGGTATGCCTATCGTATGCGTGTACAGGGTGACAAGGCGGTGATATTGGATTTGCACAATGCCGATTACTATTATCATGTATTTACTTATCCCGATTTTCAGTATCAGTCTTCTTTTGGAAAGCGTGGGGAAGGTCCGGGTGAGTCCATTTATGCGGCGAATATCCGTTTTGCAGGGCAGGACACGGTGTGGGTTCTTGATGACGGCAAGGGTAGGATGTATCAATATAGCGGTATAGCCGGGGGGAAAACTCCCAAACAGGAAAAGGATATTTTGTTGGATAAGCGCTTGTTCCGTTCCCTTGATTTTGATTTGAAGGATGCCTCTACTGTTGTTATCCCCGATTATTCCGGTGAGAACCGTTTCAGTTGGGCTTCACTCTCTTCCGGCGAATTGCTTCGTAAATCCGAGCAGATACCTGTGTCCGATCCGGAACTGTTGAGAGAAAGTGCGCCTGCTGTGGCTCAAGGCTGGAACAGTTTTGTATCATTCAGTCCTGATAAGAAGATATTGGTTTCTGTCACTCAGTTTGGAGATAGGCTCGATATTTATAGCATGGCTTCACAAAAGCATATAGGAGAATTGGGTGGGGATGGTGAACCCCAATTTAAAGTGAGTCCTGAAGGGTATGGCCTTCCGGCAGGCAGAATCTGCTATTATGATGTGCAGGTGACTGATAACTATATTTATGCCATTTATGACGGGCGCAAATTTAAAGATATTATGAAGTTGGCCGATGCTATAAGCAGGGGGGCAGGATATTGCGTATATTTACCCATGAAGGCAATGTGGTGAAAACCCTTGTACTTGATCGTCCTATAGCCGGTATTTATGTGGATGAGGCTGCCGGTCTGCTATTCGGTATGGATGTCAATGCTGACGAGCAGATAGTAAAATACTCCACATGCAACCGGCAGTATACTCCCAGCAAACGAAGAATCAGATAGAAAGTATATTGAAAATGCTTTTCTGTCGCCTCAACCGTCTTTATCGAGCCATGAGAATTATACGGTATATCGGCAAGGAAAGAAGTTAATACAGTGCAGAAAGCTGTAGTCTCCCCTTCTTCAAGCAAAATGACGGCATCTACAATCCAATTGGAAATCTCGGTATCTTTGGGCTTTAAATAATTGGCAGCCACCATGGTCAGGAACCCTTTCGTTTCCTCTATTGTATAGTTAAACTTATTTGCCAGATCTGCAATAGCCAATCCTTCAAAAAATTCTTTCCTTCCCTTGAAATAAGTATCCAGGTACTCACCAGCAGATTCTTTCCAAAACGCCGGGGACGACTCAGAAAATATGTCGTACTCACAGATACCAACTTATAAATCAAAGCTGTCCTGTCCACATAGACAAAACCATCTTCACGCATCTTGTCAAAGCTCTGTATACCAATGGGATATTTCATTATTCCCTTTTTCTTAAACGGATTGTTAATGCGAAGATAAATCGTTATCTTTGCATTAACAATAAAAGTTGGAAAAAAGCTCATTCATCCATTTGAAGAAATAACCAGACGGTATCCTTTTTTAGGTTCTGTTATAATCTGATATTCTGGAAAGTTCTTTATTGAGGATTTAAGGGTGGAAATATGATTATGTATTTTATTGTCGGGCTTGTCCTCTTGCGGCCAAAATACATTCTTTATGTCTTCTTTGGTTAGAAAATGTTCCGGTGCATTGATGAATAGTAACAGCAGATTGAAATCCGCAGGTGCTATGGGACACGGCTGGTCGTTGATATACAATTTCTGACTTTCCAGCTTTAAAACCATCTTTTCAAATCGTGTGCACTTCTGACTGGCAGGGATATCTTTTTCCAGCGGCTTTTTCAGAAATGACAAAGACACCCATACCAAGACGATGAAATAGGCGATGATGCTCCATAACACTTTTGGAGTAGTATGTTTTACTATTTCTGTCCAATGAATCATAGCCCATGCCTGTACGCCGGCACTTCTTTTTGCATCTATTGTTTGTACAGGGGTGACAAGGGCCGACTGAAAGGAGATTGAATCATTGTCACTAAATGCCTTTTCCTTGTTGTGGCGGTAAATGATTCCCGTCTTTATAGCAGAAATCCCATTCTTTTCCCATTCTTCTTGGAAGATCTTATTGAATTTGTCAGGATTGACAGGGATAATCCTTGTCATCACATACTGGTTGACCGATTGGGTAGCCAGTGACTCATGGATGCTGTCTTCAAAATAAATGGTTTCCATGCTATCACCGCATTCTATTTGAACACCTTTTACCTTTCTGCCTAAAGGACGATAGCTAACAAGTATTTTGTTTAATCGTTCCTGATAATCAATGTTGATCGTTTCACGTAGGCTGTCCTTCATTGTTATCAGAACATTTGTTTTTTCATCTTTAAAAGCAACATAAGATAGTAGGATGAATACAATCCATCCCAATACAATAAAACTTAACTTGAGTAATTTTGCTAACTTTTTCATGTCTCCTGCTTGTGATACATTGCAAAGGTACATTTTTTTTGTGAGAATTAGATTCATAATCCGGAGAGAATATGTGACTTAATAGCATGATTCACATAATTGGAGCTAAATTGTACCTTGATGATTTTTTCGATGAAATGGGTGTTTTTAGAACCTTAAGAAAACTTTAAGATCACCTTAAGCTGAATTTAAGGGGAAAAGTTTGTACGGTTGATAAATGTTCTCTACTTTCACGTAAAAATGATAAACAAATGAAAAAAGCAATTATGTTGTTTACCACTGTTATAGTAATGGTGGTAGTGGTTTGGGAAAAGACCTCCGGAAAGGCGGTAGAGAGTAAACTCCTTTTAGATAATGTGGAGGCATTGGCGGCTGGAGAGTTTGGACGTGATACATGCCTAGGTAGTGGAAATGTTACTTGCAGTACCGGAGAAAAAGTGGAATATGTTCTTAGACCTTTTAGCTTGGATTAGTCAATGAGATACCTTTGTCTATTACTATGCGTACTTGCTCTGTTTTCCTCCTGCAAAGAATCTGAAAAAGATAAAATCGCTCGTTTGGTTGAGGAATGGGAGGGGAAAGAAATTCTCTTTCCTACCCGTTCCTTTTTTACCATTCAAGGAAAGGATACGGTGAATTTTTCTTTTGTCGATGCAGACTATAAGGTAGTGACATATATCGATTCAGTAGGATGTACCAGTTGCAAGTTACAATTGCCTCGCTGGAAGCTGTTTATGCAGGAAGTGGATTCAACTCTGAACCGTCCTGTTCCCTTTGCATTCTATTTTCATCCGAAAGATATGAAAGACTGCGTTATATTACCCGTCGTGATGCATTCACCTATCCTGTTTGTTTCGATGAAATGGATGATTTTAACCGATTGAACCATTTTCCGGGAGAAATGACTTTCCAAACATTTCTATTGGACAAAGATAACAAGGTGGTGGCTATAGGCAATCCGGTTCACAATCCGAAGGTGAAGGAACTCTATCTGAAGGTATTGACAGGTGGTGAAGTTGTAAAAGCGGAAACGCCGATGACGAAAGTCATTCAGGATGTGGAAAGTATAGACTTCGGTTCATTTCCTCAGTTGGAGAAGCAGGAACGCAAGTTCACGTTGACCAATACGGGGCAGCATGTGCTGGTGATATACGATGTTGTCACTTCTTGTGGCTGTACTAGGGTAAATTATAGTAAGGAAGGTATCCGTCCGGGAGAAAAAGCGGTGCAGACAGTGATTTATGAAGCCGAAAAGGCTGAACATTTCAGCAAGACGGTTACTATTTATTGCAATGCGGATAATTCTCCACTTCGTTTGAAGATAACGGGAAATGCTGAATAAAGATGAAGTATGAACTAATGAGAGTAAAAAAACGGATGGAAAGAAATCCTTTTTCTTTGCTGGAATCAGATTCTTTCCACCCTGTGGCCCTCTCCTAAAAGAAAGGAGGTTAAGTCCGATGCAAAAGTAATGTAAAAATCAGAATAAGCAAGCAGTAGTCTCGCTTTTTCTGCGGTGGAGTTCTTTCCGATAAAAGATGAAAACATAAGTAACAATCATCTTTAAAACTAGAAACAAGATGAAAAAGAAAATATTGAAAGTAACTTTGGTTGCTGCATTTGCTTTGATTGCAGGATTTAATGTGTATAACGCTCAGCAATCGGATGTAATGTCTGATTTGGCTTTGGCTAATGTGGAAGCGTTGGCTAGTGGTAGCGAAGGGGGAGGACTTCCTTGGAAAGGTTATTATTCTAATTGGGATAAGGGTTGTTGTTCGCCAGGAAAATGGAATGATGAATGTTCTGGTTCTTTTTCTCCTTGCTGATACGAAAAATGATATGAAGATACAATACCTTGGACTTTGTAGTAAAAAGATGAAAAAGTATAGTTATATATTCTATTACTTTTTGTTGTTGGTGTCATGCGAAAATACTGATAAACAGAATACGATAGATATTGATTTAAGTAAAACGGATTCATGTATCGCATATTCCATGTTTGTAAAATCGGTAGAGAATCTGGACTTGCACATAACAGACGGTCTACCGATTACCGGTGTCGAACGTTTGTATTTTGATGAAAGTACAATCTTTGTGAAAGATAGCGGCCGTGAGGGTATTCTTGTATTTGACAAAGAAAGCGGCAATTTACTGAAAAGGGTAAATCCCTTTGGCGAAGGACCAGAAGAAATAAAACGTATTAGTTCATTCTGCTTGGACACTTATCATAAAAAGATATGTATTTTTGATCAGAGTGATATGAAAGTCAAAATGTATGATTTTTCAGGAAAGTATGCCTCTTCTTATCCTACTGATATGTTTTTCATTGACATGGCAAAGCTGGATAAAAATAGTATGACTTACTTTTATCCCATTTATGCAGAAGAACAATTTTATGGCATTTGGTCTTCCGATTCTTTAAATCAATTGAAGAAGCAGGTAAGTTCTCATGTAACGAAGGAATGTATGTTCCATTATTTTCCTATGCTTTATAATATGAATGACACCTGTGTTTATTATTACGACAGGAATTGGAATGAAATATCTGTTGTCACTTCAGATAGTATTCAAACACTATATAGCTTGGGTGTGAAACAACGTATTCCGTTGTTTAAAAAAGGGATAAGGAACATTACTCCTCAGGAGTTGGATGGGTATGCCATTCTTCATAATTTTGCTTATTCTGATAATTTTATCTTATGTTCTTTCCATACATTTGACAAGAATGATATAAGGAAGAAAAATATAACATGGGTGTTGCTTGATACAAGAACAGGAAAGGTAACGATATCGAAAAAAATGAAGAATGATTTGATGGCTGAAGGTGAAATTGAGAATAATTCATTATTTTATATGAATAATGCGAATCAGTAGTTGAAATACCTACTTGATTCAGTTAGTTAAAATGTTATTATTCAATTAATTATCTCGTTTATTTATTTCTCAATCTCCTTGAAAATCAGTATATTAGAAGAATAAAACCACTC
>ENA-OQBT01000193-OQBT01000193.1-human-gut-metagenome-genome-assembly--contig:-NODE-193-length-42608-cov-2.079471_pt1 | contig 42608 bp, 52 predicted proteins | sample MGYA00242749_ERZ504557 | MGnify/ENA primary metagenome ERZ504557 (study PRJEB26092, sample SAMD00036243) | human gut metagenome | host: Homo sapiens | study: EMG produced TPA metagenomics assembly of... | reverse complement strand
GACCGTCGTACCGATGTTTGCTCCGAGGATAATTCCAGGAGCCTGCGCCAGTTTCATCAGACCGGAGTTTACGAAGCTGACCACCATAACGGTTGTGGCGTTGGAGGACTGAATCAAGGCGGTAAAGAAAATACCGACCAGAAGACCGATCACACGGTTCTTCGTAAATACCTCCAGAATGCTTCTCATCTTGGATCCGGCAACCTTCTGCAGTCCTTCACTCATCAGCTTCATTCCATATAAGAAGAAGCCCAGACCGCCCATCAAAGACACTATTACACTCATATTCTTTTTTCTTCCTTGTCTTTTTCTGATGTCTTTTCAAAATCCCTGTCAAAGCATTTTCATGTTTTGGTCTCAATATTTTACATTTCCTTAACGCAGATTTTACAAGACACCTTTTTTATCATAAAAGAAATCATGACATTTGTCTATAGAAAAATTAAAAATTTCGACAAGAAATTTTCAGATTCTTTTCGTTTCTTTCTTGCATTCTACTTGATAATATTGTAACATTTAGGATGTTTCCATATTATGAGGCGACATTTCCGCCTACAAAATTCAAAAGGAGAGAAAACTATGGAAAAGTTTAGCAAGCTGATGGAAAACACATTCAAGCTGCGGGAAAATGGAACAACGGTCAAAACCGAGATCATCGCCGGTGTCACCACGTTCATGACGATGGCGTACATTCTTGCCGTCAACCCGAACATCCTTTCCTCCACCGGCATGGACCACGGCGCTGTCTTTACCGCAACGGCTCTGGCAGCCTTCCTTGGCACCCTGCTCATGGCACTTTTCGCCAATTATCCATTCGCTCTGGCACCAGGAATGGGCCTCAACGCCTATTTCGCCTACACCGTTGTTCTCGGCTACGGATATAGCTGGCAGGCAGCCCTGACCGCCGTTTTTGCAGAAGGTATCATCTTTATTGTACTTTCTCTGACCAACGTCCGTGAGGCGATCTTCAACTCCATTCCGGTCAGCCTGAAATCTGCAGTCAGCGTCGGCATCGGTCTGTTCATCGCATTCATCGGACTTCAGAATGCAAAAATTGTACTGCCGAACTCTTCAACCGTGGCAGGCCTCTATTCCCTGTCTTCCTACAATGCCAACCTGCAGTCTGCAGCCACATTAAACGGAACAGAGTATGTGGCAGGAACGTTTAACGATGTCGGAATCACCGTTCTGCTCGCAGTCATCGGTGTTATCCTCACCGCCGTTCTTGTCATACGCAATGTAAAAGGAAACATCCTCTGGGGAATTCTTGTAACCTGGATCCTCGGCATGATCTGCCAGGCATGCGGTCTCTACGTTCCGAACCCGGCAAACGGCTTCTACAGCCTGTTCCCGGATTTTTCCAACGGACTTTCCATTCCAAGCCTTGCCCCGATTTTCGGAAAACTGGATTTCTCCATTCTGAAAACAGGCGAGTTCTTCGTGATCATGTTTGCATTCCTGTTTGTCGATATGTTTGATACCATCGGAACTCTGATCGGTGTATCTTCCAAGGCAAACATGCTCGACAAAAACGGAAAACTTCCGCGCATCAAGGGCGCGCTGATGGCAGATGCTGTTGCTACCTGCGCAGGTGCTGTTCTTGGTACTTCTACCACAACAACTTTCGTTGAGAGTGCTTCCGGCGTTTCCGAAGGCGGCCGTACCGGTCTTACCGCTGTTACCACTGCAATCCTCTTCGGCCTCGCTCTGTTCCTCTCCCCGATCTTCCTTGCCATCCCGTCCTTTGCAACGGCTCCGGCACTGATCGTGGTAGGCTTCTACATGCTGACCAACGTAGTCAACATTGATTTCAGCGATCTTTCCGAGGCGATTCCGTGCTACATCTGCATCGGAGCTATGCCGTTCTTCTACAGCATTTCCGAAGGTATTGCCATGGGAGTTATCTCCTACGTTGCAATCCAGATCCTGAGCGGAAAAGCAAAAGAAAAAAAGATCAGCGTGATCATGTACATCCTGGCTGTTCTGTTTATCTTAAAATACCTTCTTCTGTAATGGCTTTTTAACGATACAGAACCGCATAAAAAGGCTCCTGTCCCACAGATTTTATTCTGTGAAACAGGAGCTCTTTTTATGCTCTGAATCAAAAATTTTTATTCTGCCAGGGTCCGGTAAAAGCAGGTGCGGTTTCCGGTGTGGCACGCTGCGCCGACCTGTTCTACTTTGGCAAGAATTGTATCGTTGTCGCAGTCGATCAGAAGCTGTTTTACATACTGCACATGGCCGGAGCTCAGTCCCTTCGTCCAGAGCTCATTGCGGCTTCTGCTCCAGTACGTCATTTTTCCAAGGCGCAGTGTCGTCTCAAACGCTTTCTTCATTCATGTAGCGAGCATCAGCACTTCGTCATTTTCCGCATCCTGTACAACAACCGGAACCATGCCGTCGCTGTTTGTCTTAAAATCCGCCCAGGTAAAATCACATTTTAATGCTTGTTTCATCTCTTGTTCTCCTCTTTTTCTGCTCTTACAGGCTGCCCTTGGTCGAGAGCACGCCGGCAATTCTCGGATCGAAGGAAGTTGCCTCATCGAGTGCCTTCGCAAATGCTTTGAACATCGCCTCGATGATGTGGTGGTTATTTCCGCCGTCAAGCACTTTGATATGCAGATTCATCTGCGCCGCATAGGAAACGGCGTAGAAGAATTCTTTTACCATCTCGGTCTCCATCTCTCCTACTTTCTCCCGTGTAAATTCTGCCTGGAAAGAGAGATACGGTCTGCCGCAGAGGTCAACGGCCGAGAGCACCAGTGTCTCGTCCATCGGAAGGATTCTGTCACCGTAGCGGCGGATGCCCTGTTTGTCGCCGACTGCCTCGCGGATTGCAGTTCCGAGCACGATACCGGTGTCCTCGATCGTGTGGTGGCCGTCTACATCAAGATCTCCGTCTACAGAAACGGAAAGGTCGAAAAGACCGTGGCGGGCAAAGCCGTCGAGCATATGGTCAAAAAAGCCGATGCCGGTGTGGATGTCGCTCTTTCCCGTTCCATCCAGATTTAATGTCATGCGGATCTTTGTTTCTTTTGTCACGCGTTCTACGCTGGCTGTTTCTGTTCTCCACTTACTCTTCCCCCTCAAAACGGACGGCAATCGAATTGGCGTGTGCCGTCAGGCTCTCTGATTTTGCAAAGCTCTCGATATCCTCGTGGATCTCGGAAAGGGCTTCTCTGGAATAATAGATGATGCTGGATTTCTTCACGAAATCGTCTACGGACAGCGGTGAGAAGAATTTTGCGGTTCCGTTCGTCGGCAGGATATGGTTCGGGCCGGCAAAATAGTCACCGAGAGGCTCGCTGGAGTTCTCGCCGAGGAAAATAGCACCGGCGTTATGTACCTTCATCATATCCTCAAACGGGTTCTTCGTCACGATCTCGAGGTGCTCCGGTGCGATGGCATCTACGGTGTCGATCGCTTCCTGATGCGAATCGGTGACAAGGATGTAGCCGAAGTTGTCCAGTGATTTGGAGATGATGTCGCTTCTGGAGAGGACTTTTAAGAAACCGTCTACCTCTTCACTTACCTTCTCTGCCAGTTCCTGGGAGGTGGTAATGAGGATCGCACTTGCAAGCTCATCATGCTCAGCCTGGCTTAAGAGATCGGCTGCCACGAACCGCGGATTTGCAGTCTCATCAGCAAGGACAAGAATCTCACTTGGGCCTGCGATGGAGTCGATGCTGACATTTCCGTATACGGCTTTCTTTGCAAGGGCAACGTAGATGTTTCCAGGTCCTACGATTTTATCGACTTTCGGAATGCTCTCGGTTCCGTAAGCAAGGGCTGCAATTGCCTGTGCACCGCCGATTTTAAAGACGCGGTCCGCACCGGCTTCTTTTGCTGCCGCAAGGACAACCGGGTTGACTTTTCCGTCTTTGCCGCACGGCGTTGTCATGCAGATTTCTTTGACTCCTGCCACTTTTGCCGGAAGAATGTTCATCAGAACAGAGGACGGATACGCTGCCTTTCCTCCCGGAACGTATACGCCGACACGGTTCAGGGCAGTCAGCTTCTGGCCAAGCATCGTTCCGTTCTCGGTGGATGTGAACCAGCTGTTCTGTTTCTGTTTTTCGTGGAACTCACGGATATTTTTCATGGATCTGCGGATGACACCGATCAGCTCTGGATCTACGATGTTGTACGCTTCATCAATCTCTTCCTGTGTTACTTCTACGGTAGAAGCATCGAGTACCGCGTGGTCGAATTTCTCGGTATATTCGAAAACGGCTGCGTCTTTTCTTGTTTTTACATTCTCAATGATCTCCTGCACGGAAGCCTCGTACGTTCCGTACTGTGTCGGGCTTCGTTTCAGCATATTCTCCAGAATATTTTCTGTAGTCTCTTTTGTCAGTTTTACGATTCTCATACCAGTGCTCCTTTCAGATCCTGAATTAATTTAGTAATTCTCTCATTTTCCATCCGCATGCTCACCTGGTTGACAACCATGCGCGCAGACAGCGGGCAGACCTCCTCGAGAACGGTCAGGCCGTTTTCCCGTAAAGTGCTTCCTGTCTCTACAATATCCACAATCACTTCGGAAAGTCCGACAATCGGTGCCAGCTCGATCGAGCCGTTCAGCTTGATCATCTCAACGGTCTGGTGCTTGCGGTTGTAGAAGTAATCCTTGGCAATGTTTGGGTACTTCGTTGCCACACGGATCTGCTGGTTGTGCTGCAACAGCTCACGCGCGGATTCCGGTCCGCAGACACACATGCGCACTTGCCGTAGCCAAGGTCCAATACCTCGTAGAGGCGTCTTCCTTCCTCCAGAATCGTGTCCTTTCCGACGATTCCGATATCCGCTGCGCCGTACTCCACATAGGTCGGCACATCCGGACCTTTGGCGAGGAAGAAACGGAGCTTATGCTCTTCGTCCGTGAAAATCAGCTTTCTCGTATCTTTATTTTTCATTTCATCGCAGGTGATGCCGACTTTTTCCAGCAGCTCCAGCGTCTGGTACGCCAGGCGTCCTTTTGTCAGTGCAATGGTCAAATATCTCATCTTTTTCGTACCCTTCCTCTCCTACAGCTCCACCGCTGTACTTCTCCTGTCGACAAATCGATAGCAAGCACCGAATCGCTCTTCTGAATATAGACAATGCCGCCGAACTGGTTCTTTCTGCCGTATTCTTCATAATCTGCAAGAACCTTGTCCCTTGCAAAGCAGACCAGCGCGACATCCATGCCCTTGCTTCTGTGCTCGTTAGCAAGTTTTACGGCCAGCGGCTGAAGAAAATCCGGGTAGAGCAGCATCGTTTTCGTATTGGCAATCGGAAGAGAAATTTTCTGGCGCTCCAGTGCATTCATCAGAGATCCATGACAGTACAGAATCCGATCGCCGGCGCTTTCTTTCCGAAGTGCTGCAGCAGTGCATCGTAGCGGCCGCCTTTTACGATCGGCTCGCCGGTGCCGTAGGTGTAGGCCTGGAAAATAATACCAGTGTAGTAATGGAATTTGCTTAAAAGGCCGAGATCGAAGAAGACGTATTTTTCATAGCCGTAATCTTTAACGATCTCATAGATCGTAGCCAGACGATCGAGTGCTCTCTTGCCGCCGGATTTCTTGTAAGGCTTTTGCCTTTTCGAGAATCTCTGCATTTCCGAACAGCTGCGGAACATCACGGAGTGCTTCAAACAGATCACTTCGAAGGTTCTGTTTTGCCAGCAGCTCCTCGGCGCCAAAATGATTTTTAATGGAAATCAGTTCTTTTAATTCGTTCAGAACATCCTCGGCGAGAGCAGCTTCCTCGGCGAGCGCCTGGAAGAAACCTACGTGGCCGATGCTGATCTGGAAATCGGTAAGACCGGCATCCAGCATAACTTTTACGGTCATCGCAATGATCTCTGCGTCTGCCATTGCGGAATCATCGTTTAAGAGCTCGACGCCATCTGGGTGGACTCTTTTAAGCGGCCTGATAGCTGCTGCTGTTGACGAAGCTGCTTCCTCTGTAGCAAAGGCGGATCGGCATCGTCTCTTCCATGAAATACATGGAGGCTGCGCGTGCAATCGACGGGGTAAAGTCCGGACGGAGCACAAGGGTGTTGCCGTCGCGGTCAAAGAATTTGTAGAGCTCGCGGGACGGTGTTGTTCCCACTTCTCTTCCGAATACATCAAAAAACTCGAACGTCGGTGTTTCAATATCCTGATATCCAAACGCATGAAATACCTGCTCAATCTGATTCTCCAGGTATAATTTTTTCGTACATTCCTGATTGTAGACATCCCGGACGCTTCCGGGGTATGAATTAATCGATCCATGTTTTGTTGTCCTCACTTTTTCGCTTTAGTTCGCTACCATATTACCATATTGAATTTAAAACTATGGTTAGTATATCGGAAAACATTTTCCCTGTCAACCCAAAATTTTAATCCGCTTTCGAATCCCGTATCTCCAGATCCTTCTGGATTCCGTTCAGGTACGGGACGAGAACGCTGCTTCCCGTTCTGGGAAGGAAGAATGACGTTTCAAGCTCGGTGTAGGAAAAATGCTTCTTTCCGCCGTTCTGTCCGCGGTCCCAGAAGGTTTTCATCGTCTCATACCGCAGGTAATAATATTCGTCCCGCGCCGTAAAATACAGCAGCAGGAAGGAAATCCCCCCCTGCTGCTCGAAATCTTTCATAAACGTGACCTGGTGCTCGTGGATGTTTGCGAGCGGAAAGGAATCCGTTTTGCACTCTTTGGCATCGAAGCAGACGGGAATGCCCTGTACAGCGCCGATGTAATCAACGGTACTCTTCTTTTCAAAATAAGCCAGCGTGATGTGTCTGCTCTCCTTATCTATTTTGATCGGGGTGATCGGCGTCGGCACCTTCTGGATCAGTGCCAGATGCTTGTCACGGTACTGCTCGTTTGTGCGGTTGATCATTTCCTCCAACGTTGATCCGCGGAGTCCCCTCGATGTCCATGCCATAATTCCTGTCCTCGTCTTCGTTCTGTTCTTATTCAATCAGAGAAATTTTGTTCAGCGGCCAGTAGCGCAGAAAGGCCTTGCCGATGATCTTGTCTTTCTCTACGTACGGATTCAGCCAGTAGCGGGAATCCTTTGATACGTTCCGGTTGTCGCCGAGCATAAAGTAGCAGCCCTCCGGCACCTCATACGGTCCGAAATCGCCGACCGGTGTTTCCGGGCAGAAATCATCGCGCAGCGGCTCGGTGGAATCATTGATATACACCTTTCCGTCGCGGATCGTAACCGTCTCTCCCGGCAGTCCGATGACGCGCTTGATAAACTTCTGCTTCTCGTCGTCCGGATAATAGAAAATAACGATGTCATACCGCTGCGGATCGCTCTTTACATAAGCAAGGCGGTTACCGAAGATCTGTCTCCGGTCATAATCGTGTTTTCCATGGAAGGAGATGGGATTCTTGCGTTGATGACAATGACCTGCTCCACAAAAACAACGACTGCCACGACAATGGCGATCATTTTTACATATTCCCAGATTTCCCGTCCGATGCTCGTCTCCTCCGTTTTTCTTGGTTTTGTTTCTTTCTTTTCGTTGTCTTTTCGGCTCATAATCCTTCTCCCGTCAAATGTTCTCCCTGTAAAATCCGGCGCACGATGATGGCAGGGGCGCTGTAAAGGTTTTTCCGGACAGATCCGATAAGGTGCCCGTAAGCTCTGGAAATACCGCCTTCCACGAATGGAGAAGTTGGTATTTCAGTCCGTATTTTTCCCGGAAGCGGCGGTTAAACTCCGCATCCCCGTATTTCGTATCTCCCGCAAGCGGATGACCGATGCTCGCGAGATGGCTGCGGATCTGATGGCTCTTTCCGGTCACCAGCTCAACCTCCAGCAGCGTACAGCCTCTTCCGGCACAGAGCGCCGGTATGCGGTTTCTATGTAAACAGCATCTCCCTGCTGCTCTCTCTGAATCGAAACACGGTTTGTCCTCTCATTTTTTGTGAGATATCCGCGTATCCGCTCTGTCTCTGTCACGGTTCCTTTTACAACCGTCAGATAGTATTTTCCAACAGCCCGCTCTGCGATCAGTCTGAAAGCTGCTGCGTCGCCGCAACGGTTTTTCCGGCAAGAATCAGACCGCTGGTATTCCGGTCCAGACGATTGCAGAGTCCGGCGCGGAACATGGTCTCCTCCCCGGCATTTTTTTCCGAAAGATAGGCGCCGAGCGCTTCGGTAAGGCTCACATCCGTCTCTTTCGCCTTCTGTGAGAGGACACCTGCCGGCTTGTTCAGGAAAATTACTTTTTCGTCTTCATAGACGATATCCAGCTTCGGATACTTTACCTGTTTTCCAGCCGCCGGTTTTTCCGGTGTTTTCCGAAATTTTTCGATGGTCTCTTCCGCCAGATACAGCCGGATCGTATCGCCTGTTTTCAGCTTTTCACTGCCGTCCGCCTTTTTCTGGTTCAGCACAATGTTTTTCTTTCGCAGCATTTTATAGAAGAAACTCTTTGGCGCCTCCTCCATATATTTGGACAGATATTTGATGAGCTGCTGCGCGCAGTCTTTTTCTGTCACGGTCAGTTCTCTCATAGCAATGGTCTCCTACAGTGCCAGCGCCAGCATCGTGTGTTTCACCAGTTCCGTGCGGGACAGATCCGGGTACCGCTCATCCGGTTTGAAGTTTTCACTGGCGCTCTTTTCCAGCTCATCGTAGTTGCGGTTCAGGGAATCGAGGCGCTCCAGAAATGCTTTTTCCCGATCAAAAATCTTCACATGGCATTTGTAGCCGTTGGCACGGATGATCTTGTTCAGATACGTAGTGCAGTCCTCGATCTGTTTCTGGTCTTTGGCGCGCGTGGTGTAGCAGGCGATCTCCTCACCGCAGAACGCCGCTGCTTCGATCATCAGACTCGATTTTTCCTGTGTGATATACATTTCATATCCCATCAGCAGTTTTCCTTTTTTTGCCTCAATGGCATCGTACACTGCTTTGTCCACTGGCTTTTGCATAACCATCATGATAAAACCGACGGCGGCGCGGCAGCCCGGCAGACAGCCTACTACGGCGACAACCGTAAAAATGTTGCTCTTGTTTCCGTCTGCAAGCACAAGCCCGACAATAAAAACGATGGCCGGAAGGACGAACAGTCCCAGTGTCACAAGCAGTCTTTTTTTCCTTTTCCCGGCGGATATAGCCGTAATCCCCTTTTCTGATCTTCATTCTTCTGTCATTTCCCTTCTTCGATAAGATCCCCGCTCATCTTCTGCGTGTTTATTTCTTTTTGTGCACGTTGCGGAGCGTCTTTTTCGGCCGTCCGCCTGTTTTGGCTTTTCCCTGTCCGGAACGGTCATTCGCCGTCTTCTGGCCAAAGCCTTTTCCGTTGGACCCTTTTCCTCTTGACGGTTTTCCTGCCTCCCCGGCCATCTTTCTCGGCCGTACGAGACATTTCGGTCCGAATCCGATCAGATCCTCCCGGTGTGTCCGGCGCAGTGCCTCGCAGACGAGCTCATAGTTCTCCGGATTCCGGTACTGAATCAGCGCACGCTGCATCGCCTTCTCATGCGGCGATTTCGGCACGTAAACCGGATCCATCGTCCGCGGGTCAAGACCGGTATAGTACATACAGGTGGAAAGTGTGGAAGGCGTCGGATAGAAGTCCTGTGCCTGCTCCGGGATAAATCCCATATCGCGGATGTACTCGGCAAGCTCCACCGCATCCTCCAAGTCACACCCCGGATGGGACGACATAAAATACGGAAGTGCGTACTGCTGCTTCCCCGTCTTTTTGTTGCACGCATCGAAGCGGCGGATAAATTCCTGATATACTTCGTGGCGCGGTTTCCCATATAGGAAAGCACACGGTTCGAAACGTGCTCCGGCGCAACGCGGAGCTGACCGCTGACGTGATCCTTTACCAGCTCGGAAAGGAACGTCTGGTCTTTATCGGCCAGGACATAGTCAAAACGGATGCCGGAGCGGATAAAGACTTTCTTCACGCCCGGAATGTCTTTTAATTCCCGCAGCAGCTTCACATAATCTCTGTGATCTGCCACCATATTTTTACACGGCTCCGGGAAGAGACAGTTCCGGTTCGGGCAGGCGCCTTTGGTGAGCTGCTTTTTGCATGCCGGACCGCGGAAATCCGCCGTCGGGCCGCCGACATCGTGAATATAGCCTTTAAATTCTTTTTCCTGAACCATCTGCCGCGCTTCCGCCAGAATGGATTCGTGGCTTCTTGTCTGCACAACGCGTCCCTCGTGGAACGTCAGCGCGCAGAAACTGCAGGACCCAAAGCAGCCGCGGTTGCTCGTCAGACTGTATTTGATTTCCCCAAGCGCCGGCACACCGCCGTCTTTTTCATAGCTTGGGTGATAGGCGCGCATGTATGGAAGCGCATAGACATCATCCATCTCCTGCTCTGTCAAAGGACGGGAAGGCGGATTCTGTACAATGTAGCCCTGGCCCTCATACGGCTCTGCCATCGGCTTCGCATTGATGGCATCGGTATTTTTATACTGAATCGCAAAGCTCTCCGCATACGTCCGCTTGCTCTCCCGCACCTCCTCGAATGACGGCAGCACCACCGGGTCAATCAGGTGATCCAGCGTTTTGCTCCGATAAACGGTTCCCGGAATAAAGGTGACATCATGAACGTCAATGCCAGCCGCAAGTGCATCTGCAATCGCTACGATCGAAAGTTCTCCCATTCCGTACGAAATCAGATCCGCACCGGAATCGAGAAGGACGGAGCGGCGCACCTGGTCAGACCAGTAATCGTAATGCGAAAGGCGCCGGAGCGATGCCTCGATGCCGCCGAGGATCATCGGTGTATGTTTATACGTTCTCCGAATCAGATTGCCGTACACGGTAACCGCGCGGTCCGGCCGTTTTCCCATGACACCGCCCGGCGTAAAGGCATCTGTTTTTCGGTGCTTTTTCGCCACGGTATAATGGTTGACCATGGAATCCATATTTCCGGAAGAGACAAGAAAGCCAAGACGCGGTTCACCGAAAATCGAAATGCTGTTCTCGTCCTTCCAGTCCGGCTGTGAGATGATGCCGACGGAATAGCCGTTCGCCTCGAGCACACGGCTGATGATTGCCGGTCCGAACGAGGAATGGTCCACGTAGGCATCTCCGATGACATAGACAAAGTCAAACTGTTCGATTCCCCGTTCCTTCATCTCTTCTCTTGTAATTGGTAAAAAAGGCATGCTTTACTTTCCTTTCTGTGTTTCGGCGTCCGCTATGCCAAGCGCCGCTTTTTCTTCCTGCGTCAGGAGACGGGCACTGCCCTTTGGCAGCGCCGGATCAAGTTCCAGGCTCCCCATCGACAGCCGTTTCAAATAGACGACCGTTTTTCCGACCTTCTCAAACATGCGCTTGATCTGGTGGAAGCGGCCCTCACAGATGGTAATGCGGATCCGGCTTTCAAAAATGCCAGGCTCTTTTTCTATCGTTTCCAGAATGGTAAGCTCGGCCGGAAGTGTCGGTTTGTCGTCCCCAATGTCGAGTCCTTCGGCAAATGCCTGCCGATCTTCTTCTTTCACTTTTCCGTCAATCACGGCCTCATACACTTTCGAGACATGCGATTTCGGAGAGAGCAGCCGGTGGGAAAGGGCTCCGTCGTTCGTAATCAGCAGCAGCCTTCGGTGTCCTTGTCGAGCCGTCCGACCGGAAAGAGGTCTTTTCTTGCCGCATCACTTAAAAGATCGAGTACGGTCCGGTCACGGCGGTCCTCCGTCGCAGAGACGACACCCGCCGGTTTGTGGAGCATCCAGTATTCCATTTTCACATAGGAAATGCTGTTTCCGTCCACAGTCACCTGCGCTTCATCCGGGTCGACTTTCAGTTCCGGGGCTTTTGCCGTAATTCCGTCTACGGCCACCCGTCCCTTCCGGATCAGGCCTTTACTTCCTGGCGTGTTCCCACACCCATGTCCGCCAGATATTTATCGAGTCGTAATTTACTCATACCATCCGCCATCCTGCATAATATTTATTCTTTAACGTTCCGTTGTTTATTTTTCCCCAGCCAAGTGGGAAATCATCCAGCACACAAGCACCCAGCCCTTTTTCCCCTGACACTCTTCCTCGGAAACGAAGAGTGTCTCACCCTTTAAGTAGCGCATGACACGGTCATCTCCCTTGGGAATGGCCAAACACGAAACGTATTCTTCTTTTTTCAGATACGCCGCCAGCGCCTGGGACGGCTCGAAGCGGTTTTTCTTTACGGTGCCAAGCGAAAGTCCGGTCCGCAGATAGCGCAGACCCTTTGCCGCACAGACACCTTCCGGCAGAAAATAGAGCTGGTCTTTCACAAGGGCAAACGAACCATTCTTCCAGTCCATGCGCACGCCAGCAAGAAACTCTTCCGCCTCTTTCGGCAGCTTCTTTGTCGTTTCCAAAAGGCGGGACGGCTGCCGTTCCCGGCTCTCTCCCTGCTTTTTCAGGAGCGCCACGAAATGGCCTTCTCCCTCCATCCGCTGCGGGAAAATATGAACGCACCGGGAAAGATCGCGGCCATTCACGGATACTCCCGGCGCAAACCCTTCGTAACCCGGGGTAATTTCCTGCACTTCCATATCCGGATGCGCATCCAGCAGCCCTGCGATGACCTCTTCGTTCTCCTTTACAGAAAACGTACAGGTAGAGTACAGCAGCTCTCCGCCCTCTGCAAGCATCTGATACGCCTGCTCGATCAGTTTTTTCTGGATCGGCACATAATGCTCCGGCCCATTTTCACTGTAGTAGCGCACCATTGAGCTCTCTTTTCGGAACATGCCCTCCCCAGAGCACGGCGCGTCAAGAAGGATCTTGTCAAAAAAGGCCGGATACAAGGTTACTAGTTTTTCCGGATCCTCGCTCGTCACGAGAAGACGTCCCACTCCCTGGATTTCCAGGTTGCGCAGCAGCGCCTTCGCCCGCGAATTGCTGATATCGTTTGCCAGCAGCATGCCGCCCTCACCAATCCGGCTTCCCAGCTCCGTTGCCTTTCCGCCCGGTGCCGCACAGAGATCGAGCACACGGTCATCCGGCTCAATTGGAAGGCGGGATGCCGGTGTCATCGCACTCGGCTCCTGCAGATAATACAGGCCCGCATAGTAATCGGCATCCTTTGCCGGATTGCAGCTCTCTTCATCGTAATAAAATCCATTTGGGATCCACGGAACCTTCTTAAGCGGAATATCGGTCCGCCTAAGAAACTCTTCTGTCGAAATTTTTCCGTTGTTTACCCGCAGTCCTCTATGTACCGCCTCGTCAAATGTCTTGCGGTATGCCTCATATTCTTCCTCACCGAGCAGCTGTTTCATCTCCTGCTCAAAGGCTTCCGGCAGTGTGATCATATCCGTTTATCCCCTTTTGTTCTAAAGTTCGTCTGTAATTGCCTGTGCGCGGTATCCCTCTGCAATCAGATCCAGTTCTTTGTGGAACCGTTTTAACTCCTGCAGATCGTTCTGCGCATAGATGTGATAAAACTCATCCTGAATTTTTTCTACTTCGCGTTTGTTCGTCACCTTGTAAAGATTCTCGATATTATTCAGGATATCCGTGATCAGATTCCGCTGTATCTGGGAGGAATTCTGTGCATCCATAATCTCACTCCGCACAGAGGACATCTCATTATCCAGCACAATAATCGCCTTTGCAGCTGCGCTTAAGCGCTCCCGGATGTGATCCGGAATGTTTGCCTTATATTTGTACTGCAGCGAGTGCTCAATCGTCGCCCAGAAATCCATCGCCATCGTGCGGATCTGGATTTCCACCTGGATGCGCTTCGGGCCGTTCATCGTCTCCACGGTATAGTAAACAATGAGGTGATAGCTCCGGTAACCGCTGTCCTTCATGTGGCGGATGTAGTCTTTCTCGCTCTTAATCTCAATATCCGACCGCTTCTGGATCAGGTCGGCAACCTTTTCGATATCTTCAACGAACTGGCAGATGATGCGGATGCCCGCGATATCCTCCACCTGCTCCTCCATCTCTTCGGGCACAATGCCCTTTCTCTGCATTTTTTCCAGAATACTGGAAACACTCTTCACACGGCCGCTCACGCTCTCGATCGGTGAGTACAGCCCTTTTCCGTGGTGCTCCTTGATCAGATGCCGGAATTTCACCTGTAATTCCTTGACAGCCAGCTCGTATGGTTCCAGAATCTCATGCCATAACAGTATATCCATGTCCCCTAATCTCCTTTTTTGCTCCTGCTTTCAGCCATTTTTCTTATCGGATGGTAAACGCTTTGGAAATTCAATCCCCACCCTGTTACTTTATGCCTGTCTTTTCTGTTTTATGACTGTTTTTCAGAAACTTTTTTGAAATAGACACGGGCAGTTTTTTATGCCTGCCGTTTCGAAAGCTGCTCCAGAACGCGGCACAGGTACTGATACGTTCTCTCCACGGAGGAAATCGAAAGCCGCTCCTCGGTCGTGTGAATTGCTTTCATGTTCGGGCCGAAAGATACACAGTCAAGACCGGAAAGCTTTTCATAGAACAGACCGCATTCCAGTCCGGCATGAATCGCTTCCACTGCCGGTTTCTGTCCATACATGGCTTCATATTCCGCCACCATCAGATCGCAGAGGCAGAATCCTCTTTATACTCCCATGCCGGTACGCGCCCTCTACGTGGAACTCACCGCCCAGGAAACCGATCAGATACTCCAGCTTGTCGGAAAGGGCTTCCTTTGCACTTCCCACGGAGCTCCGCACACTTGCACACGCATGCAGGTGATCCGGCTCTAATTTCAGAATACCGAGGTTCAGGGATGTTTCCACCAGTCCCGGGATCTGGCCGCTCATCTTCTGTACCCCGTTCGGAAGATTCATCAGGAAAAAGACGGTTTTCTGCAGGCTGACCGGATGAAGCGCCGGTGCAGCGCCCTCGCCTGTTTTCTCTACCGTAACGGTAATACCGTCATCTGTTCCGCTGTACTCTCTGCAAAGATTTTCGGTGAAGCGTGATGCTTCCTCTTTTAAGATCTCTTTCTCTCCGCCGTCGATGGCAAGAAGCATGCGGGTTGTCCGCGGAATGGCGTTGTCTTTTAAACCGCCTCCAGCTCGATCAGGCATAATCCATCTTTCCTGCCAGTTCGTACAGGAAACGGCCCGCCAGAATGTTGGAGTTGGCACGGTTTTTGTGGATTTCCGTACCGGAATGGCCACCGGCAAGACCGGAAATCGTCACTTCCATCTGCTCACCCATCACTTCGCTTCTGCGCACCGGCAGATCCATCATGCTGTCATACCGCCTGCGCATGATACGGTGAGAATGCCTTCCTCTTCAGAATCCATATTTAACAGTGTTCTTCCCTTTAATTCATTCCCGTTTAATGCTGCTGCGCCGAGCAGTCCGATCTCTTCATCCGTCGTAATCAGTGCCTCGATGGCCGGAAGCTGCAGATCATCCGATTCCAGCACAGCCAGCATATAGGCAACGGCAATTCCGTCGTCTCCGCCAAGCGTCGTGTCCCTGGCATAAATCTCATCGCCGTCGATGTGAAGCTCAAGGCCGTCCTTCGTAAAATCGTGGCTGCTGCCCGGCTTCTTCTCGCAGACCATATCGCAGTGGCCCTGCAGAATCACGGTCGGAGCCAATTCACATCCCTTCGATGCCGGGCGGCGGATGACCACGTTGTTGGACGCATCCTGATACCAGGATAATTCATGGTCCCTTGCAAACTGAACCAGATAGTCGCTCACTTCTTTTGTGTTTCCGGAGCCGTGCGGAATGCGGCAGAGCTCTTCAAAATAATAAAATACCCGTTCCGGTTTTAATCCTGCTAATACGCTCATTTTTTCTTCTCCCATCTTCTTTTTTTCAAAGCTTCGTCATACTCTATTTTAGAAAGCGGGAGGAGGTTCGAGCGTCATGAAAAAATCACTTTTATTTCTCTCTTCCCTGCTTCTTTTTTTCTGTCTTCTTATCTTTCCCGCACGGACTTTTTTCTATGCCTGCGAGGGTGTCAATCTCTGGTTTCATACCATTCTTCCGTCACTTCTGCCGTTTCTGATTCTGACATCTCTTCTTCTGGAAACAGGAGCCGCGCGGCGGATCTCTGCCCGTGCAGAAGTTTTTTTTCAAACGGTTTTCGGTCTTTCCCCGGCTGGGTTTTATGCACTTTTTCTCGGTCTTTTCTGCGGTTTTCCCATGGGAGCGCGCATCACTGCCCAGCTCTATGAGGCAGAAGAAATTGACCGGAACGAAGCGTGCTATCTTTTAACCTTCTGCAGCAGTCCGAGTCCTGCTTTTCTGTCTTCCTATGTTATCTTAACTGCGTTTTCCGGACAGATCCATCCCGGGTTCGTCTTCGGCGTGCTCTACGGTTCCAATTTTCTAACTGGTTTTCTGTTCCGGCTTGTTTTCCGCCGCTTCCGCCTGCACCGGCACACCGCCCATCGGACACATTCCGTGGAAAAAAAAGAGATGTCAAAACAGACTTCCAAAGGAAACCTGCTGGACACCTCTATCATGAACGGATTTGAAATCATTACACAGCTTGGCGGATACATCATCCTGTTTTCCATTCTGTCCGGACTTCTGATGGATCTGCATCCGTTTGGTTCCGCCTCGCCCCTGCTCTGCGGCGTGCTGGAAATCACGACGGGAATCGCACAGCTTGCCGCGTCCTCTCTTCCTTACGCCGGAAAAGTCTCTGCTGTCCTTACCTGCGCCGCCTTCGGCGGTCTCTCTGTCGCTGCCCAGACAAACTGTATGATCCATAACAGCGGTCTGCCCTCTGGCTTATCTTGCGGGAAGCTCTGCTGTGCTGCTTTCGCAGGAACGCTTGGTTTATTCCTCTTCGCTTTCCTCTTCTGATGCCGGATCATATTCCGGTACGACAACTTCTTCCTCTGGCTGCTCTTCTTCCGGAGCACCCTGCGGGGAGAGCTCACTTCTGTTCTGAACAACGGTATTGTAGCAGCTTGTCAGGGATTCTACAAAGCTGTTGTATTTCTCTCCTGCATCGTTTAATGCAGTCGTCATAATATTGCTTAAGTTGGCAAGCATATCATCGGTATATCCGATGGCACCGAGACGGATGCTGTTGGCATCGTTGGTTGCAGCATCCAGGATTTCCTGTGCCTGCTGGTTTGCATTGTTGACGGTCTCATTTGCCTGTGCGTATGCTGACTGCATCACTTCACTCTGCTCTACCATCTCTCTTGCCTTTGCCTGTGCCTCTGCAATGATGGCATCTGCCTTGTTCTGTGCATCTGCCAGAATCGCATCTTTGTTGCTGATGATCTTCTGGTACCGTTTGATCTCGTCCGGTGTTTTCAGACGGAGCTCACGGAGAAGCTCTTCTAATTCTTCTTTATTTACAACGATTTTGGTGGTAGACAGCGGCTGATATTTACAGCTCTCTACATACTCCTCAATTTCTTCGATGATCTGTTCAATTCTGCTGCTCATTTTAATTCTCCTTATCTTTTATCCTGCGGCATTCCTTCTGAATTTCGGGCGGCATACTTTGCGCGGATTTCTTTTTCCACAAAATCCGGAACAAATTTGTGAATGTCGCCGCCAAAAGCAGCTACTTCTTTTACTACCGTGGAGCTGAGGTACGCATACTCCAGCGAGGTAATCAGAAACGTGGTATCTACTTCCGGTTCCAGAACGCGGTTCGTCTGTGCCATCTGCAGTTCATATTCAAAGTCTGTGATCGCGCGGAGTCCGCGGACGATCGTATGCGCCTGGCATTCCTTCGCAAAATCAACAGCGAGCCCGCTGAAAGAACGGACTTCGACATTTGGAATGTCCTGGGTCGCTTTCTTTAGTATATTAACACGTTCTTCCACAGAAAACAACGGAGATTTTGAGGAATTATGTAAAACTCCCACGATTACGCAGTCAAAAAGCTTGGATGCACGCAGAATGACATCCAGATGACCATACGTTACAGGGTCAAAAGTTCCCGGGTATACGGCTGTCTTCATGATTCTTTTACTCCTTCGTGTTTGCTTTTCGGGGTAAGGAATACATGGACATTTGTCTTATAGATTTTTTTCTTCAGAATTTCGTATCCGGCATCCTCCGCCCAGTCGAAATCAGTATTCAGCGATGCTTCTACAATAATTAAGGTATCCTCACCGATAAAAGAGGCATCGCGGAACGCATACAGCACGTCCTTTTCCAGTCCCTTATCGTATGGCGGGTCCATAAAAATGCAGTCAAAAGGCTCCTGTCCCTGAAGCGACTGCAGAGCTGCATGCGCTTCCATGGGCAGGAGCACTGCCTGCTGTTCCAGCTTCGTAAATTTTAAATTCTGCCGGATACAGTCTGCTGCAGCTTTGTTCTGCTCTACGAACCACGCGCGCTCGGCGCCGCGGCTCAACGCCTCGATTCCGATCGCCCCGCTTCCGGCGAACAGATCGAGAAAACGCGCATCCGGCAGATACGGCTGAAGCATGTTAAATAAGGTTTCTTTGATCCGGTCCGTCGTCGGCCGGGTCTGTCTGCCGGGAACCGTCTTTAATGGAAGACTCCGGCATTTTCCTGCTATTACTCTCATGTTGGTCTTATTTTCGTCCTTACTGTTTTTGTTTGATGGATCAGTCGGCTTTCAACTGCTCTCTCCAGTCCAGATCTCCTCTTGCAAGTCCCAAAATCAGAGACTCCGCGGTTCCGATATTTGTTGCAATCGGGATATTGTACTGGTCGCAGGTACGGATAATTTTGTAGACATCCGGCTCTTTCGGATTGATCATCGTCGGATTGTAAAAGAAAATTACCATATCCATATCGCCGCGTTCAATCATCTCGGTAAACTGTTTGTCTCCGCCTACGCTTCCAGGCAGAAACTTGTGTACATGAAGGTTCGTCACCTCTTCAATCCGCCGTCCGGTGGTTCCGGTGGCGTACACCTCATGTTTCATGAGGATTCCCTTGTATGCAATACAGAAATCCTCGATCAGACTCTTCTTGCTGTTGTGTGCTATGATTCCAATATTCATTACTGCAAACCGCCCCTTCTCCTGTTTTTACTACCATGTACAGCAATTATAACAAATTTATTTTCAATACGCAATTCTTTTTGTGAATTTTTTACACAGTTTTTATATTTTTTTCTGCCGTTCCATTTTTCCTTCTTCTTTTACTTTCTCCGCTTTTCCGGAAAAAATACAGAATCTGGAAGTTTTATTTTTGTTTTCTTTCCACATACTATGACCGTAGCAGAACAGATGAAAAACACATCCGGATCTGCTTCACAGCAGCTTTTAACAAGCACAAAGATAAAGGAGGGAATGAACATGGCGAATCGTTCATCGAATACCGCAGCAGTACCAGAAGCAAAAGGCGCTCTGGACAAATTCAAATTTGAGGTGGCAAGCGAACTCGGCGTGCCGCTCAGTGATGGCTACAACGGTAACCTGACTTCTAAACAGAATGGTTCTGTCGGAGGTTATATGGTCAAAAAGATGATTGAGCAGCAGGAACGCCAGATGTCCGGCGGTTCTTCTGGCCAGTACTAATCATCCCGGTATAACATCCTGATGCCGGAACAGGCATCAAAAAGCGTGAGCTCTTTTCTTTTCGGAAAAGCTCACGCTTTTTCTTGCTCCTGCAGAGCTGGTACATAATACTTACAGATCAATGCTTCCGGTTACATCATCATTGATTACGTAGTAAGCAGTAAATTCCTCCGGTTTTACATAAACCTTCAGGCTCTTTAATTCTTCTGCTTTCTTGCCATATCCTTCGATCCAGATCTGCTGGATTCTCTCGTACAGATCTTTCTCCTTGATTTCTCTTCCGCCGAACTGCAGAATCATCTCCTGCTCCGCTTCTTTCTTTGCTGCTTTTGCAGGTGATTTTTTCTCTGCCGGCTTTTTCACTGCTGCTGGTTTTTTCGGTGCAGCCGCTTTCTTTGTCGTTGTTTTCTTTGCTGTTATGCGGGTTGTTTTTGCAGCTTTTGCTGCCGGTTTTTCTTCTGCTTTTGCAGGTGCTTCCTCTGCTGCTGCAGTTTCCTTTACAACTTCTTTTGCAACTTCTTTTACAGCTTCTTTCTCTGCTGCGGTTGTTTTTTCTGCTGCTTTGGTCTCTACTTTTACTGTCTCGTTCTCTGCTGTCTTAGCCTGGGCAGCTGGTTTTTTCTTTACCATATCTGTTTCCTCCCATTTGGACCGGCCCTGTATATTTTGGAAGAGCCGTCCTGCGAACTATTATTCAGGCGAACGCTTGACACTCACGGTCCGCACATTTTTTGATTCCTTGTTTATGATACATGAATTTTTTTGGCATTTCAAGTAATATCTGATTTCGCACGAATTTTCCACGAAATTGTACAGTCATTTTCCATACTATCCAATCAGGCTGTTATTTTTATCCGATTTTGCATTTTAAAGCCGGATTTTTTTGTAACTTTTCACAATCCAATGTCGTGGTTTTCCAGATCAAGATACGATTTCATTACCTTTTTCAGCAGTTCATGCTCCGGTTTTTCAAAATAAGGATCGTCGGCAAGCAGTTCTGAAGCCGCCTCACTCGCTTTCTGCAGGATATCGGCATCCCGGAAAATATCTGCCATCTGGAATTCCATATCCCCGCTCTGGCGCGTTCCCAGCAGATCGCCGCTGCCGCGCAGTTTCAAATCTTCCGAAGCAATATAAAACCCGTCGTTCGAATGGTTCAGGATTTCCAGACGTTTTGGCGGTCTCCTGATCTTTGTTTCCGCGGATGAAAATACAGTAGGACTGATGCTCTCTCTTCCGACACGTCCGCGGACGCGTGATGGAGCTGTGCAAGGCCGAACCGTTCGGCATTTTCCACCATCATCACCGTCGCATTCGGCACGTTGACACCGACCTCCACGACTGTCGTCGAGACGAGTACCTGGATTTCTCCGCTGGCGAACCGCTCCATGATCTCGTTTTTCTGCGCCGCCTTCATCTGTCCGTGCAGCATCTCTACTGTGATGCCCGGCAGCTCTTTTTTCAGGAGCTGTGTATAGTCGGTGACGTTTTCCGCTTCCAGACCCTCGCTCTCCTCCACCATCGGGCAGATCACATACGCCTGACGGCCCAGTTCGACCTGACGCGTGATAAAGCGGTAAGCTTTTGGACGGTAAGACGTATCCACCACACAGTTTTTAATCGGCAGACGCTTCGCCGGAAGTTCATCAATCACAGAAATCGAAAGATCTCCGTACAGAATGATAGCCAGGGTTCTTGGAATCGGCGTTGCACTCATAACGAGAACATTCGGCGGTTCCCCTTTTTCAGCAAGTGCCGTTCTCTGCCGGACACCGAAGCGGTGCTGTTCGTCTGTGATGACAAGCGCCAGATTTTTGTACTGTACCTTTTCCTGAATCAGTGCATGTGTGCCGATCACCATTTTGCAGCTTCCGTCTTCCAGACTGGCATAGATTTCCCGGCGTTCTTTTGCTTTCGTGGATCCAGTCAGAAGGCGGGGATTGTATTCCGTCAGATTGTTTTCTTTCAACAGAGTGCAGAGCGATTCATAATGCTGCCGCGCCAGAACCTCCGTCGGAACCATCAGCGCCGATTGGTAGCCGTTCTCAGCTGTCATAATCATTGCAAGGAATGCCAGAATCGTCTTTCCGCTTCCGACATCTCCCTGTACCAGCCGCGCCATGCGGGTATGGCCTTTTAAGTCCCGCTCCAGTTCGCCCCACACGCGCATCTGTGCATTCGTGAGACGGTACGGCATATTTTCGATGACTTCCTCCGTCTTCCAGACGGCGCGGATCGGGAACACATTGGTAATTCCCTCCGTCTGCTCTTTTAACTGCCGCAGGGACAGGATGAAGAGAAAAAACTCTTCGAACACAATTCTGCGCCGCGCCGTTGCCAGATGCTCCTGGTCTTTTGGAAAATGAACCTCATGGAGGGCATAATTGATTTCACAGAGTTCATACCGGGCACGGATTTTCTCCGGCAGATAGTCCTGCGCAGGTGCGCATCGTTCCAGCACCTGTGCTACGGCCTTGCTCACCATCTTGTTCGTGAGACCGGCTGTCAGCCCATAAACCGGCTGAAGACTTGCCAGAAGCTCATGGTATGCGGCAGGAGTGAAGATTTCCGGCTGCTCCATCACGAGACGGCCTGATTTTTCCTGTATCTTTCCGCGGAAGATAAAAACACTGCCTTTCTTCAGCGTGCTCCGCAGAAACGGCATATTAAACCAGGTAAGCTGCAGCCGCACCGGCTCCTCGTAGAGTTCCAGGACAACGACGCTCTTTCTCTGGTTTCCTTTTACCGACGGACTGTGGACAATTCTTCCGTATACCGCATTCTTTTCCTCTTGTCTGCATTCGCGAAGGGGAACCGGCTCTGCATAGCAGTCATAATCTCTTGGATAATAATGCAGAAGCTGCTGCAAATTGTAGATTCCTACTTTTGCAAACAGCTTCTCCGTTTTTTCACCGATCCCCTTCAGTGTTGTCAGGGGTTCCGTATTCATATTTTTCTTTCCTTACTCTTATTCAACCGAAACGACACAGTAGTAAATCGCTGTCCGCCATAGTTTACTTCCACATCGCAGTCCGGATATGCCTGCTCGATTTTTTCGCCAAGGCTTTCGGCATCTTCCTCACTCATATCTTCACCGTAATAGATGCTGATCAGCTCGCTGTCCTCATCGACCATGGCGCGGATGGTTTCTTCTGCAACGGTAAGAATATCCTGTCCGACAGCGAGAAGTCCGTGATCGCCAAGTCCCATGATGTCGCCCTGATGGATCTCTTTCTCATCGATGTGGGTATCACGTACCGCGTACGTTACCTGACCGGTTTTCACCATCTGGATGCCCTCTGTCATGGCCTCCTCGTTCTCTTCTGCAGATTTCTCCGGCACATAGCTGATCATGGCTGTGATGCCCTGCGGAACGGTTTTGGTCGGAACAACGATGATATTTTTGTCCTCAGTCATGGCTTTTGCCTGATTTGCTGCGAGGATGATATTTTTGTTGTTCGGCAGAATAAAGATATTCTTTGCATTGACCTTCTCAATTGCAGTCAGCATATCCTCGGTGCTCGGTTCATGGTCTGACCGCCCTCGATCAGGTAATCAACACCGAGTCCCTGGAAGATCTCTTTGATTCCCTCTCCGATGGACACGGCAATGAATCCGTTCTCCTTCGGCGGCTGTTTTGCTGCTTCTTTTCTCTTCTTATCTTCCTCTGCCTGCTGTGCTGCGATCTTTTCTGCGTTCTTGATCAGGCGCTCCTGATGCTCCTCACGCATGTTGTCGATCTTCATTCTGGTCAGCTGTCCGTACGTCAGCGCCTTGGAAATTGCTTTTCCAGGATCGTTGGTATGTACGTGTACCTTAACCAGCTCGTCGTCTGCAACGAGAACGATCGAATCTCCGATTCCGTTCAGGAAATCTTTGAATGCATAAACCTCTTCATCCGGAAGCGGGTTTTCCAGCATAATGATAAACTCGGTGCAGTAGCCGAATTTGATTTCTTTTTCTGTCTCTTTGGACGGTCTGACAAATTCTGTCTTTGCTTCCGGCATCTCGAAATTCAGATCAATCTCTTTCCCGAGGAACGCGTCATATGCGCCCTGCAGTACGGTTAAGAGACCCTGTCCGCCGGAATCCACAACGCCTGCCTCTTTTAATACCGGCAGCATCTCTGGTGTCTGGGAGAGCACGTACTCTGCATGCGCGAGAACGTCCTCGATGAATGCGTTCAGATCTTCGCTTTCCGGTGCAAGCTCTGCTGCTTTCTCTGCTGCTCCCTTTGCCACGGTCAGGATGGTACCTTCTTTTGGCTTCATAACGGCTTTGTATGCAGTCTCGACTGCTTTTTCCATTGCCTCTGCAAGAATCTCTGCATTCAGCTCTTGATAGTCGCGGATCTTCTTGGTAAAGCCACGAAGGAGCTGGGAAAGAATAACGCCAGAGTTACCTCTGGCACCGCGCAGAGAACCGGAAGAGATTGCCTTGGAAAGGTTGTACATGTTCACTTCTGTGAGTGAGTTTACTTCCTTGACTGCGGACATGATCGTCAGCGTCATGTTGGTACCTGTGTCGCCGTCCGGTACCGGGAACACGTTCAGCTCATTGATCCACTCTTTCTTTACTTCCAGATTTTTTGCACCAGCCAGAAACATTTTTGCCAGTAAGCCGGCATCAATTGTATTTGTAGCCACTTTCTTCATTTCCTCCTATTACCATCAGTCGATGACGCGAACGCCTTCAACCAGGATGTTGATTTTTTCAATTTCCATTCCGGTGAACTCTTCCACCTTGTATTTCACATTATTGATCAGGTTATCTGTTACGGCAGAAATACTGACTCCGTAAGAAACAATCACGTGGAAATCTAGGGAAATTTTATTTTCCGAAATCGATACATTGATTCCGTGTGTCAGACTCTCTTTTTTCAGAAGTTTGACCAGTCCATCTTTCATGTTTACCGCTGCCATTCCGACAATGCCGAAGCACTCCACAGCAACGCTGCCCGCATACAGGGCGATTACATCCGGATTGATTACGATTTCTCCCAAGCCTGTATTCATACGACCTTTCATGCCTTGTATCCTCCAATTCCATCATACTATTCAAAACACATGGAGACAGGAATAACTGACTCCACTCTACGATACATTATAACCGCTTTTCCGCAAAAAAGAAAGTTTAAAATGAAAAACCTTCAAAATTCATATAATTTTTTCATTTTTTACTTGCAAAACCGGTATAGATCTGTTAGAATGACTTATGTTGTGAGTCTAAAATGCGTTTTGACTCAAGTACGTATGTCAAGGAGGTGCAATCATGGCAAAGTGTGCAATTTGTGAGAAGGGTGCTCATTTCGGAAACAACGTAAGTCATTCACATAGAAGAAGCAATAAAATGTGGAAATCTAACGTAAAATCTGTCAAAGTTAAAGTTGACGGTGTACCGCAGAAAATGTACGTATGTACTTCCTGCTTAAGATCCGGAAAAGTAGAGCGTGCATAAGTTGAATGGTTAAAAGGCCTTTCCAGTCCGGGAAGGCTTTTTTGCTGTTTAAAAATAGAATTAAGATTTTAAAAAAAGTTCTGGGAAGAGCAAACAGGACATAAGTTTTCGCTTATGCCCTGTTGTGCTCTATTTTTTATATTTTAAAAGGGAGAAAAAAATAGCGTGGTCTCTTAAGCTGAACTTGCCAACGATCCATATGCTTAGCAAAAGAAAAAGAGCATCCTACCGAAACTTTCATTCTGGTAAGACGCCCTCGTCTTGATCTATGATATTAGTATAGTTGGCTGATTCATTTAAGATGGACTTATTATAGCGCAGCTTTCTTCATTTTGCAAGTATTTCTCTGTACAAATCAGCCAGTTCATTTCCGATCTTTTTGTGCATCTTTCACTATTCCCCTGTATTGCAGAACAGATGATATCCCACGCACAGCAGCAGAGCGGCCGCAAGAACCGTAAGAAATGAGCTGCGGATCATCAGGCTGATGAGAAGCCCGACCCCCATCCAAAACAGCAGAAAACCCTAAAATTCTGCACAAACGAGCTTACTCCTTATCCGCCTCTTGGTTTATTATATGCTCTACTTTCTCTGCGGTATACCCGTCCTCTTCCTTTTTGCCGGTAAAGCGGCTGATCAGATCCGGAGCCATGTCAATGATTTTGGTGACAGCATCCTGGTTTTTGATGTTGACCAGACGCGTTCCGTTTTTGCTGATGACAAGAACGGCGCTCGGAGAAATTTTTCCGCCCATACCGCCTCCTGCATTGTTCTTTGCATTTTCTGCGAATGCACCCGCTCCCACGCCGAAGGAAACGTCTACCAGCGGCAGAAGAATCGTATCCTCAATGTGGATCGCCTCACCTACGACCGTCTTTGTTGTGATAAAACTGTCCATTCCGCGGAACAGTGCTTCTACGGTATTCTGAAATGTGTTGTCCTTTTCTGCCATCTTTTAGGCTCCTTGTGTTTGAAATGTCGTATGGTTTTCCGAAGATTCTGATCCCGGAATAATCGAAGTGCAATGCCGGCTGCTGTCACAGCCTGAAAACTTCCTTTCATCCGGACATCGCCCTGGAGAATTTCCTGTTCGAAATCCGGCTGGATGGAAAGGTCTTTCGGCAGTTTTCCATAAATCATACCCAGAATGCCGAGTGTCTCTCCGGTCAGTGCCGGATCGTTAAATCCGAACCGGACTGTGCCGGTTACTTTTTTCGGTGCTGCTTTCTTCAGGAAATAAAGCACTTCTTTCTTTGCATGGAGCAGCGCCTCACGGAACATCTTCGAACGGAAGAATTTTTTCACACTCTCCCACTTTCTTTTTAACCGTCTGCCTGCCTGGATTTTCTGCTCCAGTTTTTCAAGCAGACGGAACGGAAGTTCCAACAGCCGGAAAGCTGTCTGCAGCAGACGGCTGGCAAGATTCAGCAGTTTTTCCGGAAGATATTCGATCCTTCCGAAAAACCGTTCCAGAATGCTTTTTTTCGGCGCATCCGGTTCCTGCTCTTGCTCTGGCTGCTCCTTCTGTGCTGTCACCCTCTGCTGCTTTTCTTTCTGGTCCGGTGCTTTCTGCTCTGCTGTTTTTTCTGCTTCCAGCGCATTTTCTGTCTCATTTTCCTCCGTCCGGGGCACGGACGCTTCTCCCCGGCGGATCTTTTTCAGCCGCCGTTTCCATGTTTCCAGTGATGCCCCGAAAAGCAGAATCTGCGCCTCCGGCTTCTGTTCCTCATACGAGGCCGTCAGCGCGACAGCTCCGAAAAGCCACGATACTCTTCCGCTCGCTTTTACGCAGGCAAATCCCTCTTCTTCTTTCAGAACCTGCGCCCGGTAGCAAAAAGGAAGAAACAGGACGGTGCAGACGATAAGAAGCACGAGAAACAGTAAAACAAGGAGTAAAATCCCCAGTGCCTTCAAAATCATGAATAGTATATGTATCATTCACATCCCTCAATCCGGTTCAGCAGCCATTCCCGGATTTTTACTTCTCCGGTTTCCCGATAAGTTTCCAATGCGATCGCCTCCACAAGCTCAAAAGCTTCCTCGCGCGACACGGCAATTCCGACAATCATCGGACAGTTTCTCCGCACGGCCGGCTGCAAAAGCAGATCCGCCGGAATTACATCCAGATTGTTCTGCTGATTGGAAGGCAGTGTGAGGAGCCAGACTCCCGGAACTGCTTTTTTGTTCTCAATCCGGCGCATCCATTTTTTCTGTTTCTTTTTTGCAGTATCCCCGACGTACAGATTTTTATACCAGTTTACCATATTTTCCCTGAGCCTGTGGCTGAACCTTCCATAAATTTGCTTTCTTCAGTTCCAGATACTCCTGATAGGCCTTTTCCAGAATCTGCCGTTCATTGGAAAACTTCAGCAGATGATATGCTTCGTGATACTTGTAATAGCCCGAATCCACAAAGTATTCTTCTCTCTGTGGACGGCTGTAGTAGCCGGATGAGGCCATCAGATACCAGTGCACCTCTTTTTCCACGGTGTCCTCCGGAATGCTGAAGCTGTACTGGCTTTTTCCCACGTACTTGATGATGGTGCCGTGTACGCCGGACTCCTCATATACCTCGCGGACAGCGGTCTGTTCATGGGTTTCTCCCGGCTCAACGGTTCCTTTCGGCAGAACCCAGCCTTCATATTTGTTGCGGTAGCTTTTGTAAAGCGTCAATATTTTTCCACGGTAGATTACGATACCTCCGCAGCTTACTGCTTCGATCATACGTTTTAAGCTCCTTCTGGCTTTTTCCATTCTCTGACAGCTCTTTTCTTCCCGCTTGCCGCCAGATCTTCTGTTAAAAAGTATACCTCTTTTCCCGCCCCCGCGCAACCTTAAAACCGCATCCTTTTTCTAACATTTTTCTAAAAATTCAGAAACGCGCCCGAACCCATCCTTTCCGGTTCGAACGCGTTTTTTTCATCGTTTACTGCTGTGCATAATATGCTTCAATTACCTGTCTTGCAATCGGTACAGCGACTTCACTCGAATATCCGCCGTTTTCTGCCACAACAGCAATGACAATATCAGGATCATCCGCATTGGAGAATCCGACAAACCAGGAATGCGGTGTCTCTCCGTCGCTTCCGTGTTCTGCGGTTCCTGTTTTACCGGCGATATTGTACGGCAGATCCGAAAGTGAAACTGCAGTTCCGCTCTGGACAACGCCTTTCATCAGCTCTGTCAGCGTATTGGCTTCGCTCTCGGACATTACCGTGCCAAGAGACTCTTTGTAAAAGGTTTTGACTGCCTGTCCGTCCGCAGACACAATGTTGTCCACATAATGCGGTTTGATCATTTCTCCGTCATTTGCAACCGCGGAGGCGATCAGTGCCATCTCCATCGGTGTTACCAGCGTATCACCCTGGCCAATGGAGGTCTGCATCACAAGAGCATCCGCCGTTGTCGAATCAAGGTCGAAAGAACTTTTGCTGGTCGGAAGCTCCAGATCCAGACGGCTGTTCAGATACAGGGAATCCGCCAGCGAGCGGAAGGCATCTTTATCCAGCCCAAGGCCAATCTGTGCAAAGGCAGAGTTGCACGAATGTGCAAACGCACCTGCAAAATCTTCCGGTCCATGCACTTCACCGCCGGAGCAGTGAATCGTATAGTTTCCTGCTGTCAGCTCACCGTCACAGTCGAACGAAAAACCGTCCAGTGTGCCGTTCTGACGGAGATACGCAAGCGAAGTAACAATCTTGAACGTAGATCCCGGCGGATATCTTCCCTGCAGACCGCGGTTCAGAAACACGCCGCTCTCATCGTCTGCGTTCAGTGCCCCCCAGTCCTCATCAATCGTATTAGGATTAAAAACCGGATTGCTCACATTGGCAAGTACACGGCCCGTTTTTGCCTCCAGCACGACAACTGCACCGCGGTATCCGTCCAGTGCATCGGCCGCGGCCTGCTGGAGTGTTGTATTCAGCGTTGTATAGAGACTGTCTCCCGGGTTCTTCGCATCGCTGAATTCATTCTTTACCTGCTTTAACTTACTTGTATGGGACTCCATCAGCATATAGTTGTAGGAAGATTCGAGCCGCTGTTTCCTTTTCCCGTTGTAGCCAACCACCCTGCGCAAACAGGCTGCCGAACGGATACGTTCTTACCTCATCCCCGTTTTCATCTGTCGTCGTCTTTGCCAGTTCCTGGCCGTCCGCAGAATAGATTGTTCCGCGGATCACGCGCTCTGCATAGTTATTCTGTCTCGTATTGTAAGAACTATTCAGAAATTCTTCTTTCCGCACGACATTAAAGTAAACGAGATACGCGATCAGCCCAAGAAACATGGCCACGAACAGGAACGAAACGATCAGATACGGCCCTGCGCCGTTGTTTGCCGCCTTACCAGTGAAGGCTGTTCTCGGTCTGCTCTTCGATCCGCCGTTCGAATTCATCCGGCTGCTCGCGGTACTTCTGGCGGGTTCCCTGTCCGTCGTTCCGGCTGCCGCTCTTCTTTCGTCTTTCGGTCTCTTCGTCCGGGCGTCGTTTTTTCTTGGCGCCTGGGTCGTTTTTCTGCTGGTTTCGTTTCTTCTTGTTTTGTCTTTTCTCAAGCTCCTCACCTTCGTCTTCCCTTAAGATGTACAATCCCTGAATGATCGACAGCATCAGCACCGTGGAGAACATAGAGCTTCCTCCATAGCTGACCAGCGGCAGCGTGATACCTGTCATAGGAATAAATTTAATGGTTCCTCCGATGGTGAGGAACACCTGTGTCGCATATTCCGTTCCAAGACCCATGGCAATCAGTTTGTAGAACCGTTTGCTCATCTTCATGGAAATATTGATAATCAGAAGGAATGTGGACATGCACAGCAGAATCAGGCAGATTCCGAAGATAATGCCCATCTCCTCACAGATCGCACAGAAAATAAAGTCTTTCGTTGCAACCGGGATAATGTCAGGCCGTCCCTCGAAAAGGCCGGTTCCGAACCATCCGCCGGAGCACATGCCGAAGAGTCCCTGTGCTAACTGGCTGCTGATATCCCAGTTTCCGATCGGATCCTGCCAGAGTGCCACACGGTTCCGTACATGGGAAAACAGGAAATACGCCACAACGCAGGCGGCACTCATTCCCGCAAGTCCCAAAAGCGGATATCTGGCTTTTCTCGTTGCCACATAGATTACAACCACGTACGCCATAAAGAAGACGAACGCAGTTCCAAGGTCGGTGGATGCAACAAGGATCAGCACATGAACTGCCGCAACGACCGTTGCTTTCACAACGTTTCCAAAGGAATTATCCTCGCGCAGCATGCCTGCCATAAAGAACACGAGTGTGATCTTGGCAATCTCGGAGACTGGAACGTAATGCCGTGGATTTCGATCGACAGCTTCGCACCGCCGGAAGTAAAGCCAAGCACCATAACGACGGAAAGCATGGCAATTCCGAGCACAGCGTAAATCCAGGTCAGATTTTTCAGAAACTTGCCCTTTCGGACAATGACCGGAATGATGAAGCAGAGCAGTGTGGATGCCGCCAGAATTTTGTACTGGGACATCGCCTTTGACACGCTCAGTCTCGTCAGAATAATCATGCTGATCGAGAGCAGCATACACATGTTGTTTACCAGGATCATCGATGCCTTCCGGTAAATCAGGCGGTACAGGATCTGTACGCCCAGGATATACGCCATCGTGAGCAGAAACATCTGAATCGTTGATACTTCGCCTTCCTGGAGGAACATCACGAAGAAACAGATGAAATTCATCAGAATGATCATGATGATCTGCCGCATCAGAATGTAATGGCGCTCATCCTCATCCCGCTCTTTGAGTGCAGCAAACGACTGCACGGTAAAACAGATCATGAGGAAGGTAATCACATATTTTGATAACTGAACAATGGTATTTTCCATAAATTCCCCTTATTTTTTCTCACCGTTTACTCTACTTTCCGGCGGAAATGGCCTTTGGTATATTCCTGTTCGGCCGGAACTGCGATTCCTTTACAGTACGTTCCAGCAAACGCAGCGGCGATTTCTTTTGTCTCCTCCAGTGTCTCGATGGTAAAATTCAGCCGCACCGCAGCCGGATGCATGGACCGGATCTCATCGGCTTCTTTTACCAGGCCGAGCGGAAGGCTGTTGTAGATCACACTGTAGCACGAGGTGCAGTAACTCTTCACCGGGAAGTATTTTCCCATCCGGTCTTTTAAGCGTACCAGAGAATAACTGTGATTGCAGCCGTTCAGGTTCTTCTGGACACACTGGGCGGAAACCATCATCGGAAGGTAGCCGTAGACCACCATTTCGCTGTTCGTATTGTCACGTTTTCCGATTTCCCGCTCGTTCAGCTCATACGGAACGGTATCACGCTGCACGCCCTGCTCCTGCCAGAATGCCTGCGCACGGCTGTTGTACGTGTAAACGCTGTAATCGAGCCGGATATCCTTTTCCATTCCCATCTCTTTCAAAAACGAAAAGCTTTCGAGATTGCGGATCAGGAAACCGCCAAGACCGATCTCCTTCAGACAGCGGAACGTGTCGCGGTATTCCTTCAGATCGCCTTCACGCACAACGTGCGGCAGCATCAGATAAACCTGTTTTCCCAGTTCTTTCGCCTGCAGGATGCCTTTTTCCGCCTGCTCTTCGAAGATTTCCCGTTTGAAGCATCCCATGCCGGCGTAGATCGTCGTGATCTCCGGAATCTCGAGCAGTGCATTCCACTGGGCTCTCGTCTCGGCAGATGCGGTCAGCTCCATTTTCTTTTCTGCCCTGCTCTCCTGATCCGGTTTTCCAGATGCTTTTGCTTCCTGTTCCGGCTTTTCCGCTGCTTTTCTGCGGTATGGCTCTGTCATCTCTTTCACCAGCTGGTCCGAAACGCCTCTCCGCAGTTCGTTTAACGTCTGCATCGGCACGAAACAGTTGTCATCCATACAGACATCGAGTTCTTTGAAATAGAATGGTGTCTCGCCTGTCTTTTCCAGCTGTGTTTTTACACGTTCCTCGGTCAGCGGCTGCTTCTTTGCCGGTTCTACCATGCCCGCCTCTGCTGTTACGCTGTATTTTCCGCTTTCTGCACTTAAGAACGCCGGCTGGCCCGGATACAGGGTCAGAAAGCCGGAAATCGGCTCTTTTGCCTCAGTCTCGATATAATCTCTCTGGATCTCATAAAAGAGCTGCTCATTTCTGCGCTGTTTCTTTTTATTTTCCTGCTCTTTTTCGTTCTTCAGCGCCATCATATCGCGTCCGTTTCTTACGGTATAATAGCTTTTGTTGAAACCGTCACGGTTATACAGCTCATACAGCTTTTTCATGTCCTCCGGCAGAACGTGGAAACGGGACGGCTTTTTCTCGTACAGATCGAGGTATTTGCGGTAAATGCTGACAACGCCCGCTGTATACTCCGGCTTTTTCATTCTGCCTTCGATTTTGAGGGACATAATCCCGGATTTTACAATCTCCGGCAGCAGTTCTACCGTACACATATCCTTCGGGCTTAACGGATAGCGGTCGCCCGGCTCCCCCATGCGGTGGTTGTCTTTATCGTACGCTTCGTACGGCAGACGGCACGGCTGCGCGCATCTTCCGCGGTTTCCGCTTCTTCCGCCGATCAGGCTGGAAAAAAGGCACTGTCCCGAATAGCAGTAGCAGAGCGCCCCGTGGACGAAGCATTCAATTTCAAGGTTGGTCGTCCGGTGGATTTTCTGGATCTCCGCAAACGAAAGCTCACGGCCGGTACCACACGCGTTGCGCCAAGGCTTTCCAGGAAACGCGCTCCCGCAGATCCTGTCACTGTCATCTGTGTGCTCGCATGAATGTCGAGATCCGGGAACCAGGAGCGGACCGCCTTTAAAACGCCCATATCCTGGACAATCACGGCATCCAGTCCCTGCTCATAGTACGGACGCAGATACGGATACAGTTTCTCTTCCAGTTCCTCCTCTTTTAAGAGGGTGTTGACCGTCAGATACAGTTTCCGGTTCCGCAGATGGACGTAATCGATGGCTGAGAGAATCTCCTGCTCATCCAGATTTTTTGCATACGCTCTTGCGCCGAATGCGGCTCCGCGAGATAGACGGCATCCGCACCGGCGGAAACCGCTGCTTTTAACGCTTCCATCGAACCGGCTGGTGCTAATAATTCTGTCTTCATCTTTATCTCCTAAAAACGGGCGATTACCTGTTCCGCAATCCCCCGTTTTTCCTTCTTTTACGCTTTTAATAAATCTTCCAGATCCTTATTTGCCTTATCAAGCTGCCGCTGCAGCTCTTCCATCTCGCCGCGCACATGTTCCAGCTCGATTCGTTTCTCTTCCAGCTCTTTTTTCAGATCGCCGGCCTGGATTTCCGCCGCAATCAGATCGTGCTTCATATCGTAGGTTTCCCGGTCTTTGGCTTCCATATCCTCTTCGAGGGTATCTACCTGGCTTTTTGCTTTGAAATAGTCGTCTGCAATGTTCAGTGCAAGCAGTGTGTGCTTCGTATCCACCGACAGGCGGTTGTATCCGGCTGACTGGGAAAGTTCGCTGATCTTCTGATTCAGATAAGCAGCTACTTTCTGCAGATATTCCGGGCTCTCATAGCCTCCCAGTGTGATAATTTTTCCATCTATTAAAACCTGTGTTGTATTTTTTACAGCCATTCTTTTGCTTTTCCTCCACTGAATTTAACCGGACCAAACTTCCGGCTAATATAACCTATCATATACCGAAAATGGAAGAAAAACAACCTTTTTCTGCAAAAAGCGACAGAAAATGAAAGATTCAGGCTTTTACTCTTCGATCTTACGCGGTGCCTCCAGCCCCAGGTGGTGCCAGGCAAATTCCGTTGCCACTCTTCCGCGCGGAGTGCGGTTGATAAATCCGGATTTGATCAGGAACGGCTCGTAGACATCTTCGATGGTGCCGGCATCTTCTCCAATCGATGCTGCCAGGGTATCGAGTCCCACCGGACCGCCCTGGAACTTTTCCATAATGGTGGTAAGAAGCAGCCGGTCAGTCTGATCCAGTCCGTAACGGTCTACTTCCAGCAGATCGAGAGCAAACGATGCGACCTCTTTTGTGATTCTTCCATCGTATTTCACCTGGGCAAAGTCGCGGACACGCTTTAAAATCCGGTTTGCCAGGCGCGGTGTTCCCCTGGAACGGCGCGCCATCTCAAGCGCTCCCTGTGGATCCACCTCCACATTCAGTACTTTTGAGGAGTGCAGGATAATGTTGGCCAATTCTTCCTCCGTGTAAAATTCCAGATGGTGGATGACACCGAACCGATCGCGGAGCGGAGCAGTCAAAAGACCTGCACGCGTTGTTGCGCCGACCAGCGTAAACTTCGGCAGATCCAGGCGGATCGAGCGCGCCGAAGAGCCTTTTCCGATCATGATATCAATCGCAAAATCCTCCATCGCTGGGTAAAGAACCTCCTCGACCTGGCGGTTCAGGCGGTGGATCTCATCAACAAACAGGACGTCGCCCTCCTGCAGATTGTTGAGGATCGCTGCCATCTCACCCGGTTTTTCGATCGCCGGGCCGCTCGTTACCTTCATATGGGTTCCCATCTCATTTGCAATGATGCCCGCCAGCGTTGTTTTTCCAAGTCCCGGAGGGCCGTAAAACAGCACATGATCGAGAACATCACTTCGCTGTTTTGCTGCTTCAATATATACTTTCAGGTTCTTTTTCGTCTTTTCCTGTCCGATGTAGTCGTCCAGGTGCTGGGGACGGAGCGAACCTTCGATTTTCACGTCCTCCTCGAGAACGTCAGTTGTGATAATTCTTCTTTCCATCGTTATAAGGTTTCCTTCTTCCACAATTTAGGACCATCTGCTAAAACATATGCTTCAATGCCGCTTTCAGCACAGCCTCGCTGTCCATGCCTTCGGTGATTTCGACTTTCTTTACTGCCTGCAGTGCTTCCGTTCCGGAGTAGCCAAGCGCAGTCAGCGCCTGTACCGCATCCTGGAAGCATCCGGTTCGCCTGCCTGCCGTACCGCCGCAGCCGCCTGATTTCCTGCCAGCTTCTGCTCGAACGCTTCCTGCAGGTCGAATTTGTCTTTTAATTCCAGAATCAGCTTCTGCGCGGTCTTCTTTCCGATGCCCGGTGTTTTGGCAATCGCCTGGACATCTTCCGAGAGGACGGCAAAGCGCAGATTGTCTGCAGTAAGCGTGGACAGCACCGCAAGCGCCGCTTTTGGTCCGATGCCGCTTACGCCGATCAGCATACGGTATATTTCAAGATCTTCACGGGACATGAAAAGCCGAATAGGGAAATTCCGTCTTCCCGCACACTCATATGGTATATTATCTTTAACTCTTCTCCCTCCCGGATGCCTGCGTCGAACATACTCGCTGGAATATTCAGCTCATAGCCGATTCCATGGCTTTCGAGAATCATTTTTCCTTCCGAAAGAGAATCTACAGTTCCTTTGATAAATGCAATCATGTTTTTTCCTCCAAAGCGCCGTTTTCTTTTTTGAAAGCGAACGCACATTCTATTATAGCAGAACTTTTCTCATCACGCAACGATTAGTCGCTGTCTTTCTTGCATGTCAGATTTTTTCGTCTTATAATATCTTTAGATTCAAAAAAGTTTTTCAAAGGAGACAAAAAACCTTATGCAGATCATAGATTCTACCCCCGCTGCTCTCTCTGCCAATCTTCAGATGTATCTGAGAAACGGCGATGTCTTTTTCGATATTGAGACGACCGGCCTTTCCTGGCGTACCTCGCATCTCTATCTGATTGGTGCGCTGTTCTTTGACCCGGCCGCGGATGCTTTCACACTGCGCCAGTGGTTTCTTGATCGACCGACCGAAGAAAAAGAGATGCTTGTCTCTTTTTTCACGTTTCTTTCCGACGTGAAGCAGCTGGTGCATTTTAATGGAACGACATTTGATCTTCCTTACCTCACACACAAAGCACTGTTTTATCAGATGGAAGATCCGCTTTCGTCAATCGCATCCCTGGATCTTTATCAGGCACTCCGCCCGTTTCAGTCAATCCTGGGACTTTCTTCAATGAAACAGAAAAATGTGGAACAGTATCTCTCATTCCCACGGAAGGATCAACTTAACGGAAAACAGTTGATTTCTGTTTACCACGACTATCTTCAGACACTGGATGAAAAGAAACTGGAACTGCTTTTCCTTCACAATTATGAGGATGTCCTCGGCATGGGTTCTGTTCTGGAACTGCTCGCGCTTCCTGCCCTGTTTCACGGCGATTTTTCTGTCCAGTCGTGTCGTTTTACCGGACAGACACTGGAAGTTTCACTGCAGCCCGAGCGGGAAGTTCCGGTTTTCCTCTCCCGTGTCTGCGCGGATGGTTCTCTTACAGCCTTTGGTTCACGGGTTTCTCTCTCCCTGCAGACGCATACGGCGGAGCTGAAATATTTCTTCCCGGACTATAAGAATTACTATTATCTTCCGCTGGAGGATCAGGCTGTTCACAAGAGCGTTGGCGCGTTTGTCGATCCGGAACACCGTCAGAAAGCAAAGGCTGCCAACTGCTATCAGCGGCGGACCGGTACATTTCTTCCGCAGCAGAAAGAGTTTTTCACCCCGGCCTTCCGCGAGGATTTCAAAAGCCGCCCTTACTATTTTGAGTGGTCCGATGCCTTTCTTTCGCAGGAAAATCTCCTGAAAGAGTATCTCTGTTCCGAGCTTCAGCTCTTTTTCAAAGACGATAGCAAAACCAGAAAATAAAACAGCCGTACACGTTTTTGCATGCACGGCCGTTTTTCCGGGACTGTCCTTTCCAAGCAGTCCTTTATTTTTTTCTCTTCTTTCTCTTCTGCCTTTTTTTCTTCCTTTTTCAGAGAAGCATGATGCGTTCCCTGCAGATGCGGATAGGCGCGCAGATAACGTTTCGTTGTCAGGCGCATCAGCCAGTTGGTCGGAAGCTGCGGTTTTGTCATCTGGTCAAAGCGCTCCAGCAGCTCTTTAAGATCCGGCATCTTATCGCTGCGCGCATCAAATCCAAGTGCCGCAAACCGTTCTTTCTGCTCTGCTCCGAACTCGGTCAGGCGTTCCTTCTGCTCTGCTCCGAACTCCATCAGGCGGTTCTTCGACTCGAAAAGCGGATTTCTTCTTCCCTCGGCTTCTTTCCGCTCCTTCTCCAGCTTCTGCATCTGCTCCATTGCCTCAGACAGTGTCTGGCGCTTCTCGGCCAGATATTCTTTCATCTTATCTCTGGAATACTCTGCACGATACTGCTGTACTTTCGCATTCATCTCCTCGGCAAGCTGGTTAAAGCGGGATTTCTGCAGATATTTCATAAATTCTCCCCACGTTTTCTCCAGACTGCGCATCTTCTGTCCCAGCTGGAATGCTGCGGCTGCGGAAAATCCAAAATCCACCAGATAGCAGACGGTAACAACGGAAACAATGATCTCTCCTGTAGTATCCGAAACAAGATTCACTACTTTCACGGCAATCGGCTGCAGAATATAGAACAGCCCCAGTGTAAAGAATCCCCAGGCAATCGAACTGCTGAGGCAGATCTTTCCCTGAAAATTAAACTTCTGATTGCTGTAGTCCACCAGTGCGCATGAAAATGGTCTCCATCAGCACGCCGGTTACATATTCCAGAACCGTCGCTACAATGACACCTCCGAAATACAGTGCCCAGACGTTCGCTTCAAACGGGCGCAGGATCAAGTATACCATAACAGCGCCGGTGCCGTACAGTGTCAGCAGCGGACCATTGACAAAACCGCGGTTGACCAGTTTTTTCTGCCGGATCGATACATAGGAACTCTCCCAGATCCATCCGCAGAAGCTGTACAGCCAGAACCATGCTAGAACGTGGTACAGATCCACACCCAGAATCTTCGTCTCCCACATAAACTTTCATCCCCTTTTTCTTTTCTGGTGCCAAAAACAGGATGATAAGAAAATACCGCAGACAACAGGTTTCCTGTCTGTTCAGGAAACCCGGTTGTCTACGGCATTCTAATCATCCAACTGCAGCACCTGCAAGTTAAATTATTCTTACTCTTCTACTGGCTCTTCGTTTTCCAGAGCTTTCATGCTCAGAGAGATTTTTTTGTCTTCCTCGTTGAAATCAACTACTTTTGCAGTGATTTCCTGTCCGATTTTCAGTGCATCAGACGGTTTCTCAACGTGCTCTCTGGAGATCTGGGAAACATGAAGCAGAGCATCTACGCCCGGCTCAAGCTCAACGAATGCACCAAAGTCAGTCATACGGGCAACACAGCCTTCTACTACGTTGCCTACAGCGTATTTGTCAGCAGCGTTCAGCCACGGATTCTCTTCCGGGAATTTTAAGGAAAGAGCGATCTTGTCGCCGTTGATGTCTTTGATCAGAACTTTTACAGTCTCACCAACTTTGAATACTTTTTTCGGGTTCTCTACGCGGCCCCAGGACATCTCAGAGATGTGAAGCAGTCCGTCAGCTCCGCCCAGATCGATGAATGCGCCGAAATCGGTAACATTCTTAACAGTTCCCTCTACAACATCGCCAACTGCAATGCGTGCGAACAGTTCTTCCTGCAGTTTCTTCTTCTCAGCAACGATGAGCTGTTTGCGGTCACCGATGATGCGTCTTCTTCTCGGGTTGAACTCGGTAATAACGAATTCAATTTCCTGATCTGCATATTTAGACAGATCTTTTTCATATACATCAGATACAAGGCTGGCCGGAATGAATACTCTGGTCTCCTCAACAACTACGGATAATCCTCCGTTCAGTACCTGTGTTACTTTTGCTTTCAGAACTTCATGATTCTCGAATGCTTCCTCGAGTCTCTTGTTGCCTTTTTCAGCAGCAAGTCTCTTGTAAGTAAGAAGGACCTGTCCCTCTCCATCATTTACTTTCAGAACTTTGACTTCCATTTTGTCACCTGGCTGTGCAACGGTGTGAAGATCGATGGAAGAATCGTTGGAATATTCGTTTTTGGTAAGAATACCATCGGCTTTGTATCCGATATTCAGGATAATCTGATCGTCTTTGACATCGATTACAGTACCCTCAACGACTTCTCCGTTTCTGATTGTTTTAAATGATTCATCCAGCATTTGTTCAAAACTCATTTCTGACATTTTTTGAACCTCCTCAATTATTTTATTCGGGGTGGATGCCCCAGCTGTAATACCTACGCGACCAAATGATTGAAAAGGCTTAGATTCCAAATCAACGAGTGTCTCTATAAAGTAAGTATTTTTACATTCTTCTTTACATATCTCATACAGCTTTTGCGTGTTTGAACTATGTCTGCCTCCCACGACAAACATGGCATCAACCTTCCTGGCAATTGCTCTCGCTTCCGTCTGTCTTTCCTCGGTAGCGTTGCAGATAGTCTTTAAAACAGTACTATCATAACTCTTTTTCAAAAAAATTTCAACTAAATCTTTAAATTTGTTGTAATTAAATGTCGTCTGTGCCACAATAGATATTGGTTTTCCATTTTCGGGCACAAAACTTTCCGCTTCTTCGGCGGTATGCATCACGGTAACCGGGCCGCTCGCCCATCCCATGATGCCCTGTACCTCCGGATGATCCGCGCTTCCGATGATGACGACGTGGCGGCCTTTTCTGCCCTCCTCGTCCACAATCCGGTGGATCTTCTTGACAAACGGGCACGTCGCATCTACAATCTTCATGCCGCGCGCTTCGATCTTTTCACAGACATCCCGCGACACGCCATGCGACCTGATCACAACGGTTCCGCCGGAAAGCCCCTCTAGTTCATCTTCCGAATGGATCACCTGCACGCCGCGGTTTTCGAGATCCTCCACAACCTGCTCGTTGTGAATAATCGGCCCGAAGGTGTAGACCGGCTTTTCACCGCTCTCAATTTCACGGTATACCGTATCGACCGCCCGTTTGACGCCGAAGCAGAAGCCTGCACTTTTTGCAACAGTTACTTCCATCTGTTTTTCTTCTCCTCTTTTCTCTGCCGCGTTTACATGCGCTCGCGGGCAAGGCTTAAGATCTTTTCCACAACCTCATCGATCGTCATTTCAGAGCTGTCAACGAGTACGGCGTCTTCTGCCTGTACCAGCGGGGAATGCTCTCTGTGCATGTCCTGATAATCACGCTCATTGATATCTTCCTCGATTTTCGCAAGATCGGCTGTCTGTCCCTTTTCGGTCAGCTCTTTCCAGCGGCGCAGTGCGCGGACATGGGCACTTGCTGTCAGATAGACTTTCAACGGTGCGTTCGGCAGAACGGCAGTTCCGATATCGCGGCCGTCCATCACAAGATCCGTATTCTCCGCCATCTCCTGCTGCAGCTCCACGAGTTTTTTCCGTACTTCCAGATAGGCGCTTGTCGCGGATGCCATCTTTCCAGCCTCCTCGGTGCGCAGTCTTCCGGTGACATTGACGCCGTTTAAATAAACCTGCTGCTCTCCGTTTTCGTAGGAAATGGAAATTTCACATCTTTGCAGGCTGCCTCAATTTTTTCCTGCTCTTCCGGTGCAATGCCAAGATCTGAAAAATAGATGCCCATGGCACGGTACATTGCTCCTGTATCAACGTAGACAAACGAAAGCTCCTTTGCCACACGTTTTGCGATTGTACTTTTGCCAGCGCCTGCCGGTCCGTCAATTGCAAGATTAAATCTCATCTTCTCTCTTCCTCCTGAAAATTCTAAAATCTGTGATCCATATTTTATTCCTGTTCTTCCTTTGCCCGGATCTCTTCGGCTGCAGCGTGGGCACTTGCCCAGGCAATCTGCAGATTGAAGCCGCCGGTCAGTGCATCGAGATCGAGCACTTCTCCTACGAAGTACAGACCTTCTTTTTTCTTTGCCTCCATCGTGCCCGGACGGATCTCTTTCACGGAAACACCACCCTGTGTGATAATTGCTTCACGGAAACCCCGTGTTCCGGTTACTGTAAACGGGAAATGCGTGATCAGCTCTTCAAAGTGCTGACGCTCCGCTTTCGATACGGCATTGACCTGTTTATACGGGTCGATCCCGCCAAGAGAGAGCATCACCGGAAGCAGTTTCGCCGGGAACAGACTGTTGATCACGTTGCGGAACTGTTTGTTCCGGTTTTCCTCAAATTCACGCAGGATCCGCGCATCCAGCTGTTCTTCCGTGAGTGCCGGCTTCAGGTTCAGATATCCTTTCAGCGGCTGCTGTTCCAGTGCTTTTCCGATGTAAGAGCTCGCAGAAAGCCCCAGCGGGCCGGAAATTCCGAAATGTGTAAACAGCATCTCGCCGAATCCATCGAACAGCGTCTTTTTGCCGTTTTTAATCGTCATCGTCACATTTTTCAGGGAGAGTCCCTGCAGCTCACGGATGTACGCTTCCTCTGTTTCCAGCGGCACCAGCGCCGGGCGGAGCGGAGTGACGGCAAGTCCTGCCTCTTCTGCGAAACGGTAGCCGTCTCCATCCGACCCCGTCGTCTGGTACGACATACCGCCGGTTGCGACAACGACATCATTGTAAAAAGCTCTTTCCCGTTTTCCAGGCGGATTCCTTTCACGCGGTCTCCTTCGAAAAGAAGCTCTTTTACTTTTGTATTCTTATGCACCTGCACATTTTTCCGTTTCAGTTCCGTCTCAAGCGCGCGGATAATATCCGAGGAGTGATCTGACTCCGGGAAGACACGGTTTCCGCGCTCCACTTTTAAGCGGACACCTGCCGCTTCGAAAAACTCCTGCACCTGGGCGCTGTCAAAGCTGTAGGCGGAGCTGTACAGAAATTTCGGGTTTGTCACCACATTCGTGAAGAACTCTTCTGTCGGGCAGTCGTTTGTCACATTGCAGCGGCCCTTTCCTGTGATAAACAGCTTCTTTCCCAGCTTTTCATTTTTTTCATAGAGATGAATCTCTGTCTTTTCGCCGGCGGCAAGCACGGCGGTCATCATTCCGGCGGCGCCTCCGCCGATTACTGCTGCTTTTCTCATGCTTTCTCCTTTACCGGCAGAGCTGCCTTTTTTCCGCCCATGGGACGTGCATCGTCCAGCCCGTTGATTTCATCGTTGCTGTAAACCTGGTACTCATCCCACAGTTTTTCCATGCTCTCAAGTGTCTTTTTCACATCCGCCTGGCGTTTCATGCAGAGCGCCACGACAAGCGCATTGATTACACTCAAAGGGGCCACCAGAGAATCAACGATCGATGCCATATCGCTCTTGGCAATCAGCGTACAGGCTGCATAAACATTCATCGGTGAATGCACACTGTCTGTGATCGTAATCACCTTCGCTTTGCGGCTGTTTGCAAATTCCAGTGCCTTCATCGTACGCATCGAATACCGCGGGAAGCTGATGCCGATCACCACATCATCCTCCGTGATGCGGATCATCTGCTCGAAAATCTCGCTGGAACTGTTTGTCTGTACCTGGCGCACATCCGGAAAATCATATGGAAATAGAACGCCAGAAAGCTCGCAAGCGGCGCGCAGCTCCGAATGCCGACAATGTAAATTGTCCGCGCAGAAAGAATCGTATCCGCAGCGCGCTCAAAGGCGCTCCGGTCCACTTCTTCCAGCTCATCTTGATTTTTTCAATGTCCGACTGCAGGACGGTCTCCAGAATTTCTCCCTGCGGCACGCGGCCATACGTAAACTGCATCCGCTGCACCGAATTCAGACGGTTCATCACCATCTCCTCCAGTGCGCGCTGGAACTCCGGATATCCCGCGTAGCCAAGCTGCATCGCAAAGCGAACCGTTGTCGATTCGCTGACGCCGACCTGCTGTCCCAGGCGCGCTGCCGTCATCGATACGGCCTGGTCATAATGCGCCGTAATAAAATCTGCCAGCCTCTTCTGTCCTTTGCTCAACTTTCCGTAATTTTGATTCAGACGAATGAGGAGATTTCTCGTTCGCTGCCTTCTGCTCTTCTGAAGAAG
>ENA-OQBT01000192-OQBT01000192.1-human-gut-metagenome-genome-assembly--contig:-NODE-192-length-42701-cov-9.041434_pt1 | contig 42701 bp, 61 predicted proteins | sample MGYA00242749_ERZ504557 | MGnify/ENA primary metagenome ERZ504557 (study PRJEB26092, sample SAMD00036243) | human gut metagenome | host: Homo sapiens | study: EMG produced TPA metagenomics assembly of... | reverse complement strand
TATCCAGATAAATGAACAACAAACAGCAAAACTCGAGTTACTGCGCGAAACGCTTCTTCCAAAACTTATGTCCGGCGCAATCGACGTTTCGAAGGTTGACCTCACGCAGCTAACAAATAATCATTTATCAGGCTGTGGGTCTTTTTGTAGCGTTTGTTGTCCGTCCGGATTGGCCTCTGAATTTCATGAGTGGTTCCGTGAACATTTTTTCTTTGGTTACGGTCACCTATGCAAAGCAGATTTGGGATGGGAGGATCTGCCCTAAAGATACCAAGGAAGAAGAATCCTGCAGGCTAGTTGTGACTGTAATCGAGGTGAGGAGCAAGAACTGATGAGGCCGGATTTTCGAAGAAGTGAATTAAATGAGGGACAGGTCGAAATGAAAGTGGACGATGATGCGCATTCAATCGTGCCTGAATCAACGTCAGCGTACGTCCAAAAGAACTCCGTAACGGCATCTGGGCCATCGGACAATTTATTGCAACAAAATTGTTGCGGTTGGTAACTGTTCAGGGCTGTTTATTGGCGTTATGTACTTTACGTCGATATTCATCGAGCCCGGACGATCGACATGACGCCGATTAGCGTAGTCCAGGAAAGATTGTCGATGAATAAACTGCTGGTTCGATGGACATTGGAAACCATATTCGATGTTCATCGAACCGGCAGTTTCTATTTACTTTCAGTGCTGTACCGACAGTGTTTGCTGCAAGGTATGTGAATCGTGCGGAGGCACGACGACCGCGCAGTCGCGATTGTTGACGGCTTCCACGCACACGAAGCCACGCCATTCGCCGTCGCTCAAATCTCCGATGGCATTGCCGGCTTGCTCTCCCGGATTCCATACCACGGTCTGCGCTGCGCCCTGCTTGGAGACAATGATGGTGCGCTGCAACACGGGATCGCGCAGCTCAAGCGTATCCGCCGAATAGTAGATGCGGTCAACCATGCCTTGGAAGGTCACTGGTTCATCACCTTGGCTGCAACGGGGATCGCCGTCCAATACGGTATCGAGATAATCGGTGCCCTCCAGCCCGCACACCTGCGACTGTTCGGCGTCGCCAACCTGCAGATACGTATGCAGTGCCTCTTCGTAAGACAATGGCTCGTCTCCATCGTTATATACGGTAAGCGACATCGTCAACTCACAGCCGACTTCAATGGTGTAAACGGCATGAAATTGAGGATTCGGTCCAGAAACAAACTGGGAAAGTATATCTGCGTTGATCTCGCTGGAATCCAATGTATAGCGCAACAAGGCATCGGAAGAACCTTCCTTGTCATAATGCCAGAAACTGTTGCGGGCAAAACCATGCTTGGGCTTCTTCGAAGCCACATGCCCGCCTTCGAAACCGGAATTGAACCAAGGGAAAATAATCGGAACACCGCCGCGGATGGCAGTTCCTTCCTTAAGATGAATCGCCTTTGGCCGCCAAACCACAGTCTGTTCGCCGGCAGGTGCCCAGGAAAGCACATGCGCACCGTAATCGCTGACTGATGCCGTTGCGTCTTCGTTGACAATATCTCTGATAGTGAAAGTGCTACTCATACGACCAGTATAAACAAGACAACGTTGAAGCGGGATTGTGGAAAGAAGGCCTTTGCAGGATTGCGGAATTTCTTGGATTTTTCGGCTTTGCACGTGAAGGAAAAAGAGGATTGCGGCAACACGCGCTTGTAGGCTTCTGCTAGTATCATCCATGAAAGTACAAGGAAGATAGCCGGTTCGTTCCAACTTGCGTGATGGAGGGTGAATCAAGGCTGTGAAAAGCTGAAGATTTCCAGAATCCGAACGATTGCAAGTAACGGCATCGAATCAGTCCAGGACCAGGTTGGGGTTTGTGAGACCGGCTTTGGGTGTGACAGTGGAAAGAGACCGACATGTCTGCAGAAAAGACCACGGAACCGGACGAAGTGCTCACCGACGATGAACTTCAGGCTGCCGCAGCGCCTGAGCAGTCCATCGAGGAAGATGACAAACCTCGCAAGCGTACCGTCGTCGTGGCCGAAGACGAATCCGTGAACCGTATGGATTTGGTTGCCATGCTGGAAGATAGTGGCTACGAGGTTGTGGGCGAAGCCGCTAACGGTGAGGAAGCAGTCGAATTGACCCGCAAGTTCCGTCCAAGCGTGGTATGCATGGACGTCAAGATGCCTCGTATGGATGGCATCGAAGCGGCGGGCATCATCTGTGATGAGAATATCGCTCCGGTCGTTATGCTTACGGCATTCTCCCAGTCCGATCTGTCAAGAAGGCCACGGGTGCAGGTGCCATGGCATACGTCACCAAGCCGTATGAGGAATCCAAGCTGCTTCCGGCTCTGGAAGTGGCCATGGGCCGTTTCGCCGAAATCAACGATCTGCTCGACAATGTGGAGCGCAGCGAATCCAAGCTGCACGAAACCGAAGAGCAGCTGAAGAAGGCGGAAGAGCAGCTGAAGAAGGCTGAGGAAACCCTCGAGGAACGTAAGCTTGTCGACCGTGCCAAGGGCCTGCTGATGGATAAGGCTGACTTCTCCGAGCAGGGCGCGTTCCGTTGGATTCAGAAGACCTCCATGGACCAGCGCATCCCGAAGAAGCGTCTGGCTATGGCCATCATCGCCAAGTACGGTGATCAGAAGTCGGAAGCAGAGGATGAGCGCTAACACAGCAACTGTGGAAGGCACTACGCGCGGGACGCTATTGGTCGTTGACGGCCATTCCTTGGCGTTCCGCGCTTTTTTTGCCTTGCCCGTAGAGAATTTCAGTACATCCGCAGGTCAGGCGACCAACGCCGTCTGGGGCTTCGCCACCATGCTTTCGCAGGTGATCGACGTGGAGCATCCGGATCATCTTGCCGTCGCTTTCGATGTCAAAGGCGGTACCTTCCGCAATACGATGTTGCCGCAGTACAAAGGCACGCGAGATGCGGCTCCAGAAGATCTATTGACCCAGCTGCCGTTGATTCAACGGATGCTGACGGCCCTTGGCGTCACATTCATCGAAAAACCTGGATACGAGGGCGATGATGTGATCGGCACGTTGGCAAGCATGGGAGACAAAGCAGGCTATCGCACGCTGGTGCTATCCGGCGATCGTGACGCGTTCCAGCTCATCAACGACAACATCACCGTGTTGTATCCGGGGCATCATTTCAAAGATTTGAAGCACATGACTCCCGACGCGGTGGTGGAGAAATACCACGTCACGCCGGAGCAATATCCGGATCTTGCCGCGCTTCGTGGCGAAACCGCCGACAACATCCCCGGCGTTCCCGGCGTGGGCGATGGATTCGCGGCCAAATGGATCAACCTGTATGGCGGACTTGACCAGATTATCGAGCATGCCGACGAAATCGGCGGCAAAAAAGGCGAGGCGTTGCGGGCCAATATCGATCAGGTCAAACTGAATCGTTCCGTGAATGCCTTGGTGCGTGACCTTGACCTTGGCGTGTCCATCGAGGATTTGACTTTCGGTCAGGTGGACGCCAACCAGCTCAACCAACTGTTCACCAGACTTGAATTCGGCATACGCACCAAAAACCGTGTGCTGAGAACATTCAATGCGGGGAAGCCCACCAACGATCCCGTGCAGCAAGACGAGTCCGGCAAGCTCGAAATACCTCAGTATGAAACGGTTGACTCGCCGGAGGCACTGGAATCATGGGTGCAATCCAATCTGCAGGCGATGAACAAGCATCTGCATGATGAGCGAGAAATCGCGCCGAAAACAACTCCTTCCGGTTTCGCCATTGATCATACGAAGAAGTGCGCACAATCCGTGGCCCGCTCATGGGTGTTGCAGGTGGAAGGCGAAAGCAAGCCGGGGAACGCGGCTTATTCGTCGCTGATGATCGCATCGCAAGGCAAAGCGATTCGCATCAATCGTGTTGACCGTGACATGGCGTCACAACTGCAAACGCTACTTGACGAATACCACCAATCCATGGTGGTGCATGGCTATAAGGAACAGTCCCATCTGTTGGGAAGCGTCGGCGTGAAACTGCCGGAACCGCTGTTCGATACCAAACTTGCCGGGTATCTGGTCCATCCCGATTTCCATGCAGACACTTTGGAACAGGCGGCGGCTCATTTTTTGGATCTGCATATCGAGGAGCAGTCTGAAAGTGCGACGCAGGGAACGCTTGATTTCGACGAGCCTGAAGAATCCGTGCAGCAGAAAGACGACCAGCTTCCGCGTCACACGGCGATTGTGGGGCTGCTGGCGCGAAATCTGGCGAATTCGCTGGATCAGCGTGAACAGTTCGCCTTGTTGGAATCCGTGGAGATTCCAGTATCTCGTGTGCTGTATGGCATGGAACATGCCGGTGCGCAAGTCGACATGAACAGGCTGATGAACATGCGTGAGCAGCTTGCCTCCGATGCGAATCATGCGCAGGAAACGGCATGGCAGTATGCGGGCGAGCGTGTGAATCTGCAAAGTCCCAAACAGTTGCAGAAAATCCTGTTTGAGGATATGGGTTTGAAACCCACAAAGAAGACCAAAACCGGTTCGTATACCACGAATGCGGCGGCTTTGCAGGCGTTGCGCGATCGTTCGTATGATAATGACAGCGCATGCCAGTTCCTTGATGCATTGTTGCTGCATCGCGAGAAGAACAAGCTCAAGCAGATTGTGCAGACGTTGATCGATGCGACCAACGGGTCTGACGGACGCATCCATACGACGTTTGAGCAGACTGTGGCTGCGACCGGTCGATTAAGCTCGGTCGATCCGAATTTGCAGAACATTCCGAATCGTGATCCTGCTGGTCGTGAGATTCGTTCGGCTTTTGTGCCCGGTGAGGGTTTTGAGTCGTTGTTGAGTTCGGATTATTCTCAGGTTGAGTTGCGTATTATGGCCGATCTTTCCGGTGATGAGGCGTTGATTGAGGCGTTCCGTTCCGGTAGGGATTTTCATAAGTATGTGGCGAGCTTGGTGTATGGCGTTCCTGTGGATGAGATTACGTCTGATCAGCGCAGTCATGTTAAGGCGATGAGCTATGGTTTGGCGTATGGGTTGAGCACGTATGGGCTTTCGCAGCAGCTTGGCATTAAGCCGGGTGAGGCCGAGTCATTGAAGCAGCAGTATTTTGCGACGTTCGGCAAGGTCCATGAGTATTTGGAGTCGTTGGTTTCCACGGCCCGTGAAAAGGGATATACGGAGACGATTTATGGTCGTCGTAGGTATTTCCCGGGCTTGAAGTCGCCGAATCGTGCGGTACGTGACGCTGCGGAGCGTGCTGCGCTGAATGCGCCTATTCAGGGTTCCGCCGCGGATATTATGAAGATCGCTATGATTCGTGCTGATGATGCGTTGCATGAGGCTGGTCTTGCCAGTCGGATTATTTTGCAAATTCATGATGAACTTGTGGTGGAGGTTGCGTCGGGCGAGGCGGAGCGTGTCACTGCGTTGGTGAAGGATGCCATGGAGCATGCGTCGATATGGCGGTTCCGTTGGATGTTTCCACGGGTATTGGTTCGGATTGGCAGCTTGCCGCGCACTGATGCCGCCTGTTTGGGACATGTCGGTTGCCGTGCGATGATGTCACGTATATGAAGTCGCGGATGATGAGGAGGTTGCGATGGCTGCGTTAAGCCAGGTCGTTGATGTGTTAGAAACGTTGTATCCGCTTCGCTATGCGGAACAGTGGGATGAGCCTGGTCTTATCGTGGGTGACTTGCGTCAGCCTGTGCGCGATATCGCTTTTGCGGCTGACCCCTCTATGGCGGTGGTTGATCAGGCGATTGCCGGGGGCGTTGATTTGCTGGTTTGCCACCATCCGTTGTTCTTCCGTTCCGTTCATGCGGTGTCGGGATTGGGTTTCCGCGGTGAGATCGTGCGCAAGCTCAATCGTGCCGGATGCGCGCTGTGGGTGGGGCATACGAATGCCGATGCAGCATATCGTGGTGTCGGCATGGCTGCGGCTGACATGTTTGGTCTGGTGGACCAGCGTCCACTCGTGCCCATCGACGATCCGAACGTCGAGCATCCGGTCGGCCTGGGACGTGTCGGGCGGCTTGCCGAACCTGTGGCGTTGCGTGATTTCGCCAGTCGAGTAGCTGGCGCGCTGCCGTACACCGAGCTTGGCGTGCAGGTTTGCGGTGATCTGGACGCTCCCGTCAATACGGTGGCGGTATTGCCGGGATCCGGTGATTCGCTGTTCGATGAGGTGCGTGCGACCGGAGTCGACGTGTATGTAACCAGCGATCTGAGGCATCATCGTAACGGACGCCATTGAACAGGCCCGCTATGAGGCTTCCATGCGCGCTTCCGGCATCGCTCTGGGACATGGCGATGAGCATGTGCGTCCTGCGTTCATCAACACTCCGCATAGCGCCATCGAATCCATGTGGTTCCAGTATGCGATGAAAGACGTTCCTTATGCGGTTGCGGAAGCGACCGGCGACATTCCTGCCGTGCGTTGGATTTCCATGAACACCGATCCATGGAACATGGTGATCCCCTCAAGCGGACAGGAACGATGACACGTCATGAATAACGAAGCGGCAGACGAAACCCAAGTTGATGCATTGCTGGACGAGTCCAGTGACGGAGTGGACATGTCCGGCACGGTAACGGTGCTTGACAGCAAGCACGTGTACCAAGGCGCTATTTTCGGCGTCGACGACATGCGGATTGCATTGCCGATGCGTGGTGGCGGGCGAACGGTGATTCGTCGGCAGGTGATGCGCCACGCGCCTTGCGTGGTCATGCTGGTGCATGATTGCGCGAACGACCGGTACCTGATCGAACGTGAATATCGTATCGGTTGCGATGCTTTCGCCTACGGTCTGCCGGCCGGACTCATCGACGGGGGAGAGGACGTTGAAGAGGCCGCGCTGCGCGAACTTCGCGAGGAGACCGGTGTGGAACCCACCGGGCATGACGGCATTGAATTCGACCATGTGGGGCAGTTCTACTCGTCCGAAGGCATGACCGACGAGCTCGTCAACATCATGGTGCTTCACCTGCGCGCGTGGCATCCCGTCGAACGTCACTTCGACGGCGATGAGCACGTCGAATCGGCGTGGATTTCCTGGCAGCGGCTACGCGACACTCGCATCACCGCATCCAATTCCATGATCGCCATTCTTCACGAGCAAATTCGACGAAACCGGCAAAATACAGGCAAGAGTTCTTTCGAATCGTAAAAATAATCGCCGAACAACACGAAATTGCGATTTGGGGGCTGAAACGTGAGATACTTGAATCATGCAAATCAGACCCGGATCGATGTATCCGCTCGGCGCAAGCTATGACGGCGCCGGCGTGAATTTTGCCCTCTTTTCCCAAGTGGCACAAAAGGTCGAGCTTTGTCTTTTCGATGAGGAAGACAACGAAACTCGAATCGAAATGACCGAGCAGAACTCGTATGTCTGGCACAACTATCTGCCCGGAATCCAACCGGGGCAGCGTTACGGCTATCGCGTGTACGGGCCATACGACCCGACGCAAGGCCTGCGCTGCAACCCGAACAAACTGCTGCTTGACCCCTACGCTAAAGCCATCGAAGGCAACATCGACGGCGATGAGAGCCTCTACTCGTACTGGTTCAAGAGCCCTGACGACGTTACCAGCATGAACACGCTCGACTCGGCCGCCCATACCATGAAAGCGGCCGTGGTGAACCCCTATTTCGACTGGGGCAACGACCAGCATCCGAACATCTCATATCACGATTCCGTGATTTACGAAGCCCACGTACGCGGCATGACCAACCTCAACATGGACGTGCCACCGGACATTCGCGGAACCTATGCGGGTCTGGCGTACCCCTCGGTAATCGAATACCTGAAGAAGCTGGGCGTCACGGCCATCGAGCTCATGCCCATCCACCAGTTCGTCAACGACAGCTTCCTTCAGGAAAAAGGCCTGAGCAACTACTGGGGATACAACACCATCGGCTTCTTCGCCCCGCACAACGCGTATTCCAGCTCCGGACAGCGCGGCGAACAGGTCAACGAATTCAAATCCATGGTCAAGGCATACCATCATGCCGGCATGGAAGTCATCCTCGACGTGGTGTACAACCACACCGCCGAAGGCAACAACCGTGGACCGACCCTCAGCTTCAAGGGCATCGACAACGGCGCCTACTACCGTCTGGTCGACAACGACCGCAGACACTACTTCGACACCACAGGCACCGGCAACTCGCTGCTGATGCGCTCGCCGCACGCCCTGCAGCTCATCACCGACAGCCTGCGCTACTGGGTCACCGAAATGCACGTCGACGGATTCCGATTCGATCTTGCCGCCACATTGGCCCGTCAGTTCCAGGAAGTCGACAAACTGTCGGCCTTCTTCGACATCGTCGAACAGGATCCGGTGATCTCCCGCGTCAAGCTGATCGCGGAACCGTGGGATCTCGGCTCTGGCGGCTATCAGGTGGGCGGCTTCCCGTCCAGCTGGTCCGAATGGAACGGCCGCTACCGCGATTGCGTGCGCGACTTCTGGCGCTCGCAGCCGTCCACGTTGCCGGAATTCGCCAGCCGATTCATGGGCAGTTCCGACCTGTATCAGGTCAATGGCCGCCGACCGGTCGCATCCGTGAACTTCATCACCGCGCACGACGGCTTCACCATGAACGATCTGGTGAGCTACAACGAGAAGCATAATGAGGCCAACGGCGAAGGCAATCGCGACGGCGAAAGCAACAACCGTTCTTGGAACTGCGGTGTCGAAGGTCCTACGACCATCAAGGATGTTAACGAGCTTCGTCAACAGCAGATGCGCAACATGTTCGCCACGTTGCTGCTCAGCCAGGGCATTCCGATGATCTGCGGCGGCGACGAGGTGGCGCGCACCCAGCAGGGCAACAACAACGCCTACTGCCAGGACAATGCGATCTCCTGGACGAACTGGGATCTGGACGAGGATCAAAAGGACCTGCTCGAATTCGTATCGAAGCTGATCCATTTGAGGCTTGAGCATCCTGTGCTGCATCGCCGCCGCTTCTTCTCCGGTCGCGAGCAGGGAGACGACAGCACTGCGATTCCGCAGGTCGAATGGATGGATCATACCGGCTCCATTATGGATATGGACGACTGGTCAAACACACACGCCTTCACTGTGATGATCTATCTGAACGGTTCCGATATTCCGGAAACCGACTGGTACGGCAATCAGATGGTCGACAATGATTTCATTCTGATTTTCAACGCGCATTACGAGCCGATCATGTTCACCCTGCCCGATGAGCAATATGGCAAGAAATGGCGCTTAATTGTCGACACGCATAATCCAAAGGGGCCAGAACTCAATTATGAGGCCGGTTTTGCGATTACTGCGCAATCAAGAAGCTTCCTGCTGTTGATGAGCGACAAGAAGCCGTCCAACAAGCACTACAACTTCTGACGGCGCACTCGCGTTATGCCGTCAGAATCTAGTGGGGTGGAGTCGTCGCCAATGCGATGGCTCCACCCCACTGGTATGTATATGTTGAAATCCGGCGGTTGCCGGTCAGCCTTGCATCAGACTTGTGCGGCGAGCCTCGAAACTGTGTCGGGAACAGTTTCGCTGACTTCCGCAAGATCCTCGACGGAGCGTGGTCTCTCAGATTGCGCCAGTATCAGCTGCGTCTGCACGCGATCCGCTTCGATGGCGGCGATTTGACGCGAGAAAATGATGAACCAGCCAAGGAACATCATGCCGGCCAACGCCTCCACATTCGTCAGCGTGTTATGCCCGCTCAGCCATTGGAATCCGGCATAAGCCCAATCGCAATCGCAAGATCGGAAACCACGTATACGACCTTTGAGAGTTGCGGGGCAAGCAAGGCAGGGCAATCATCAGCACGCTCATCAAACATGGTAGGCCGCGGGCGAACACGTTGTGCAAAATCGGATGCGGTGTGTAACGGAACATGCCGATACCTACGAAAGCGATGCCGGCCAACGTCAACATGATTGACAGCAGCAGAATCCTCGTACGAAAATGCTTCGGCGTCTCATTGATGGCATTGGAATCCAGATACTGCAATTGCAGACGATACGTGGTGATGAGCTCGGAAACGGCGAAATAGCTGATGATCACAATGCAGATGCCCGCGAGCGTCAGCGTCGAATTGAACATACGCGCGGCGAACGTCGTACGGTCGCCCAATTGAGAGAAATTATTGTTGTACCAGTACGGATCGTCGGACGTCAATCCTGCGATACTCACGCCAGACGCCACGAAAAACGGCAGTAGGGAAGCGATCGTTTTGGCATTCATAAGTTCCGCCTGCACGAAAGTGATATAGCCTACAACGCCTGCGATGGCCGCGCATAGGATCGGTAGATAGCCTTTCAGCGTGCGGATGCCCATCATGTTGTTGACGATGGACAACATCATGAACGATGTGACGAAAATGGTCGAAGCATACACCATGGAAAGCGCGAGGATCTCGAAAATACGACGGACCGGAATAGCCCAACCATGTTTGAGTGTCAGCGAACGTGATTTTCGTGCGTAACCCAAACTGAATGAAACGACTCCGCATCCTGCCACGATTCCCGCGCAGACGGTGAACAGACGCTGCGTGACACGCCAGATGGCCGGGGCGAACTGCATGTATGCGTTCATGACGAACCAGGCGATAACGGCGCATGTCACAAAGGAGATGATGCCTGACGATTCGGCCTGCTGGTGACGTCCCATGCCACTCTCCCTTCCGAAATGCTATTGTAAGCCTGTCGTTGTCCAACCATACGCTATAATAGAAACTCGTGTTCACATGATGCGATTCCGTGAGGCGGATTCGCGGGGTGTGAACGTGAACGGGCTGTAGCGCAGTTTGGTAGCGCGTCTGCTTTGGGAGCAGAATGTCGCAGGTTCAAATCCTGTCAGCCCGACCGGAGCCCTTGGAAACATTAGGTTTTCAAGGGCTTATTTTTTCCGTCGAAAACAATCCGCATACAAATGCATACAAACGCCGCGGTACCTCCACGCCCGATTCACACGAGTTCGCGCTCGCGGAGGACTCCGATCGCGTCGGCCACGTCGTCCAATCGTTCCGGCCAGAGCGCCGTGTAGGTGTTCAATGTGATGCTGGGAGAGGAGTGGCCGAGCTGCATCTGCAGGGTCTTCACGTCCGCGCCCTGGGCGATCGCGAAGCTCGCGTATGTGTGGCGCAGACTGTGTATGGTCACGCCCGCGTCCTCCATGCCAGCCGCTTTGACGGCCTTGTTCCATATCCTTGTCCGCCACGTGTTCGTCCAGACGTTCCCGCCACGGGTGGCACGGAACAGCCAGTCGTCATCACCCATGCCATCCATCTGCGCCTTGATCTGCGGCATGAGGAACCGTGGTATCGCGATGTTGCGGGCCTTGCCGTTCTTCGGGGTGCCGAGCATGCTGCCGCCGTGCCCGTCGTCAGTCCATGTGCGGCCTATCCTGGCGCGACGCTTGGCCGCGTCCACGTCACCGACCTTGAGGGCAAGCGATTCGCCTATGCGGCATCCCGTATAGGCCTGCCATCTGACCAGCAGACCGTCCACCGGCTTCCCGATCTTCTCCGCCTCGTCCGCGAGCAACTCGACCTCGCGGACCGAGAGGAACACCATGTCGTCGTCGGAGGTGATCTTCGGCACGGTGACCCTGTCCACAGGATTCTCACCGATCCACCCGTTCGAGACGGCGTAGTCAAAGATGCCCTTGAGGACGACTTTCATGATATTGCGGATGCTTCTCGCGCTCAGCGGCTTCGAATCACGTCCGTCCGGCAACGCGGCCGGATAACCACCGTCCATGAGCTGTCCGACCCACTCCTGCAGCATGTCAGGGCGAAGCTCACGCAACGTCATGCCACCCCATTTGGGCAGGATGTACAGGCGCAGCTCCCTCGCATACCGGCCTGCGGTGCCGGGTTTCAGATCGACCTTCGACGCGAGCCATTCGCCGGCCACGTCATCCAGGACACGGAGCTCCTGACGAGGATCGCGGTAGCGTCCCCGCCGGATGTCGTCCTCCATGGCCGCGGCATATTCCTGCGCTTCGGCGAGCCTGGCGAACTGCTTCGCCCTCTGCACACGTCTACCGTCCTTGACGATGGTCCAATGACAACGCCAGCGCATCCCGACTCCATAACGGCTTTTACGCCACCTCTCAGGCACATTGGCCTTCATCGGATCGCGTGAGTTAGCCAAAGAGCGTTTGGCCGCGCGACTCGGCGGATTGCCATCATCGTCATTCTTGAGCCACAGATCATCAATGGTCACTTTCATGGCGCTTCTTCCCACATGTTTTTCACCCCGGCGCTCGCGGTATGCGGGTGGCCGGGGTTATTTTTTATAAGGAATCCGAAGGGGTATAAGGCTCTATAAGCACGTATAAAGGCGTATAACTATTGCATGCACACGCCGGAATCATGAAGCAGCTGCCGGTAGTCCATCAGCACCTGCACCGTCACACCCAATTCGACCGCCATCGGCCACGCCGCGCCCTCATAAATCTCCTCGGCCATGCCGTAATCCACCGGACTGATCAACGCCAGCGCGGTCTCCCTACGGCAACGGCGCTCGCATTTGGCCCCGTATCGTGTACCGCAGCCGGGGTCATGGTGTCTGGCGTGGATGAGCTCGTGGCACAATGTGCAGCGGCGCTGGCGCTGGTTGAGCCAGTCGGCCAGCAGGATGAGCCTATGCCGGTCGTCGTACAGGCCGCATATGTCGCGTGGGAGTCGCGCGATACGATTGACAGTCCCATGGATTCCGCGCTCCGATGAAGGTCCGCGACGGTCTTGTTATCCACATTCCTCTCTTCCGAAAGTATTGTTTTTCGAGAAGTACTTTTTCACTGTTTGTCAAGTTCTATTTGACAGTTGGAGTGTCGTATGTGATGCTCAAATCAGCTCATCTACCAAGTTGTAGAAGGGGTCTCCGGGGTCGCTGCGGCGGCCCTTGCTTTTCATTACCTATGCGGCGAGCTCCTGCGGGGCCTCTTTGCCAGCTGCGAATACGGGATCACGCTTACTCCGCAGTTTGCGAACGCTTCGGACGCCCCGTCCTGCAGCGGGCCTTCGCGGTCGTCTCCGATGACCACGAGCTTCGCATCGGCGCGTTCCTTGGCCTTGCGCGTGTCCTCCCAACCCCACATGATGTTCCTTACGGCGTCCTTGTCGAACTTGTTCGGAGCCTGGCAGAACCTCGTCGGATGGTTTGCGCTGCGCTGGAAGATGAAGTCGAAGCTGTGTTCGTATCGCGACACCCCGCGGATGCCGACGCTTGCCGTATAGAACACGTTACATCCATCCAGCACGGTGGCTACGTCATCCGCGAAGTATTCCGCAACCCTCCGCTGCGCGGCCTCCATCATGGACCCGACGCCGATGAGGGCCTGCGCGTAACGGTTCATGGCATCGCCGCGTCTTCCATCCGATTCGAGCACTATTTCGTCGTTCTTGATGCCTGCACCGTATTTGCGGGCGATGCGTTCCATGCGCTCGCGCCTCGCCTCTGTGATTGTGACGCCGTTCTGTCGGAACGATTCGAGTGTGTACCCGTCGTCGGTGAACATGATGCGATCACCGGCGGTCTTGGCATAGAAGATCAGGTCATCGTTGGAGTGGTCGAACATCGGGAGCGTTATTTCCTTCCACTCTCCGAGGTCCTTGGCAGAGGACTCGTGCTTGAGCCATTCACCATACTCCTCGATGAGCTCGTCGGGCTTGATGCTCTCGATGCTGTTCATATCAGGCTCTCCTGGAAGACTGGTCTCTTGATCACGTTGAACTTATCTAATAAGGCTATGGTAGCGTCCACGAATCCATCGGACTCGAGATTGGCCGGATACGCCACCAAATCATCGTCTCCCTCCTTGTATACATGCCAGTGAGTACCCGATATTCGTGTGCCGTCGGGATTGTTGTGCGTTCCGCTGTTGACGCATAGGCGTATCAGCGGAATTCCCAGTTTCGTGATGCGGGCTGATATCTGATGCCTTGCTGCGTTCTTGGTTCCTTGGAAGACGGCGATGGTGAATTTCTCCCCGTCATCGGCTCTCACGTGGAATTCCGCGTTATGCTCGCCGGCCGCCGGCATTCGAAATACATCCTCCACGGCGTTCTTGACGGCCGTGATAAGCCGTTCGGCCTCCTCCTGCGAAAGAGTGAACCTCGGCTTCCTATTCTTCCTCGACATGTCAAATGCTCCTCTCGTTCGCCGTATTCTTGGAACTCGACTCGTCTGTCGTGATTCCATCAGCATCTGCGGCAACCGGCGACGCGTCGTCGGATCTTCTCTCTTCTAGCTGTTTCCTGAGCGTCGCCTTGAGCTTGGTGAAGCGTATTGACATCAGCGTGAACGGGATGGCGAAGACGAGCATGACTGGTCCGAAGAAGCACATGAGAATGGTGAACGCGGTCAGCGCGTACATCACCCAAAGAAGGACATTATACGCCTTGTACTGGATTTCGAGCTGCTTCAAAGTCTTTGGGCGAGGCTGATGTGGCGTGCTGCCTGCAGATGAGGGAGCATAACTCGCCTGTTGATTGCTCTCGACAGTTGACCTCCGCTGCGGAGCGGTGTTTCTTTTCGTCTTCGGATTGATGGTATATGAGACGCCCTTTGCCACATGCACGGTCTTGCGTCCCCTCGAATTGACTGTGACCGGTCCCATCTTCACGGACGTGCTGACACCTCTTTTACCGATATTCACCCGGACGTTCTTCCCCAGGCTGATCCTGCGATTGACCCTGAAACCCATTGTCATTCCCCTCACTCGTCAGGCGTCTCGGCTTCGAGGCGTGCGTTCGAATCCTTGTTCGCGGCCACGTCATAGTCTTCTGGGTGCGCGGCGATACGGTCGATGAGATCATCGGTGATCCGGGATTCGCGCTCGCGGGCCTTGTAGGCGCGGGCGGCCTCGATGATTTCGCCGTGGCTCTGCCCGGTGTTTTTCATGGCTTCTTCCAAGCATGCTGATGCTCGTTGATGAAACAGCATGCATAGCGTGACAAATTCTTGAAGCGACGGAGAGCCCATTCGTTCGTGGAAAAGATCATCAAGCCTCGAACGGCTGATGCCCGTCTCTTTTTCCATGGTTCGAAGTGACATGTGGCGTGGATCTTCGTCACGAAGTTCTCTGATGATTTGCATGGAAGCGCGATCCATTTCCGTCCATGCTCTTGGTGTCTTTGCCATAACTACATGCTATTTGTCCTCATTTGGCGACACGCCGTTAACTTCAGCTTGACAAGTGACCTCAAATGAGGACAATAACAGATATGACCTCATTTAAAGACAGAAAACCGGTGGACATAGCCACGAGCGCAGCAGATGAGCTTCGCAGACTCGCTCGTTATGCGGATCGCTCACAGGAGCAACTTGCATCTGAGATGGGTATCAGCAGACAGGCGATGAACACAAAGCTCAACGGTGGTCCTCTCGACCTAACCGAGTTCGTTGCAATCGCGCTGAGCTTGGGGAGAAATCCAAGCGAAGTCCTTCAGAAGGCTGAGCAATCGGCGCTCGCCGAAGCATGAATCGAAAGGAGAATCCGAAATGAGCATCAACATTCCGGCCGAGACACCGGATGAATCCACGAACCCGATTTCCGTTGAGGAGTTCGAACGCCTGCACCCGGCGATGCTGGGCGCGATAAGGAAAGCCGTCCGCGAGGAATTGGAACTCTCTCACGCGGACGGCCGAACGTCAGCTGATGTTCAGCGCACGTTTGATCTTCAACTGGTCGTTCCGGATGTACCGCTGGTATTCGGCGATGCCCTGCACGGCATCGGCCAGCGACACGATGGCCTGCTGAATGTTTCCGGATTGTGCGTAGGCCTTCGCGTCATTAGCGGAATTCACTGGATCGCGTTGCATGTTATCACCTCCCTTCTTTGCGTGGGTCTGATCATTCTCCCACTCGGTAGGAAGGCCCTCAAACGAAACACGTCGGAAAAGCAACCGGCACTCGCCGACGCATGAATCGAAAGGAAGGTGTTCTCACATGGAAACGGCTAACGGCGCAACAGGAATCGCGTCATGGGAATGCGTGACCACCAATGAAAACGATTCTAAGGAGAATCCGAAATGAGCAACGATATTAAGACTTGGCCGGCGACCAAGACCATTGTTCCGGTTTCAGTTGAGGAGTTCAAGAAGAGGCAACCGGCATTGCTGGGCGCGATAAGGGAGGTTGTCCGCGAGGAGCTGGCCGCCCGCGAGGAATCGCCGGTGTTCGATCATCCGCAGGACATGCTGCTGGGCGGTTCCGAGGATTGGCACCCGCGATTCAAGGTCACCCCGCGTTCGGTGATGGCAGATTCCTGCTGACCATTCAGCTCGGCGCATCGTACGGGTTGAGCTTCCACTGTGATGCGCACGACCTGTACGAACTCGCGGAAGCGGCCGCGCAGGCCCTGAAGACCGCACGGCCGGAAAGCAACGAGCCTAGTATGACGCGACCCTCTGAGGACGCGTATGAACCACATCCCACCACGAGCATTCCGCGGGATTCACATACAAGTCCTCGACGGGGCCGTTAGCAGTACGGCTCGCATGAATCCTGAGGATGCGATGGTTCCGTGCGGCATCGGCCATATCTGCAAGGACCTGTGCCGGATCATCCGCCAACGCCCACTGCTCATACAAGGACCTATCGGCGTCATTATTGCCGATCCTCAAAAGTTCAGCCATATACATTCTTCCTTTCCCCGCCACCGGCGGATTGGTTTCCTGGCAGTTACCAGCGTACCGGCGGGGAAGGGCTCATACGAAAGAGAAAAACCATGAACAACGAAATACAACGATTCGATTTCAGGGGCGCATCATTGCGCACCTTGACCGATAAGGCGGGGGAGCCTGGTTCGTCGCCAAGGACGTATGCGCCATCCTCGAAATCAGCAATCCATCCGATGCATTGAAAAGGCTTGACGATGATGAACGGTCTAGGTTCAATCTAGGGCGTCAGGGCGAGACCAATATCGTCAACGAAGCCGGACTGTATGTTCTCGTGCTCGGTTCCCGCAAGCCCGAGGCTCACGAGTTCAAGCGGTGGGTGACGCATGAGGTGCTGCCCCAGATCCGCAAAACCGGCGGCTACATCCCGACGTCCGAGTCGGATTCAGATGAGGACATCATGGCCAGGGCCGTGCTCGTCGCGCAGAAGACCATCGAGCGCAAGAACCAGCAGCTTCAAGCCAAGGACACACAGATCAAGATGTTGGAGCCGAGGCCGGTTCGCGGACGCCGTGGCCGCGTCAGACGGCACGTGCCTGGTCGGCGAGCTCGCGAAGATGCTCCGGCAGAACGGGATGGACATCGGCCAGAACAGACTGTTCCGTCTTCTTCAGGCTGACGGGTATCTCGGCAAGTCCGGTTCGAATCGCAACGTGCCGACACAGCGTGCGATGGACCTCGGCCTGTTCCGCATCAAGGAGACCACCGTCACCCATGCGGATGGGCACACCACGGTCAGCCGCACTCCGAAGGTCACGGGCAAGGGGCAGCGCTATTTCATCGACCGGTATTGGGGTCGCGCTCAGCCGTCGTTGGAAGCGGGTGCGTGATGGACAAGAACATGCAAAGGGCAATGCTCTCCGCGTTCGATGATTTGAGGAACCGTCTCATCACCGCGACGCAGCCGAAGACAAGCGTCGACCTCATTGATTCGACCTTCGCCATGTCGTCGATCGGCGGCAGAGGCCTCGAGCAGTTGAGGGAGGCCGCCGCTGCCGCCGCCGTGCTTGGACAGATGGAAGCCGTCTGCCGTTTCCTTCTAGAGATCCTTTATCCTGCCGGAGTCGGTGAAGGCGTTGACGATCTGCTGGCTGCCGAATCCGATGAAATAGACAGCCTTCGCGAGTTCCCGAATCTCGGGATTCTGCGAGGTCTCCTTGATTCGCGCGGCGATGCTGGTTCCGCAGGCGATGTTTCCTCTCGCCTCTTCGAGTGCCTGTCGCTGTGTGAGCATGATTCTTCTCCTAACTGTTCGGCCCGCACGTCGGAAATGCGGGATGACACCGATTTTAGGAGAGGGCCGGGCGGTCCTCCTAACGCCGCCCGGCATCACACACGCAAAGGAGGCGCGTGATGGTCTTGCAGAACGAGCTCAAGGATGCGAGCCGTATCCCGTTGAAGGACAGGCTCGCATGGACCATCCCGCAGGCCGCGAGCCTGTACGGAATCGACTACGACGGCCTCCGACAGGCTGTCAACCAGGGCGACATAGACACGTTCCGCCCGCCAAGCAAACGAGGAACGCCTTCCCGCCGTCACATCAGACGCGAGGAAATGGACCGATACGTCAAATCGTTGGAGGAGTAAGCATGAACGACATTCGCAAGGCGTGCGTGAGGGCCGTGTTCGACGAATTCGACGACCATGCGACGTCAGCAGGCCGCTGTCGGCGAGGAACGGGGTGGGGGCTACGCGAACCGTCCGCTCGGCTACATCGTCGGCTACATCGACCTCGACGTGGCCGGCCTCGTGGACCTCATCATCGACACGATCAACAAGGAGCTGTGACACATGAGTATCAGACAGGAGGCCAGGCTGGATCCGCCGGCGCCACCACAGTCGGGACGCCGCGAACCACGCAATGTTCTGCTCACGACGAGCGGCTTATACATCCATTTCGGCGAGGACGGATCCGCCAGCCTCATTGACGGCATCCAGGAGATAACGCTCGCGGAATTCACCGCGGAGCAAGGCAAAGAAGTCGTACGAACGCTCACAACCATGATAGGAGGAACCAGATGAGCATGTTCGCGAACGGCGCGCTGCAGATGCGCGTCCGCAAACACCAGAACGAGACCAGCGACCACCACGCCGAAATCGAAGTCAGCTTCTTCACTACGGCCGGGCGCACCGATTTCACATTCACGAAGATTGACGTCCAATTCATGCGACGCGAATGCAATCGCATCCTCAGGGAACTGGAGGAAAACAAATGACCGACAACGATTATCGCATCGAGGCAGGTCCGAAAAGGGGAGGCCGAACTACACGCTGCGTCGTGTGAAGTTCGCGGCCGCCGTGGTCGGCCTGGTCGTGAGCGTGACGCTCATGCTCACCTGGCATGGCGGCGGTCTGACGGGCGCGCTTGTGGTGGAGGGCGTGTATCTGGCCACGGCCCTGTGGCTGACGGTCAGGTTCGCTTCGCGCGATGACGTGGAGGACGACGTCTGACCGTATCCGCCGGCGTACAAGGACGCGGACGGATGGCGGAGGCGTGTGTCCTTTCATCTCACATTGCATTTCACGCATTCGCTCTCACGTCTTCCGCCGTCACGCCGTCCGCTGCGGGTTCGAATCCCGCCGCCGGCGCTTGGCCGGACCGTCAACGCCGCCCGCATCCCCGCTTCGTTCAGCTTTTTTGAGGGGTGTGGGAACGATGGGCGCGATTATCTGCTGTCATGGTGCCCAGCGGTCCGGCTCATATCAATCAATCTCATATCAATCAATCAAGGTCAAGGGAGGAACCGATGAAGGAGATTCTGCCGCATTGGCATTTCAGTCCGAACTCTCCGGTCAAGGACGTCGACGAGAAGAGAATGACGTGTGGCGACAGGGCCGTGGCGGAGGCGTGCCGTCGGGCGATGGAGGCGAGGCGTGGAAGGAGCTGGTGATCCTCGAATCGTTGGGCGTGCGTTTCGACGAACTGGTGGGCCGGTTCGTGTCCGAGGTCGCCATGCCGGTGTTGGAGGTGATGCCTGGTGACGCTTTCCATCGGGGAGCGGCCGCGCAGCTGACGCACATGGTGAAGACCAGGGATGGTGGCGAGACCATCCGCATCATCAAGACTCTCGCCGTGAAAGGTAGGTTCTGATGGCTGGTGAGACGATCATCGCGGTGGCGGGCAATCTGACCGCGGATCCGGAATTGAGGTCGACGAAGAACGGCAGGAGCGTGGCTGGTTTCACGATCGCGTCCACTCCGCGCACGTTCGACCGGCAGTCGCAGCAGTGGGTCGACGGTGACGCGTTGTTCCTGCGCTGCAGCGCGTGGGGTGATCTCGCGGAGCATTGCGCCAATAGTCTCGCGAAGGGCATGCGTGTGATCGCGCAGGGCAGGCTGACGCAGCATTCGTGGGAGGACGAGCAGCATCAGAAGCGTTCTTCCGTGGAATTGCAGGTGGATGAGATCGGCCCTTCCTTGCGGTATGCGACGGCGCAGGTGGCCAAGGCGCAGCGGGGTACGGCGGGCGCGTACGGGAATCCGTCTTCCGCTCCGGCCGGCTATACGGGCGGGGCCGCCGCTTCCGGAGCGCCGTTGCCGCCGTCCGACCCGTGGGGTTCGGCTTCGGGTTCGTCGTCATCGTTCGGTGATTTCGGCAAGCCGGAATCCGAACCGGATTTCTAAGGATGAATCATGAGCATGGAGAATGTTCGGAAACTGCTGTATCACGAGTACGGGCTCGACCCTTATGAGCTTCGTCTTCTGATGATGGTGGCCGACTGGACCGGCGATGACGGCAAGGGCTTCGCGAAGAGCGCGAAAACCATCGCATCGCAGCTGCATATGTCAGAACGAACTGTGCACAACAAGCTCCGTTCCCTGCGCGAGAAGGGCTTCCTGAGATACGGCAACCAGCGCATCGTCGACGATATCGCGCCAAACCGTCGACCGAAGGTGTATGACATGCACCTGCCAAAACAGAGGGGTGAACGAAATGCACCCCAAGAAATCAAACCAAAAAACAGGGGTGAACGAAATGCACCCCAAAAAACAGGCATGAATCAGGGGTGCAGCTGGCATGAATCTGGCATGAATCAGGGGTGCACACAGCGTGCAGACAATACTACTAAATCTATAGAAACAATAAAGACTATAGAGAGTAACGCGCGCGCGAGAAAACAAATCCCAATACCAGCCGACTGGAAACCCTCTGAGGAACACCGGGCGCTCGCCGACCGGCTAGGCATCGACTGCGACATCGAAGCCGAAAAATTCCGTGACAGGGCCCTCGACTCGGGAGCCCGCTCGGCCGACTGGAACGCGAAATACCGCAACTGGCTCGTCAAAGGCAAGGAACGCGGATTCGCCACGCTAAAAGATTCCAACGCTCGCCGACGGTTCACGTGGGGCAGCGAAGAGGTCAAACGCGTACTCGGCCCGATAGCCTGCGAAGGCACGGACACGTACATGGAGCTCGCATGCAAGGTCGCGGACCTGCTCAACCAGGGCGTGGACCCGGACATGCTGCGCCGTCAGCTCGCGAACGTGCCCGGCGACGTATTGGCCGAACAATTGTTCGAACAGGAGGCGGCGGCATGAACGCCATGACCATCGCACACATGGCCGGCATCCTCACCTCGGCCATCCAAGCCGCCGACCGATTGGAACTCGACGCGCTCAAAGGCCCAGCGCTCGCCGATATGGACCTTGACCGCATCCGCAATATCAAACGCGACTGCTCGACATGCATCAACCTGCTCGACCAGCTCGGAAGGGAGCGACGATGAGCGACCGGCAATTCCAGGAATCAAAACGCATCGCGCTCGCACGCCAGGGCTGGCATTGCATGCGTTGCGGACGCAACCTGCACGACCCGACCGTCTGGCCGGGCAGGAGCGGCCACCACAGGCAGTTGCGCCGTCGGGCCGACCCGACCGTGCGTGACCTGCCGTGCAACATCGTCGAACTGTGCGGTTCCGGCACGACCGGCTGTCATGGTTGGGCGCACGCGCATCCGGCCGAGGCGGAACGGTTCGGCTACATCATCCCGAGCTGGCGTGGTCCGCTCAGCGTGCCGATACGCGATTGGAACGGCGACTGGTGGTGGCTGCTGTCTGATGGCACGGCGCAACGGCTCACGCAAATCGAGATCATCGAATGGCAAAGCACTTGGAAGGAAGAATCATGAGGAAACAGGACAAAGACCGGAATGGGAAGCCGGAGGCGCTGCTTTGGCTCGACTTCGAAACGACCGGCACGGACAGGAATGACAGCCTGCCGTTGGAGGTCGGCATGGAATGCACCGACGTGCTGGGCGAACATTCGTTCGGATCCCTGCACCGCATCATCAGACCGTACGATCTCGACCTGTTGGACATGAGCCCGATAGCGTTCTCCATGCACACGGACAACGGTCTCCTGTTCGAACTGCTGAACGGTTCCGACAGGAACGACTGCGTGGAAGCGGTCGCGAATGCCGTGGAGGAGTATCTCGACTCCCTCGCGCAACGCTTCACGCTGGTTCCGGCCGGTACGAACGTGGACTTCGACATCGACTTCCTCAAACGTCTCGACCTGGCCCCGGACAGGTGGCTGTCCTACCGCAAGTTCGATCTGACCACGCTCCGCCGCTACCTCACGTTCCTGGACTGTCCCGAGGATCCGTACGAGGGGCATTCCGGCACGCACAGGGTGCGCGACTGCATACGACGCGACATCAACGACTACAAGTGGTACCGCAAGCTTCTGAAGGGAGCATGGTGATGACAGCGGTCTCCATTGGATCGCCAAATGCCGCGGATGTCCGAACGCCGTCTGGATCACCACCCCGGACGACAGCATCAAAACCGCGATCCGCGGATGGAACCGATACGCCAACGGCGGATGGCGCAAACACTAGGAGGAAACAAAATGAGAAAAACAACACGCATCACACTCGCCATCACCGTCATATGCATGGCGCTCGCAGGATGCGGAAGCGCGTCGGGGCCTTCCACGCCGGCGCATGCGGTCATGTCCATCGAATCGCAGTGCTCCGCCGGGGCCGACGAATTCCGTGAATGCGTCATCACCCTGACCGACACGAGGAAAGTGACTGCGTCGTCTACTCGGGCTACAAGCAGGGCGGCCTGTCATGCGACTGGAGCCATGTGAGCGGCGCGGACAAGGAGCCGGCAAGATGAGCTACAACGTCGTCACCCAAGAAGGCGTCAGAACGTTCGAGAACATCGACGATGCTGGCGACTACGCGCAGACCGTGTCCTTGAGGACTGGCGAACCGGTCAAGGTGTTCCATGCCGAGACCGGACTGGTCACATTCACAACCAAAACAAAGAAGGAAACGAAATGAAAGTGAAGAAAACCCTCATGGACATGATCATCAAATGGCATCAGGCCGGATACAGCTCGATGAGATTGGCACCACTGATGCCACAAGTCCCCAAAGAGGAAATCAAAGCGATCATCCAACAACACCGCGAATAACAAAAACCCGACCTTCCGGCCGGGCTCCTGACACCACCAGAAGACTACCACTCCGGAGGGAATCGAACAAATGAACGAACAAAACAACGAATCCCAACCAACACCAAACCAGACACAACCAGCACAAACCAACCAAAACAAGCCAGCGCTCGCCGGCGTGTGCCTAGTCTGCGGCGGGGGATGCGCTGTCGGCGACACCATGTGCGCGAGATGCGACGGGCTGATGCGTGGCTGGCTGCGGGAATATCCATCATGGTTGGATGCGCTGCACGAGTTCCTGGACTCGACCGCGCACTACGGAGCCGCCAGCCTGGACGCGTCAACCTTCCAGCCGCACCGACGCCAATCCGATTGCCGGTGCTCGACCACATGCAGGCCATCGAGAATGCCGCAATCGCACTCTGGCGCCGGTTGTACGCTCCGCCCGCCATGCCTTGGGCGACCTATGGCGTGCACCCGCCGCTGGTGGACATGCTGCGTGTCTGCGCCGGCAGTCCTCGACTGCGCCGCATGCCTGACATCGCCGACTTCTACCATGAGTGGGAGTCGATGGTTCGAAAGACGCTGGACATCATCGACGTGCCGCCTGCGAAACATGGCATCGGCAGATGCCCGAACCCGCTGTGCGGAGTCGAATTGACAGCGGCGGTCGGCGCGGTAAGCGTTGCATGTCCCGTGTGCGGCAACACTTACCTTGTGGCGGATGTGCGGTTGGGGTTCCTGAGGGAATGCCTCCGGTCGGGACGCGCGTTCACGGCGGGGGAGTGCGCGGAACTGCTGCGCGAATGCGGATTCCAGTGCAACGCGAACACGATTCGCTCATGGCGCAAGCGCGGCAGGCTCCAACCGGTTGGTGAAAACGTGAAGGGGCAGCCGTTGTACAGGCTTTCCGACGTGCATGGACAGGTCATGCGACGCGACTCGATTTGACAAAATCGAAAGTGCAACGCACAATTGTCAGCGGATTAGAGGGTTCAAACCGAGGTGAATTGGTTTGGACCCTTTTCATATCCGCCATGGATTCTCCTAACTCCTTGGGCTACGTAACACCGTCCTGTCCGAACGGCATATCGGACACGCTCCGCCCACTCACGTCAGAGTGGGCATACACCAACAGCGGCAGGCAGGCCAATCCCGCGCTTATGTGATGCGGTGATGCTCAAACCGCCTGTCCATGCCTTCGTAGGAATCAGTGGCAGATCGCACCGGTCGCAGATCTTCGGATCCTCTTCCTTGCGGCCGCGTGTATGCGCGGGTTCGACTCCCGCCGAAGGCGCTCCATGAATAACCTCGGGAGGGGATATTCGCAGATGACGGGATCCCTGGTCGACATGTGGTTGGCCATGCTAGGACTTCATACGAAGGAATGACCATGGGCAAGCGACGCAACGAGCGGGTCAGCAACGGATACCGGCGGCGCATGCTCAGGCAAAGAGTGTTGGCCGCATACGATGTGTGCGCCATCTGCGGCAAGCCGGTCGACAAGACATTGAAGACACCACATCCGATGAGCGCCGAAGTAGACGAACTCATACCAGTCTCACGCGGCGGTGATCCATACAGCTTCACTAACTGCAGGCTCACGCACCGCATCTGCAACAGGTTCAAGAGCGACAAGACAGACGAACATGCACGAGCGCTGCTGGCCGGCAAGCAGACCATCAAATCAAGCTCGCTGCCATTCAGAACGTTCGGCATCTGACCCGATACCAGGCGGGGTACCCTGCATACCCCCTTGGGGTAGCCTCGGGTGCAGTGCCGATATCCCTCCCGGAATGCAAACGTCGGAAACAGGGAAAACAACGAAAGGTCGGAAAGCGAGGGAAGCGCCGATGAAGTGCGAACTCTGCGGCAAGGAATTCCAGCCATCCGGCCACGGGAGGCCTCAGAAGTACTGTTCCAAATCCTGCCGTCAGAAAGCGGATTATCGTCGGAAAAAGAACAATCCCGCTCAGGCGAGGAAGAGCAAACCTGTTGAGGCGAAGAGAAAACCGGAGCGGGAACTCGACAGACGGAACTTCGAACGGATGATGGACGGCTCCCATGAGGACACGCTCCGCGAAATCGTCGGCAGATGCGTGAGGCTCTGCATGACCCCTCGACGCCGGCCAGCGCGTTGCCGTCGATCAGCAGCAAGCTCGCCGAATTCGACGAACGGATGCGCATGGCCGAGGAATCCGGCAGCCTGTTCGATGCGAATGATGACGTGACGGAGGTGGCGGAGGATGTCGGAGCGTCGATTGTCTGAGATCGCCCAACGGCTCGTGCAGCCGGAAGACGTCACGTCGAGCGACTTCAACCTGATCAACAGCGCGGCGGCCAAGGCCGGAATCCACTACGACCTGTGGCAGAAGGGCTTCCTCTACCTGCTGTTCGCCAAACGCGCGGACGGCAAATACGCCTGTGGCTCCGGTGGGGCGGTACTGTCCAGCTGCAGGCAGATCGGCAAGACGTTCACGGTCGGCACCGCGATGTTCATCCTGTGCGCCGGACGCGCCGGGACATTGGTCATCTGGACCGCGCACCACACGCGCACCTCCGACGAGACGTTCGCCGACATGTGCGACCTGACACGCAATCCGAAACTGTCCAGGTACGTGCGGAACGTGCGTCGAGCGAACGGCCAGCAGGAGATTCGTTTCGCCAACGGCAGCCGCATCATGTTCGGCGCCCGCGAGAACGGTTTCGGCCGAGGACTGCACTCCGCAGACATCGAGGTGTTCGACGAGGCTCAGATCCTCACCATCAAGGCTTTGGACAACCTGATTCCGATCGTGAATACGAGTCCGAACCCGTTGATCGTGTTCATGGGCAATCCACCGAAGCCGGGCGACCAGTGCGAGGCGTTCGAGGAGAAACGTTCCACCGCGTTGTCCGGCAAGTCGGACGACATGCTCTACGTGGAGCTCGGCGCGGACCGAGACTGCGATCCGGACGACCGGAACGCGTGGGCGAAAGCGAACCCGTCGTATCCGAAACGTACCAGCGAGCAGGCGATACTGCGCATGCGCAATCTCCTTGCCGATGATTCGTTCCGCCGTGAGGCGCTCGGCATCTGGGATGAGACCGCCACCGCGTACGCTATCAGCCCGACCTGTGGAAGGCCGCCGAGACCGACGACGTGCCTGATGGAGGAACGGTGAGCTTCGGCATCGACATGCCGCCCGACAGGAGCGTGCTGACCATCGGCGCCGCATTGCGGTACAAGGACGGAACGGCCGTCATCCAGATGGCGAACATCAAGGACGCGCGGCAGGCGGGAACATGTGGGCCGTGGACTGGCTCGCCGAACGCTGGCACAAGACCGCAAGTGTGGTCATCGACGCGCAGTCGCCGGCCATGAGCCTGCTGCCCGACCTGAAGGCCGCACACGTGAAGGTCACCGTGACGAATATGCAGGAGATGGGCCGCGCATGCGGCCGATTCCTCGACATGCTCAAGGCCGGGACGCTCAAGCACCCGCGGGACGAATACCAGCGCAGCTGGCCGCAGCAGTCAAGGGCGCTACCACGCGTCCATTGGGACAGTCCGGCGCGATCGCATGGAACAAGCTCGGCTCGGATATCGACATAACCCCGCTCGTATCCACCACATTGGCGCTCTACGGGGCGTTCACCACGAAACGGCATCCCGGAAGACGACAGGAGGTGATGGTCTGATGGTCTTCTACATGGCAGACGGCACCACGGTAAGCACGGCACCGAAATTCACCGGCAGCAGCTACCTAGACACCGCCAGCGGGAACGTCGGCACCATTCTTGGCGTCGAGACGAGGACATGCCCATCATCCAAGAACTGCTGCGCGTATGGCGAGAGAAATACCCGCGTAACCTAATCCGCGGAGCCTACTACGACTGCAAGGAACGGTTCAAGGACTTCGGAATCTCCATACCCGACCAGATCAAAAACAAGGTCGAGGCAATGATCGGATGGCCCGAACTCGCCGTCCGATCATTGAGCGACCTGAGCGACCTGGAAGGATTCAGCATCTCCGGCGACGACACGATGGGCATCAACGACCTGTTCGAGGACAACCAGCTGGATGTCACCGCATCCGAACTGATCGTATCCTCATACAAGCACTCATGCAGCTTCCTGACCATCGCCGCAGACCCGGAGGATCCGGAACGAATCAGCATGATCCCCCGTTCCGCCGACTGGTCCGCGGGAATCTGGGACAGGCGCAACCACCGCCTGGCCGCCGCGCTGACCATCACCGAGGATGACAAGGACGGACGGATCTGCTCGTTCAACGTATGGCTCCCCGGCAAGGTCTACGAATGCTCAGGGCGCCCACTGCCATGGCGCGCGGAGAAAATCGAAACGAACTTCGACCAGCCGACGGTCGTCGCGCTCGCCTACGACAGGCAGATGGACCGCCCGTTCGGCCACAGCCGCATCAGCCGTTCGCTCATGAGCCTCGTGGACGCCGGATTCCGCACCATGGTCCGCATGGAGGCATCGGCCGAATTCTACTCCGTTCCCAAACTCTGGTTCATCGGCGCGAACAAGGACGCGTTCAACAGCAACACGTGGAAGAGCCTCATCCAGCGATCAACGCCATCAGCGCCGACGAGGACGGCAACCTGCCCCAACTACAGCAGGTGCAGCAGGCGTCCATGGCACCCCATTCGGACATGCTCAAGACCATGGCCATGCTCGTCGCCTCGCAGACCCGCGTGCCGGTCGACTACCTGGGCATCACACTGGACAATCCGACCAGTGCCGAGGCGATGGCATCAGCGGAACGACGCCTGACCCGCATCGCCGACAAGCAGAACGTGGCCTTCGGACGCGAACTCAAACGCGCCATGGGCATCGCCGTGGCACTGCGCGAAGGCACGAACTCGATACCCGACTCCATGCGCGACGTACACCCGGTATGGGCCCCCACGAAGGAGATCTCCGACGCGGCGCGCGCCGACGCGTTCACGAAGATCGCCGACAAGGTCACCGGCTACGCCGACTCCGACGTCGGACTCGAACGACTCGGCCTGAGCCGTGAGGAAATCACCCGCTTACGCGCCGACCAGCAACGCCAGCGCGCTAAGGAACAGATCGATCAGCTAAAGGCTCGCCTGGCATCGGCCGGCGGCGAGGAGGTTCAGGATGGAACTCAACAGCCTGAACATACCGGAGACGAACAGGAGAGATCTTCAACGGCTGCTTGACCAAGCCTATGCGGGATACGTCGCCGACCTTGATGCATTGGCAGACGAAGCGGCTGACGCTATCGAGGCGCAGTACCGCTCCAACCCGTTGTTCATGCGCGATGTGGTCGAGGACTACTCGAGACAGTCCGCGCAGCTGGCTGACGATTATTTCAGCCAGCTACGCGCTATATGGGCCGAGCAGTCAGGAGTGGATCTGCCGGAGTTCGAACACCCGGATTTGCTTGATCCAAGCGAAGTCCTCTACCGCATGAACGGCGGTTTCTCCGGAACTGACTGGAATGGTCTCAACTACTCCGACCTCGTCGCCGGACGCAGCAATGCCGGATTGAGCGTGGACAGTCTGTGGCCGGAGTTGAAGACCATCGATGACTGGCAGCAGCTCATTGGTGACATGGTCAGCACATCCGCCAGGCTTATGACCATGCGTGACATGCATGCCGACCCCACAAAACCAAAATGGGCGCGCGTGCCACGAGGCAGCGATCCATGCGCGTTCTGCGTCATGCTCGCCACCCGTGGCTTCGAATACCTCAGTGAAGAGACGGCCGACTTCGGCCCCACCTTCCACAATGGCCACTGTCACTGTGATGTCATCAGCAGCTGGGGAAGGCAGAAGCTCAAAGGCTTCGACCCCGACGGCATGAGTGAACGCTGGGAACAATGCAAGACGGCCATCGAGCATCGTCTTACCCACGACGAATACCTGAGAACCCGCAGTTCGCCGGACCAGAAGTTCGGCAACTGGAAACGCAACCAGATACTCGCCGAGATGCGCTGGCGCGACCGAGAATGGCTCCACAGCGGCGCAGAGCCACTGATCAGCTTCCCAAGTGATGGGATGCGTGAGGAAACCGAGAAGGCAAGACCGCAGGAGATACGAACGGCCCAGAGACTGCGCAGACATGGAATCGTCCCGGCCTTTCAGATCGACCATCGTGAAGCGAAGGATCCAGACACTGGGCGTATGCTCCTGATCGGCTTGTCTGATTTGGAAGGCGGCATCGAGCTCAAGACGCCTCAATCAGCAGACAAATTCCGCACTATCGACGGATATATGGGCAGCGCGTCAAAAAAGCCGGATTGCAGACGGCTGATCATCGACAATTCCGAAAACGACAACATGAGCGATGAGGAACTCATCGGAAACATCATGAAAAGTCATCGTTTCAAGAATGGGATCGTATACATCCTGAACAAAAAAGGACAGTTGCTGAGAATCAAGTAAGCGCCGCTGAAACTACCAAAAAGGGCGGTAACAAGGCGCTTACATATCCATTCTATCACCTTTTGGTGGATTGCCGGAGCAGACGAACGGACCCGACTGTAAATCGGGCGCATTTTGCCACGCGGGTGCGAATCCCGCATCCACCACTCAACCGGCCCTCCGGCCGGCGGCGACCATGCGCCGCATCGCGTGGGAGGACCATACAGCGCACCGTGGCGCGGTCGAACTCGAATCCACGGGAAACAGCAAGAAGGAGCACGACATGTTCAACAGATTCCGATTCCCGGCCCGTGTCCGTCTCATCGACGGCGGTTCCGGCGAAGGCGGTTCCGGTGAAGGCAACGAGCCCGAACCGAAATCGTTCACCCAGGAGCAGGTCGACCAGATCGTCGAGAGAAGACTGGCCAAGGAGCGCGGCAAGTACAAGGACTACGACGAGCTCAAATCCAAGGCCATGAGACTCGACGAGATGGAGAACGCGGGCAAGAGCGAGCTCGACAAGCTTAAGGAATCGAACGCCGCATTGCGCAAGCAGATCGACGATGCCGCTGCCGAGAAGCAGCACGCCGAATGGGTGTCCGAAGTCGCCAAAGACAAGGGCGTCCCGGCCGAACTGCTCCGCGGCGGCAGCAAAGAGGAACTCGAAGCGCACGCGGACCTCCTGCAAGCGGCACTGCATCCGGCATCCAAGCCGCCGCAGGTGAGGAACCAGACAGGCTCTCCTTCGCACCAGAACAACAAGGACGCCGAAGAGCTCTCGTACATCCATCAGCTCCTCGGCAGATAACGACTGAAAGGACAAGCCATCATGGCGATGAAAACAGACCAGATCAAGCTCCCCGTGAGCGTGGCCACCGAAATCGTGAACAAGGCCAAGGACACCAGCACCATCGCGTCCCTGAGCCCCAGCACGCCGCAGATCTTCTCCGACGCCGACTACCTCGTGTTCAACGGCAAGAGCGAAGCCGAGGTCGTGGCCGAGGGCGCCGTCAAGGGCAGCTACGAGCAGACCGTGGATTCCGTCGTGGCGAAGCGCTTCAAGGTGCAGACTACCACCCGCGTCACGAGCGAACTCCAGTGGGCGGACGAGGACAACCAGCTGCAGATCATCCGCAGCATCCAGGCGGATCAGGCAGCCGCTTTGGGTCGTGCGCTCGACTACGTGATCTACCATGCGATCAACCCGAAGGCTGGCACCGTGCTTTCCGGATTCAACCCGTTGAGCACGTCCGCCGTGCAGGTGATCGCCGGCGATGACGACATCAGCAACGTGGATGCCTTGGCCGACGCGCTGAACGACTCCTACGACATCAACGGCGTGGCATTGTCCAAGACTTGGGCGTCCCGTCTGCGCAAGCTGCGCGTGCCCTCCACCGGCATGCGCTTCTATCCGGAGATTCCGCTGAACCTGCAGGCCGGCAGCTTGGACGGCATCACCGCCGCGACCTCCGGCACCGTCAACGGGCGACTGGCCACGACCCCGACGAAGGTGCTCGCGTTCATGGGAGACTTCAGCCTCATCAAGTGGGGCATGGTCCGCGACCTGACCAGCGAGATCATCGCCTACGGCGATCCGGACCAGACCGGCGTGGACCTGAAGGCGCACAACCAGATCGCATACCGCACCGAGGCGATGTACGCGTTCGCCGTCATCGACCCGCACGCATTCGCGGTACTCAAAACCAAGTGAGGTGAACTATGAGTTTTCCCATCCAGACGCTTGTTGTCAATCCTGTAGGAGAGGAAAAGCACACTGTCGGTCCGCTGGACGCGCAGGTGCGACTCGTCAACACCGACGGCACCGACTTCTCCGCAGGCTCCAGGGCTTACGAGCTGCAGGCGGCCGGCGAGGACACCCTCGGCGCGGTCAAGCGGTTCGCACCCGAACAGACGCTTGGGAACATCGATGACAATATCGCCAAGCAGCCGCAGCTGCTCCGACCAAGGACGAATACGACAAACTCGTCACGGCCTTCAACACACTGGCGAAACAGTTCAACGACCTTGTCGCCGGCTTCGAGGCCTCTGGAATGATCAAGCTGCCGGAAAAGAAGTGACCATGACGGACGAACCAGACGTGTTCGCCACCTCCGTCGACCTCGAACAGAGGTGGCACAAACTCACCGACGAGGAACGTGAGAAGGCCGACACGCATCTCGCGGACGTGACCGACTACATCAAGGAACGCTCCCCGAACTGGCAGCGGCTCCTCGACGAACGGCCGCGACTGTTGACGAAGATCACCTGCGACATCGTCCGCAGAATCATGCAGGCCGACCCGTACGGCATTCCCGGCGGCATCACGCAGATGAACCAGACCACCGGCAGCTTCAGCGAACAATACAGTTTCGGAGCGCCAACCGGCGACCTGTGGCTGCGCGGCGACGAGAAACGCATCCTCGGCATCAACGCCCAACGCGCGTTCAGCGTCGACATGGCCACAGGTGAGGTGTCCTAATGGAAACCATCGAAGTATGGCGCGGCCAGCCCACGACCGACACGGACGGCAATCCAATCCAAGGCGAACCCGTCCGTGTCGGCGCATTTCAGGCGATGGTAGCCCCAACCTCCACCATTGACCAGGTCGAGGAGAACGCCAATCCACTGACCATCGAATACACGATCCACATCCGCGGCAGCCGACCGACAGGCATCCGGGCCACCGACCTGATCAAAGTCAGAGGCATCCTCCTGCCCGTCAAAGGAAAACCGCAAGTATGGAACAACACCCACGGACGGCACGTCGGCGACGTGCTCACCGTGGGCGAGCGGAAAGGATAAACATGGCCAAGCGATGCAGATTCGTGTTCAACCGCAAGGCGTTCAGCCAACAGGTGCTGAAGAACGAGACCCTGCGGGACCGCATGCGCGACGCCGCCAACGAGGCCGTCACCGACAGCCGCTGCATGGTGCGCGACCATGACGGCAAGAACCGCAGCGGCGTGGCGATCATCTGCCCCGCACCCGTGGAGAAGGCGCACGGCACGCTAGAGGACACGCTCGGAAGGATGCGCGTATGAGCATCCCGGTCACTCCCCGGCGCACGGAACCCCTGCTCCTGTCCAAACTGAGGACACTGTTCCCGGACGTGACGTTCGACACCATCGAACGAAGCGACCTCGAACCTCCCTTCACCGAAGCCACGCTGGCCGACTCCATGCAAGGCATGAGCACCCCAATCTCGCAGTACGTGCGGCTGCGGCTGAGCGTGCGCTGCATGAGAGAGGACCATACGGGCGACTGGGACAAGGCCGCACGCCTGTGGGCCGACATCGCGAGGGAGATCATCGGGCTTGGAACCGTCGCGCCGCTCATCGACGCGTCACTCGAATCCGGGCCGGTACGCATGACTGACGAGGACAAGAGGCTGGTGTGCGCGTATGGCGTGCTCCTGCTCGAGGTCACCGTCAACTGAAACACAACCAAAGACAACGTGCCGCCACACGCGAAGAACGGAAAGGTGCAGACGAATGTCTGACAACAACGAAAAAACCACCGTCGCCGCGCAGGGCGCGACCGACTACGGGTACGTGTCCAACGGCAACACCGCAGGCAACGTGCGTCTGATCAAGAACTACGCGCTGTTCCTGTTCCCCAAGGGCGACAGCACGTTCACTGCCCCGACCGGAGTGGCCTGGACCCCGCCGGCAAGCAAGAAGCCGATCGGCTATTCCACCGAGGACGGCGCCGTCCTGCATCCGGAGCCGGGCGACAGCACCGACTACAAGGCCCACAACGGCGACATCGTGCTGTCCGACACGGATCCGCTACTGGACGCTCCAGCTCGCCGCCATGGAGGGCCGCAAGGACGTGGTGTCCGCCTACTTCGACGTGGACGTCGATTCGGACGGCGGCATCAGCATCAAGGGAGCCGGACTGAAGAAGGAATGGATCCTCGTATTGGTCGCGCTCGACCAGCAGGACCGCCCCTTCCTCCTGTACGGCACCAACGCGAAGGTGAGCGACCGTGACGACGTGAGCCTGAAATCCAGCGAGATCATGAACTTCAGCATGACGTTCAAGATGCTCAAGGGCACCAACGGCGAACAGTTCCACGCATGGGGCCTCGTCACCGAAGCCGCCAAGTAGCCCATTGATTCTTCCCGTGCGGCCGATGGCGGTCGACCGCACGGGACCTTACCCATAACCGCCGATAACCATGAAACGGAGACGAAATGAGCGACAACACCTACCATGTCGTGGACGTGGACCTGACCGACGCGGAGGAGCTCAAGCCCGACGTGCACCTCGAGGTCGCCGGAGCGAAACTCGACCTGCCGAACCTCAACAACGCGGAACTGCCCATCGAACTCGTGCAGGCCATCCTCCTGGTCAAGAGCAGGCCGACGCTCTCCGACGAGGAGACCAGCGCGTGCATGGCCGCGTTCCTCGCGTACTTCCAGGCGATGAAGCCGAACTTCTGGAACGTGCTGCGCAAGACGGAACGTCCGATCGCCTACCTCACCGCCACGGTGAAGGCGTGGGCCGACGAATCCGGACTGGACCCAAAAGCGTTTACCTCGCCCACCTCTGGAACAACCACCGCGCGGCACTAGCCTACGACTGGATCCGAGCGTACGGGCAGATATACAGGCCCGTACGCTTCCAGGAATGGGTTGAAGGCCAACGTCCACGAGTCGATTGGGGACTCGCCTGGGCGTTGACCCGCGAGATTCTCAAAGACCACACGAGCCACTCGTGGATGGCATTGCAGAACGCCGTCTACGTGCCCGACGGAGCTGAACAGGCCGCATGGCTGACCGCTCCTGAGCAAAAGAAACGACCATGGTTCGACCACGGGCACGATCCCCTCCGCCAGCCGACACCGACGCACAGCCTCACCCGTCGACAGCGCGAGGACAGGGAACGGCTCAAAGCCTACTTCCACATCAACGACGACCTCTGATCCCGACCGCCATCGGAATCCCGACAAACAGCAAGGAACACGATGGCAGCACAGGACATCGGCGTCGTATACGTCCACGTCGAACCATCCGGCAAAGGATTCGGCAAAAGCATCGAAGGCGACATCGGCGACGCCGTCAGCAAAGCCTCTAGGAAAGGCTCCAACACCCTCATCTCGAAGATCGGCGGCGCGTTCGGCAAGATCGGCAAGGTCGGCACAGCGCGATCGCCACCATCACCGGAGGCATCACCGCACTGGCCGCCAAAGGCGGCTTCACCCGAGCGCTCAACATCGAGAACGCGCAAGCCAAACTCAAAGGCCTCGGCCACGACAGCGCAAGCGTCACCGAAATCATGAACGACGCGCTCGCCTCCGTCAAAGGCACCGCGTTCGGACTGGGCGACGCCGCGACCGTCGCGGCCAGCCTGTCCGCCTCCGGCGTCAAGGAGGGCGGCGAGCTCACACAGGTCCTCAAGACCGTCGCCGACACGGCGCAGATCAGCGGCCGTAGCCTGACCGACATCGGCACGATCTTCGGATCGGTCGCCGCGCGAGGAAAACTCCAGGGCGACGACATGCTCCAGCTCATGTCGAGCGGCATCCCAGTCCTCCAGATGCTCGGCAAGCACCTGAACAAGACCAGCGCCGAAGTGTCCGACATGGTCTCGGACGGCAAGATCGACTTCCAAACCTTCGCCGACGCCATGCAGGAAGGCCTAGGCGGTGCCGCACAAAGCGCCGGAACCACGTTCGCCGGCGCGCTGGCGAACGTGAAGGCCGCGTTGAGCCGACTCGGCGAGACCGCAGCCACGCCCGTCCTCAACGGACTGCGCGGACTGTTCAACCAGGCCATTCCACTCATCGACGCGTTCACCGCGGCGGTGTCCCCGACTTTGGAGAAGGTCGGCGCGGGATTGCAGAAGGGATTGGAACAGGCCATCCCCACGGTCACCGCCTTTTTCGACAAGCTCGGCAAAAGCCAGACCGTCCAGCAGTTCGCCTCCTATCTCGCTTCCCTCAAGGACGATCTGAAGGAACTCGGCTCATCCCTGTCGGGAGCTGCCGGAGCCGTCTGGAACGTCATCTCCGGACCGCTCTCCGAACTCTACAATCAGGCGAAAGGACAATTGCCCGCAATCGCTGACGGATTCAAAACGCTCCTGCATGCCGTGTCAGGTCTTCTCGACTACGTGTCGGCCCACGCGGACAGCATCATCCCGCTGGCCAAGGGAATCGCCGCGTTCATCCTTGCCAGCAAAGGCATCAGCGCGGTATCCGCCGGCTTCAAAGCATTGCCAGCCGCATTGGACGGCATCAGCAGAAGCGCCACTGGAATCACCACAGCGGCAAAAGGCATCTCTGGATTCGTCAACCTTGCCACCGACCTCGGCGGCATCGGCCCGGCATTGAAAGCCACCGCAGGCAACTTCGGCATCGTGCAGACAGCCGTCGGAACGTTCAGAACAGTCGCCACCGCGGCGCGAACCACATGGGGACTGTTCACAGGACTCCTCGCCGCGAACCCATTCGTCCTCGTCATCGCAGGCATCACCGCGGTCGTGGCCGCACTGACCTGGTTCTTCACCCAAACCGAAACGGGCAAACAGCTCTGGAACAGCTTCGCTACATGGTTCACGGGAATCTGGAACCAGATCAGCACAGCATGCCAACCCGCACTGCAAGCCATCGGAACATTCATCACCCAGACCATGAGCCAAATCCAGCAAATCTGGCAAACCGGATGGACACTCATCACCACCATCCTCCAAAACGTCTGGAACGCAATCGGCCCCATCATCATGACCGCACTCACCGCGATCATCACCGGCATCCAAACATTCATCACCACCATCACACCACTCCTGCAAGCCGGAATACAGAACATCCAAACCATCTTCCAAACCGCCGCCACCATCATCAGCACGGTCTGGAACGGACTATGGAACACCATATCCACCGTCGTACAAGGCGCATGGACCATCATCACCACAATCATCAGCACCGCACTCGCCGTCATCCAAGGCATCATCCAACTGCGCTCGCGGTCGTCAACGGGAACTGGAGCGCCGCGTGGTCGGCCATCCAGGGCATCGCGTCGGCAGTGTGGGGCGGCATCCAAGGTGTCGTCTCCGCCGGCATCGGCATGGTCAGCGGAGTGGTATCCGCCGCATGCTCGACCATCCGAAGCGTGTGGGCCGCGTTGTGGAATGGCGTCGGAAGCATTGTGTCGAGCGTCTGGGGCGGCATCGTCGGCACCGTAAGCAACATGGTTGGCCGTGTCGGGAGCGTCGTGAGCGGGATCGGCGGAACCGTCCGGAGCGCGGTGTCCGGCGCGGGAAGCTGGCTCGTCAGCGCGGGACGCAACATCATCCAGGGATTGATCAACGGCATCACAGGAATGGTCGGCTCGTTGTATTCCAGCATCACCAACGCGTTGTCGGGCTTGGTGGACAAGGCCAAGAACGCTTTGGGCATCCATTCCCCGTCGCGTGTGTTCCGCGACGAGGTCGGCGTGATGGTCGGACGTGGCATGGCATTGGGCATCGACGATTCCGCGCATGTGGTCAGCCGTTCCATGGATTCGCTCGTCTCCACGATGAGCCTCTCCGACGCGGACTGGTCGAAGACCGGCAGGCTGAACGTCACGGCCGGCACCGGCGCCAATGCCGGCGACGGCGATCTGCGGGAACTCATCGCGGCCGTCGAATCGCTGCACGACGACCTCGGATCGATCATCGCCAGGTGTACGCCGACGATAGGGGACCGCGACTTCGCAAGGAAGGTGAGAAGTGCAATCGCTTGAATACGTGTGCGCGGCCACAGGTGAGCGCATCGGCTTCGAGGGGCCGCTGTACGGCGAGACGCTCACGGGACTGCGAGCCGCGTCTGGGACTACAGCCTCGCCTCACGTGGCATGACGGGCATCACCCGCAAGGCGCGCGAGGCGACAGTCACCGTGAAGATCCACGATTCTCCAGCCACGCTCGACCTACTGCGCCGCCTCGCGGACGCCGACATGGCATCCGGGAACCCGGGCACGCTCGCGGCCGACGGCGAATGGGAAGCCAAAGCGTGGATCACGAAAAGCGAACCGCAATCCATCACGCCCACGATGGTCGAGACGCAGTTGACCATCGTGCTGGCCGATGGCGTGTGGCGCCGTCCGACCATGACGCATTTCACGCCGCGATACGATTCCGGAACCGCCGACCTTGACTATCCATATGATTATCCGCATGATTTCGCCGGCATGGCATTGGGCGCCGAGATCGTCAACGACACGTCCATCCCGCAGCCGGTCAAGCTCACGATATTCGGACCATGCGCGCAACCGTACGTCATCATCGGAAACAACCGGTACGAGGTCGACGTGACCGTGCCATCCGGCTCGCGTCTGGAAATCGACGGCACCGGCGATGTCAGGACCGTCACCATGGTCAGCGGCACAGGTCTCGCCACAAACTGCTTCGCGCAGGCCGTGCGAGGGTCGGGCAAGGATTCCGGCCGGTACGTGTTCCAACCGCTCGCGCCCGGAACACAGCCGATCAGCTGGCCGGGAGGATTCCAATTCGACTTGACGGTCTGCGAGGAAAGGAGCGAACCGCCATGGACCTGATCGTCACCGACGCCACAGGCAAACCCGTGGCGAGCCACGCCTCATACACGCTCGACCTCGCGTTCGGTAGCGGGGAGAACGACTTCGACCTGCAGGTCGAAGACGCCGCGCTCAAGGCGGGGAGCCGCATCATGATCGACGGCACCGAGTACGGCGGCATCATCGACGACACGGATGTCGACGTGGACGGAGGCCTGTCCACCGTCACATGGCATGGCCGCGACTGGCATGGAGTGCTCGCCTCGAAGATCATCGAACCGGACAGGAACAACGATTACCTCACCCTGTCTGGCACGATTCCCGTCATCATGCGCACGCTCGTCAGCCGTGCGGGATTGCAAGGCCTGTTCACCGTCACCGACGAAAGCGCCGACCACAAGACCACCTGCCAGTTCGACCGGTACGTGGACCTGTACAGCGGTCTGGTCAAGATGCTCAGGGCAAGCGGACTCAAACTCCGGTTGCGTAATGACGGCGACAAGGTATCCATGAGCGCCATGCCCGTCCGCACGATCGGCGACAGCATCGACTCGGACCTCATCGACTTCACCGCCAAACAGGCGGCGCACCCGATCAACCATCTCATCTGCCTGGGCAAGGGCGAACTCAAGGACCGTACCGTCATCCACTGGTACGCCGACGCGAACGGCACGTTCAGCCACACGCAGACCCTCAAAGGCCTTGACGAACGCACCGCCACATACGAGTTGTCCAACGCCGAAGCCGACGAGCTCGAGGACAAGGGCAGGCAGAAATTCCAGGAACTTCGGAACACCAGCACCATCGACGTGGACATTCCCGACGGCACCGACGCGGACGTCGGCGACCTGGTCACGGGCCGTGACAACAACACGGGCCTCGTCGTCACTGCCGAGATCTCCAAGAAGATCGTCAAGGTTTCGGGAGGCGTGCTCACCGTCACCTACGAATCCGGAGGTGCCAGCGCCGGCGGCAACAGCGGAGAATCCTCCATCGGGGATGGTGGCCACGCCTACTACGCTGGAGCCGGCCTCAAACTCGACGCCTGGACGTTCAGCGCCGACGTGACCAGAAACGACATCGACTCGCTCAACAACGCATTGTCGGGTAAACAGCCGAAAGGCGACTACATCACCGGCCTGAAAATCGGTTCGGTGGACACGCTCGCCCCCGGCGCACAGGCAAGCGCGTCGCTCACGGGCGCCGGCAGCGACAAAACCTTGAATTTGGGGCTTCCGAAAGGCGACCAGGGTCCGCAAGGGGAGAAGGGCGACAAGGGCGACACAGGACCACAGGGGGCCACCGGAGCGACCGGACCCACCGGTCCTCGGGGAGAGAAAGGAGCGACCGGGGAGCGAGGGCCGCAAGGCGTCGCCGGTCCCGAAGGCCCGCAGGGACTGCAGGGGATACGCGGCGAGAAAGGCGATAAGGGTGATGCCGGCGCGATCGGCGCGGCGGGACCGCAAGGCCCGACGGGTTCCACAGGTCCGCAGGGTCCCACGGGTCCACAGGGAGCGACCGGCCCCCAGGGCAGACAAGGCATCCAAGGTTCCCAAGGCATCCAGGGCCCGCAAGGGGAGAAGGGTGACAAGGGCGACAGCGGCGTATCCGCCCCCTCGAACGGCTTCTTCACGCTCAGCATGGAAGGCGACGGCGACCTGTACGTGAACTATCCGGACAACACGAACCCACCCTCGTTCGTCTGGGACTCCGAGAGCGGGAACCTGTACGTGGACATCCCGGAAAGGTGACACATGGCGCGACTATTGATCGGCAACATCAAAGGCCCCAAAGGCGACAAGGGCGATACCGGGGCCACCGGCCCGCAAGGCAAGCAAGGAGCGCAGGGCGTTCAGGGAGCTAAAGGCGACGTCGGCCTTCCGGCGCTCGTGATGAAGAAATCCCTCGTCGGCGAATATCCGGTGGGATCCACTTTCACGGGGAACGTGAGCGAATGGTTGAACCGAACACCACTCGCCAACGAATATTCGACCGCATTGTCAGGTGGCGGAAAATACAGCATCGTCTGGCAGTGCGTTTCACAGTCCGGCAGCCTATTCACGGGAAAGACGATTTCCCGTCAATCCATCATCGGTGCGCAAGGCCCCAAAGGAGCCACTGGAGCCGCCGGGCCTACTGGTCCGCAAGGCCCTGAAGGTCTGAAGGGTGACAAGGGAGACAAAGGGGATATCGGGCCGGCCGGGCCAGCAGGTCCCACCGGGCCTACTGGTCCTACCGGTCCCATTGGCCCCACCGGTTCTACTGGAGCTACCGGGGCCACCGGCCCGCAAGGCAAGCAAGGAGCGCAGGGCGTTCAGGGACTGCAGGGTCCACAGGGGCCGTCCGGCCCGCAGGGCGCCAGCGGCGTGACGGCCCCCGCATCAGGATTCTTCACGCTCCAGGTCGATTCGAACGGGGACCTGTACGCCGTATACGCGGACACGGCCACCGTGTCAGAAGCTCCCGTCTCCTACGATCCGACGACGGGCGACCTGTACTACACGATCAACGACGGAAAATAAGGAGCACGCATGACGAAGATTCTGCTCGGCAATGTCAAAGGCCCCAAGGGCGATACCGGACCGCAAGGCAAGCAGGGAGTGCAAGGACCGCAAGGCCCGACCGGGGCCACCGGAGCGACCGGCGCCACCGGGGCGAAGGGTCCAACGGGAGCCACTGGGCCACGAGGACTGAGCCTACGGAAATTCAATGGCGACATCGGCGGTTCGGGTGCGGGCGGAGAAGTGGTAAAAATTGCCCTATCTGGTATTCAGCCAAATGGAAACCTGCAGGTCGGAGACACCATTTTTGACCAATATCAACGCACAACTGGTCTTGAACTTGGGTTCTGGCAGGTCACCGCCATCAACGGTAGCGATGTGACTGTCAAAGGCGTCGGTAGCTACGTCGTGTACAAAGGGCCGAAGGGTGACAAGGGAGACAACGGCATGAGCGTGAGCCAGGCATTCATCGCCGCCCACCCCGTGGGCTCCCTTTACTGGACCACTTCTGCGGCCAATCCGGGAACAACCTACGGAGGCACTTGGAAGGAATGCGGCACGACGCTTCCGGGACACATCTACCAGCGCACAGCCTGAAAGAGAGAGGAACATCAATGGCACGAACCACGAACATCACCAGATACACCTGCGACCGATGCCACGCCTCCGCATACCTCGCCGACGGTGACCCACGCACCTCCAGCGACTGGCACGACATCACCCACACCACCGTCGACGGAGTCGCACAGGGCGCGCTCGTCTGTACCGCATGCTGGCAGACGTTCAAAGCGCTGGCAGCCACGCAGGACGCCGCCTACGCCGCATACCTCAACAACACAACAGATAGGAAGGAATGACCATGACCATGAATCTCATCACCGGCAAGGCCGGCGCTCCGCACATCACATCCAGCGACCAAGGAGCCATGCAGGCCGGACTGGTCGGAAACGGCAACTACCTGCTGCAAGGCGGCGACGGCAAATTCCCCGCCGTGACCATGCAGTCAGCAAACAAGGCGCTCATCCCGGTCCTCAACCTTGTGATCGAAGGACGATACGCACGCGTCACCGCGGCGGAAACCGTCACCATCGAAAGCGGAGTCACAGGACGGAACCGCAACGACCTAATCTGCGTGAAATACACGCGAGACTCGAAAAACATCGAAACGATCGCGCTCGCGGTGCTGAAGGGCACCGCCACCAGTGGCACGGCGGCTGACCCCACGGTACCGTCGGGTAGTATCCTGAACAATTCCGGCACCGTATGGATTCCGATCGCCCGCATTCCAATTAGTGGCATCACCGCTGGAACTCCTGTCATGCTTGTCAAGCAGTTGCCTCCGATGAGCCAACTATGGGATTCCGTAACCCAGCAATGGAAACCGCCATATACATCCGACAGCCTCACTCTGTGTCGCGTCGGACGCGTCGTCACGATCAACGGCAACGTCAAGTTCAACGGCAGTGGACAGCAGAACTACTCGACGGCGAATGAGACCATCCCTGAAGCGTTCCGTCCGCTCGCCGACATGAGCATCATATCGTTCCCGTCCTGCGGTTTCAGCCTGCTTGTTGCGCGTAGCGGGAAGGTGGAGATGCTTGGCGACCCGAAATTCGCCTACTCCACGGCGCACGGCTGTTGGATGGCACTGCAATAGCTTTCCGTAACCCTGTACCAGGATTCCAATTGGATCATCATGCGTAACGGCAGGATGATTTTGATCAAGTTCAGTGGGAAAATCGGTTCGGGCAGTTGGGATGCTGTTGAATGTCCGGTAAAGCTCGCGTCCTGGTATCGTCCCATCGTTGACTTGTCGACTGTCTGCCTTGTATCAAATGGGCAAACGGCGCGAAGCCTCACGGCCAGAGCTGATGGAACTATCCGAGTGGCGAACATGGGAAACGTTGGCAGCAATCAGGATTGCGTCGGCACGCTTTGTTTCCCAATCCCATGATTTCTAGCTTTCCGTAACCCTGCCGTTTGGGAAAAGCAATGGCAACGGAGGAATCTATCCAATCGGGAAAATACCCAATCCGAATGCGATTAAGGCTTTGAATGGCAGAGCCATACTATCGTCTGGGACGACAGTGGCGATTCCATTCATTCACCCGTCATATCTGCAGCGGTCAGTCCAAGTATCGATCGCGCCGGACGGGACCGTCAACCTGCTCGTTGGTCCCGAGGTGGCTGTCACAGGCGGAATCGTGGAAATCCACTTTTAATAGCTTTCCGTA
>ENA-OQBT01000191-OQBT01000191.1-human-gut-metagenome-genome-assembly--contig:-NODE-191-length-43101-cov-3.010727_pt1 | contig 43101 bp, 50 predicted proteins | sample MGYA00242749_ERZ504557 | MGnify/ENA primary metagenome ERZ504557 (study PRJEB26092, sample SAMD00036243) | human gut metagenome | host: Homo sapiens | study: EMG produced TPA metagenomics assembly of... | reverse complement strand
GGAAAAATCGTTAAAAAATAGAAAAAATCCTGTTATTTTGTCGGGAAACATCGAAAAATGGTACATTTTAAAAATGGAAAACACTTGCAAGAAAAAACTTTTTGGTGTATAGTCAGTGGAAGTTACGACTAATTTAGGAATTATTCTGGAATTTGTAATGATGCAGAACTATGCGATATGAAAAACGCAATATAGATCTGGACAGTTATAAAAATATGTATTCAGGAGGCATCAGAGGTGGCAAAATATCTTGTAATAGTGGAATCACCGGCAAAAGTCAAGACGGTGAAAAAGTATCTCGGGGCAAATTACGAAGTTGCAGCATCTATGGGCCATGTGCGCGATCTGCCGAAAAGCCGGCTTGGAATTGATGTAGAACATGACTTTGAACCAAAATATATCACCATCCGCGGAAAAGGAGAGCTTCTGGCATCTCTTCGAAAAGCCGCAAAAAAAGCAGATAAAGTTTATCTTGCAACTGACCCTGACCGCGAGGGAGAGGCAATTTCTTGGCATCTGTCGATTGCGCTGAATCTCGATGAGAACAAGATGCGCCGCATCACCTTCAACGAGATCACAAAATCAGCAGTCAAAGCGTCGATCAAACAGGCACGCGACATCGATATGAACCTGGTGGACGAGCAGCAGGCGCGCCGCTGCCTCGACCGTATGGTAGGTTATGAAATCAGCCCATTGTTATGGAAGAAAATCAAACGCGGACTTTCCGCCGGCCGTGTGCAGTCCGTTGCACTGCGCATCATCGGCGACCGCGAGGATGAGATCAATGCGTTCATTCCGAAAGAATACTGGACACTGGAAGCAGATCTGAAAATTCCAGGCGAGAAGAAACCGCTCGTCGCAAAATTCCACGGAAAAGGCAGTGAAAAGATGGCGATCGAGACGAAAGAGCAGCTCGATGAAATCTTAAAGGGACTGGAAAATGAGACCTTTACCGTATCCGAAGTGAAAAAAGGAGAGCGTTCCAAGAAAGCGCCGCTTCCGTTCACCACGAGTACCCTGCAGCAGGAAGCATCGAAGGTGCTGAACTTCTCCACACAGAAGACGATGCGTCTGGCGCAGCAGCTCTACGAGGGCGTGGAAGTAAAAGGAAAGGGAACGATCGCTCTGATTTCCTATCTGCGTACCGATCTACACGAATCAGCGAGGAGGCCGATGCGGCAGCACGTTCCTTTATCCAGGAGCAGTACGGCACAAAATATACCGCAAGCGGGGACACGACGGAGAATAAAAACAGCAAGGCACAGGATGCGCACGAGGCCATCCGTCCGACCGATGTGACGAATACACCGGTAATGGTAAAAGAATCCCTGACAAGAGATCTGTTCCGCCTGTATCAGCTGATCTGGAAACGCTTTGTGGCAAGCCGCATGCAGCCAGCCGTCTATGAGACAATTTCCGCACGGATCAATGCAGGAGAGTATCTCTTTACAGCAGCTTCCTCCCGTCTGGCATTTGATGGTTTCATGTCCGTTTACACCGATCCGGATGAGGAAAAGAAAGAGAAAAACGCCGCTGTCCGGAGCCTGGAGGCAGGAACGGAGCTGGCACTGGAAAAGATGGATCCGCAGCAGCACTTCACACAGCCGCCGGCACACTACACCGAGGCATCCCTTGTCAAAATGCTTGAGGAACTCGGCATCGGCCGTCCAAGTACGTATGCGCCGACCATCACAACGATCATCAACCGCCGTTACGTGGCAAAGGAGAACAAGAACCTTTACATGACAGAGCTCGGCGAGGTGGTCAACAACATGATGAAAGAGGCATTCCCGAGCATCGTGGATGTCAACTTTACGGCAACGATGGAAGCTCTGCTCGACAGGGTTGGAGATGGAAGTGTTCCGTGGAAGACAGTAGTCGAGAACTTCTGGCCGGATCTCTATGAGGCGGTCACAGAGGCAGAAAAGAACCTCGAAGAAGTTAAGGTAGAGGATGAGGTGACGGATGTCATCTGCGAGAACTGCGGCCGCAACATGGTGGTCAAATACGGCCCTCACGGAAAATTCCTCGCCTGCCCGGGATTCCCGGACTGCAAGAACACGAAGCCGTATCTGGAAAAGATCGGTGTTCCGTGTCCGAAGTGCGGAAAAGAAGTGATCCTGCGCAAGACGAAAAAAGGACGGAAATATTATGGATGCGAAAACAATCCGGAATGCGATTTCATGTCCTGGCAGAAACCGTCTGCCAAGAAATGCCCGCAGTGCGGCGGCTATATGCTGGAAAAGGCAATAAGCTGGTCTGCGCGGACGAGCAGTGCGGCTATGTAGAAGCACGCGAAAAGAAAGACGAAGACTGAGAATGACAAAGCGGTCTGTACTGGTGAAAAACTGGTGCAGGCCGTTTTTTTTTGCTTATCGAGGCGGAAAAACAGGAAGATCCGAAAAAATTTAGCATGAATTTTTATAAAATTTATAGTTTTCTGAAAAATATATTGATTTCCGGAAAACTACATGATAGAATGAGCTTAGTTTTAAGGGTTGTCTGAAAAAGGCATCAGTGTGCATTTTTTTTTCGGCGGATACGCCAAAAAAATGCAGAAAATAAAGAAAGGAGAAGAACATGAGCGTACAACTGCTGGATAAAACCAGAAAAATCAACAAACTGCTTCATAACAATCACTCCACGAAGGTCGTGTTCAACGATATCTGTGAAGTCCTGATGGAAACGTTAAGTTCCAATATCCTGGTGATCAGTAAAAAAGGAAAAGTGCTGGGCATCAGCCTTTGCCCGGGCGTGGAAGAAATTACGGAGCTGATCGAGGATAAGGTGGGCGGTTATGTCGATGCCGCATTAAACGAGCGTCTCCTCGGCGTACTCTCCACAAAAGAGAACGTCAATTTACAGACCCTCGGCTTTGAGCGGCCTGGTGTAGAGCGCTACACCGCAATTATCTGCCCGATCGAGATCGCCGGAGAACGCCTTGGTACCGTATTTATGTACCGCTGCACCCCGCAGTACGATATCGACGATATCATCGTCAGTGAGTACGGCACAACCGTTGTCGGACTGGAAATGATGCGTTCCGTCAACGAGGAAAATGTGGAGGAAAACCGCAAGGTTCAGGTGGTTAAATCCGCATTCAACACGTTGTCCTTCTCCGAACTGGAAGCCATCATCCATATCTTTGATGAACTGAACGGGGATGAGGCATTCTGGTTGCAAGCAAAATTGCAGACCGCGTCGGCATCACAAGATCTGTCATCGTAAATGCCCTCCGCAAATTCGAGAGCGCAGGCGTCATCGAGTCCCGTTCCAGCGGTATGAAGGGAACGTATATCAAGGTATTAAATGATTATATCTTTGATGAACTCGACGAGATCAAAGCAAGAAAGAACCTGAAAGGAAAGGGCGATGCCCATCCGGACGAGGCGAAAAAATAAAAAAGTGGAATGTAGAAAAGAATCGGAGCCGTTTAAGAATGGCGCCGTTTCTTTTTGTGCAAAAAAGCATTCGGGGAGCGGAAAAAAATGGTATCATTCCCGTTTTTAGGAATAAACTATAATTAGATTCTAAAGAGAGTATAAAATATGAAAAAGTTGCCAAAATAAGAAAAAACGAGAAAATAAGAGAAATTAAGAGTTATCACGAGAAAAAAAAAGAGAATTACAAAATTCATGCATTTGCGAAATGAGGTGGAAAACACTATAGTAAGAACCATCAAGTAGCACTCGAATGAACTGAGTGCTAATAAATAAAACTGAATGAAATCTTGAAGGAGGAAACATAAATGAAGTTAGTACCTTTAGGTGACAGAGTTGTATTAAAAGAGTTAAAAGCAGAGGAAACCACAAAATCCGGTATCGTACTTCCGGGACAGGCACAGGAGAAACCGCAGCAGGCTGAGGTTATCGCAGTAGGACCTGGAAAAGTAGAAGACGGCAAAGAAGTAAAAATGGAAGTTGCAGTCGGAGATCAGGTAATCTATTCCAAATATGCAGGAACCAACGTCAAACTGGAAGACGAAGAGTACATCATCGTAAAACAGGATGACATTCTGGCAGTTGTAAAATAAAGAATAATCAAGTAAAAATCAGGAGGCATGACAATCATGGCAAAAGAGATTAAATATGGAGCAGAGGCAAGAAACGCTCTTCAGAATGGTGTAAACCAGCTTGCAGATACCGTACGTGTAACTCTTGGACCGAAAGGAAGAAACGTTGTTCTGGACAAACAGTACGGCGCTCCGCTCATCACAAACGATGGTGTTACGATTGCAAAAGAGATCGAGCTGGCAGACGGCTTTGAAAACATGGGCGCACAGCTCATCAAAGAAGTTGCTGCAAAGACCAACGACGTAGCAGGTGATGGTACCACAACCGCAACCGTTCTGGCACAGGCTATGGTAAACGAAGGAATGAAAAACCTGGCAGCAGGTGCGAACCCGATCGTTCTTCGTAAGGGAATGAAGAAAGCAACCGATAAAGCTGTTCAGATCCTTGCAGAGATGAGCCAGCCGGTAGCAGGCAAAGAGCAGATTGCAAAAGTTGCAGCTGTTTCTTCCGGAAGCGAAGAAGTAGGCCAGATGGTAGCTGACGCTATGGAAAAAGTTTCCAAAGACGGCGTTATCACCATCGAGGAGTCCAAGACCATGCAGAACGAGCTGGAGCTGGTAGAAGGTATGCAGTTCGACCGTGGATATATCTCCGCTTACATGTGTACCGATATGGAGAAAATGGAAGCCGTTCTCGACAATCCATATATCCTGATTACCGATAAGAAACTGTCCAACATTCAGGAAGTTCTTCCGCTGCTGGAGCAGATCGTACAGAACGGCGCAAGACTGCTGATCATCGCTGAGGACGTAGAGGGCGAGGCTCTCCAGACACTCGTGATCAACAAACTGCGCGGAACCTTCAACGTAGTAGCTGTCAAAGCACCGGGATACGGCGACAGAAGAAAAGCAATGCTCGAGGATATCGCAATCCTGACCGGCGGCCAGGTGATCTCCGAGGAAGTTGGTCTGGAATTAAAAGACGCTACTCTGGAAATGCTCGGACGTGCAAAATCTGTTAAAGTTCAGAAAGAGAACACTGTTATCGTTGACGGTGCCGGCGCAAAAGATGCCATCGCTGCAAGAATCGGCCAGATCAGATCCCAGATCGAGGAGACCACTTCTGAGTTCGATAAAGAGAAACTGCAGGAGAGACTGGCAAAAATGGCAGGCGGCGTAGCTGTGATCCGTGTAGGTGCAGCAACCGAGACCGAGATGAAAGAAGAGAAACTCCGTATGGAGGATGCTTTAAATGCAACGAGAGCAGCCGTAGAAGAGGGTATCATGCAGGCGGCGGTTCTGCATACATCCATGTAACAACACAGCTTGCAGAGCTGATTGACAACCTGGACGGCGACGAGAAGATCGGTGCAAGAATCGTACAGAAAGCACTTGAGGCTCCTCTGTTCCACATCGTAACAAACGCAGGTCTGGAAGGCGCTGTTGTTATCAACAAAGTAAAAGAGTCCAAAGTAGGTGTTGGATTTGATGCATACAACGAAGAGTATGTAGACATGATCCAGGCTGGTATCCTTGATCCGGTTAAGGTTACCAGAAGCGCACTGCAGAACGCTACCAGCGTTTCCGCAACGCTGCTGACCACCGAGTCCGTAGTTTCCACCATCAAAGAGCCGGCTCCGGCTATGCCGGCAGGCGCAGACGGCGGAATGGGAATGATGTAATTTCCGGGATAAAAATGTCTGGTAAAACAAAATAAGAAAACCGGCTGGCAAAGACCGTAGCGGAACATGGGTTCCGAAGTCCTGTCTTTGCCGGCCGATTTTTTAGTGGAAAGTTTTTCTTCCATTTCGCATGGCCCTGAATCGTTACAAAAAATTTCAGAAAGTTTTCATGCTTTCGCCGGGCGGCGTATATGGACGCTTCCGGCGTTTTATGCTATACTGATTTGTAGGATGTTGGGGGAAATACAACAAAGGAGAAGAAACACACATGGCAAGTCGTTATGAATCCGACATGACAAGGAAGGAGAAGATGCAGCTCGAAAAAGAGAAGCTGTCGAAAATGAATTTTAAAGAGAAACTGGCCTATATCTGGGAATACTACAAGGCTGTCATTTTCGGCATCATCGCTGTTATCTTCATCATCGGCACGATTGTGAATATCCATGAAAATGCGAAGTATTATGACCTCGTGAGCATTGCCGTAGTGGATTACGCAGGACTGCAGGATGTAAGTCCGATCGAGGAGGACCTAAAAGAAGCGCTCGGAACCGGAGATAAGTACGAAAAGGTAAGCATCGATACAAGCTACAGCTTCGGTGAAAACCTGGAAAACGCGGATTACAATACGCTGATGAAATTCACAGCCGTGATTGCCGCACAGAGCATGGATGTTCTGATCTGTTCACAGGCCGTGTACGACAACTACAGCAAAGACGATTATTTTCTGGATCTGTCCACACTGTTTGACGAAGCGACGTGTGAGAAGTACGGGATAAAGGCGGGAGATACCTGCCTCGACATTTCCAAATTGAAAAAGTACCAGGATATGGGCCTTACGTACTATGAGCCGTGTTATCTGACCGTGTTGGTCAATACAAAGAACGCGGACAATGTAGCAAAACTGATCGAATATCTTGAGGAGGATGGAGTAAATGAGTGATCTGTACACAGAAGTGCTGGTGAAAAAACAGCAGACAGGAAAAGACAAGGCGATCAAAGGAGTTCTGATCTTCTTTACCGTTCTTTTTGCAGCCGCAGGAATTATGATGAATCCGCTGATTCTGCTTCTTGCGCTGGTACTTGGAATCGTAGACTATATTTTTATCCCGAAGCTTTCGGTAGAGTTTGAGTATCTGTACGTCAACGGCGAGCTCGATATCGACCGTATCTATTCGCAGTCAAGAAGAAAAAGAGCCTGCAAAGCCTAATGAGCTTTCCAACATGGAAATCCTGGCTCCGTACCAGTCCCATCAGCTTGATTCCTACAAAAACAACCAGAGTATCAAACGTTACAACTATTCCTCCGGCATCGAAGGACAGGGCCACAAACCGTACGCATTCGTCATCTCCAAGGACAATGCCATGCAGATGGTGATCTTCGAGCCGGACGAAGTGATGTTAAAAGATATCCGCAACCGTGCACCAAGAAAAGTATTTATGGATTGACAGCTTTTTTGTTTTATGTTAAATTAGGTGATAAATCAAAAAGACTTAAGAAGAAAGGAAGAAATGAAAATGGGTACAATTATTGGTGATGGTATTACCTTCGATGATGTGCTTCTGGTTCCGCAGTATTCTGAAGTAACCCCAAACATGGTAGATCTGACTACGCATCTGACCAAGAAGATCAAGCTGAACATCCCGATGATGAGCGCCGGCATGGATACGGTTACAGAACACCGTATGGCAATTGCATGGCACGTCAGAGGAATCGGTATTATTCACAAGAATATGTCGATTGAGCAGCAGGCAGAAGAAGTAGACAAAGTAAAACGTTCTGAGAACGGTGTTATCACCGATCCGTTCTATCTGTCTCCGGAGCACACCCTGGAAGATGCCAATAATCTGATGGCAAAATTCCGTATTTCCGGTGTCCCGATTACCGAGAACGGAAAACTGGTTGGTATTATTACAAACCGTGATCTGAAGTTTGAAACTGATTTCACCAAGAAAATCAAAGAGTCCATGACCAGCGAAAACCTGATCACTGCAAAAGTAGGCGTTACGCTGGACGAGGCAAAAGCAATCCTTGCAAAATCCAGAAAAGAAAAACTTCCGATTGTCGATGACGATTTCAACCTCAAAGGTCTGATCACCATCAAAGATATCGAGAAAACCATCAAGTACCATTGTCCGCCAAGGATGAGCAGGGACGTCTGCTCTGCGGTGCCGCAGTCGGCATCACGGCAAACGTGCTCGATCGTGTCGATGCGCTGGTAAAAGCACACGTAGACGTGATCGTCATCGACTCCGCTCACGGACATTCCGCAAATATCTTCAAAACACTTCGTCTCATCAAAGAGCATTATCCGGATCTGCAGGTAATCGCCGGAAACGTGGCAACCGCAGAGGCAACAAGAGACCTGATCGCAGCCGGAGCAGACGCTGTTAAAGTCGGTATCGGACCTGGTTCTATCTGTACGACCCGTGTCGTTGCAGGTATCGGTGTACCGCAGGTCACAGCCGTTATGGACTGCTATGAGGAAGCAAAGAAGACCGGAACTCCGATCATCGCCGATGGAGGTATCAAGTACTCCGGAGATATGACAAAAGCAATCGCAGCCGGTGCCAATGTCTGCATGATGGGAAGCATCTTCGCAGGATGCGATGAGAGCCCGGGAGATTTCGAACTGTTCCAGGGAAGAAAATACAAAGTATACCGTGGAATGGGATCCATCGCAGCGATGGAGAACGGAAGTAAAGACCGTTACTTCCAGACCGGCGCCAAGAAACTGGTTCCGGAAGGTGTGGAAGGCCGTGTAGCATACAAAGGCCTCGTAGAGGACACTGTATTCCAGCTGATCGGCGGACTTCGTTCCGGTATGGGCTACTGCGGAGCGAAAGATGTTGAGACCTTAAAGGAGACCGGAAAATTTGTGAAGATTTCCGCAGCATCCTTAAAAGAGTCCCATCCGCATGATATTCACATCACCAAAGAGGCTCCGAACTACAGCGTGGACGATAAATAAGAATAAAAAGTCGCAAAAGGCAGAAGGGGGAAAGGGCAGAAACTTTTCAGCTTCTGCCTTTTCAAATGAGGGGGCGCTTATTTGCAGCGGGGAGAGAACATATGGCACAGAAGAGACGGGGAAAAATGACAAGAAAACAGAGGCAGCGCCAGCTTCACCGCAGAATGTTTCTGACGGGAGTTCTGGTGGTGCTGATCTGCGTCGGCATTTACAGCGGCATCCGCCGTGTGGCAAAAACGGCAAGTGATATCACGGCCGTTGACTATTCCGGTTCTGATTATGAGGACAACGATATCACCGACTGGACCGGCGCTCCGCCGATTGATGTGGAGCTTCTGACGCCGAACAGCTGGTCCAGACCGCAGACGAGGCTGAAAAAGGTGGACGGCATCGTTATTCACTACACGGCAAACCCGGGAAGCACGGCGATGCAGAACCGTGATTACTTTGAAAACCTGCCTGAGACGCAGGAGGCGCAGGCCAGCAGCCATTTCGTCGTCGGCATCGAGGGAGAAGTCGTTCAGTGTATCCCGACGAGTGAATGGTCGTATGCATCGAACCAGCGTAATTTCGATACGATCTCGATTGAATGCTGCCACCCGGATGACAGCGGTGAATTTACCGATGAGACATACAATTCTGTGGTCCAGCTCGCCGGTTTCTTATGCAAGCGGTTCAATCTGACTTCGGACGATGTGATCCGTCACTATGATGTAACCGAAAAGCTCTGCCCTCTGTACTACGTGGAGCATGAGGATGCCTGGATTCAGATGAAGGCAGATATTCAGGCATATGCGGATTCACTTTCCTAAGAGCTGTTTTTAAGAAAAATGAAAAAATCCCCGTTGGGAAAATCAGTTTCAGGAGAAATGATTTTTCCAACGGGGATTTTTCTGTTATCCAATATTTTTAGTAATAGTAACGCCGTCTGCGCCGCTTTCTTTTTTTCGTATTTCCGCCGAGTGCAATCCAGCAGAACAGCCGTACAAACGTGATGCCGAAGAGAACGCCGATGCTGTCGATGCCGACGTCCTTTACCGACGGGCCGCGGTTGGCGACCATCGTCTGGTGGAACTCATCGCTCGCGGCAAAGGCGACACAGAGGATGCCGGCAAGAAATGTGAGCGCGAAGCCGCGCAGGCCGTAGACGTAGAGCGGAAGCGAAACACAGATTGCAAGCAGACAGTACTCTGTCATATGAGCCAGCTTCCGTACCGGGTACTGATACTCGTCAGCCAGTTCCTGGATCTTCTCATCATCCCATCCGCGTCCATGACGTGGTCGATCGTGATGAAAATGCCGCGCGCCACTTTTTCACTGAGCTGTGAGGATTCCGTTCCGTTCTGGGAAGAGAAGGAGAAAATCAGCGACATCATCAGAATCGCCGGGATGAAGGAAAACGGTTTTAACAGTGCAATTACAATTCGATTCATAAAATACCTCCAGTAAAACAAAGCAGGTCAGATCGGAAACTTTTTATGCGGTATGCTCGCGGATTCCGGCAATCGCAGAAAAGATCAGGAATGCCAGCAGGTTCACGATTACGACCGTCGCTCCGGCAGGGGAGGACAGGAAAAACGAGAGGGACATGCCAAGAAGGAAGCACACCACCGAGAGAACCGCAGAGCAGATCACCACGCTCTGGAAGGTATGGCAGAGACGCATCGAGGTCAGTGCCGGGAAAATCAGCAGGCTGGAGATCAGAAGCGCGCCCATCATGCGCATGCCGAGGACGGTGGTGATGGCGGTTAAGAATGCCAGCAGCATGTTGTAAACCTCTGCGCGGACACCGGTTGCTTTGGCAAATGTCTCGTCGAAAGTGACGGCAAAAATACGGTTGTAATACAGGACGAACAGGAGCAGCACGACGATGGAGAGCACCACGGAGAGAACGACGTCCTCATCACTCATCGCAAGGATGCTTCCGAACATGTAGTTGTTGACATCGGTGTTCATGCCGCTCGACCACGAAACCGTGATGACACCGATCGCAAGCGCAGAGCTTGAAATCAGGCCGATGGCGGCGTCGCCTTTGATCTTGCTGGATTCGTTCATGCGGAGCAGCAGAAAGGCGGCAAGCACGACGACAGGGATTGTGAAGGCAAGCGGAGCAAAACCGAGTGCCGTTGCAATTGCAAGAGAGCCGAATCCGACATGGGAGAGGCCGTCGCCGATCATGGAGTAGCGCTTTAACACGAGCTGACGCCAAGCAGTGCGGCACACAAAGAGACGAGAATGCCGACCACAAGGGCACGCTGCATAAACGGATAAGAAAGCATTTTCAGCAGATTCGAAATCATAAGTCGGCACCTCCTAAAAACTGTTTTCCAGCCTCGGTTTTCAGATACTCGTCCGTCGGACCGAAGAAGACCTGCTTCTGGTCGAGCTGGAGAATGTGCGTTGCGTCCGGCAGAATATTGCGGATATCGTGGGAAACCATGATGATCGTAACGTTCTGCTCGCGGTTGATGCGGCGGATGAGCTGGTACATTTCGTTTGTCATGACCGGGTCAAGGCCAGTGACCGGCTCGTCGAGGAGCAGCAGTTTCTTTGTGGCGCAAAGCGCACGAGCGAGAAGCACACGCTGCTGCTGGCCGCCGGAGAGATCACGGTAGCATCGTTTCTTTAATGGAAGGAGGTCGAGAAGCTCCATATTGCGGAGCGCGTCCTCTTTGTCTGCCTTTGTGTAAAACGGCGGGAAATGCGGGTGGTTCTGCCGGCCGGACAGCACGACTTCCCAGACGCTCGCCGGGAAATCCTTTTGTGCGGCGGTCTGCTGCGGCAGATAGCCGATCTCGCTTGGATGAAGCCCGTCGCCGGTTGTGATCGAGCCGGTGGACGGATTTTTTAAGTGAAGCAGTCCCTTGATCAGAGTACTTTTTCCGGAACCGTTCTCGCCCACAATACAGAGGTAGGAGCCGGCTTCCAGGGCAAAGTTGACATCGGTCAGGACCGGGATGCCCTCGTAGGAGAAGGTGACATCACTGCAGGTAAGTAGAGCCATTTAGTTTAAAGCCTCCTTTAATGCGGAAACGTTCTGTTCCATGAGGGAGAGATACGTAGCGCCGCTTTCGAAATCATCTTTGGATACATTGTGACAGGAATGAAGCAGCAGCTTTTTCGCGCCGGTTGCCTCACAGATGGAGTCCGTCATTTGTTCATTGGACAGCTCGGTGTGGAAAACGACGGGAATCTGTTCTTCCTTGATTTTATCAATTAAAAAAGAAAGGGTTTTGGCACTTGCCTCGGATTCCGAGGAGCAGCCGGGAAACGCCGCGTAGTAGTCGAGGCCGTAGGTGTCCGCAAAGTAGCGGAACGGGAAACGGTCGCCGAAAACAATGGTATGGCGGCTTGCAGTTGCGGTGACATCGGAAAATTCCTCATCGAGGGAGGCAAGCGAAGCAAGATACGAGGCGGTATTTGCCTGGTAATCGTCCGCATGCTCCGGGTCGAGGCGGCAGAGGGAATCGCAGAGTTTCTGGACAATCCGCATCGCATTTTTCGGCGAAGTCCAGACGTGCTCGTCCTGTTCGCCGTGGGATTCGTGCGCATGATCATGGGAAGATTCGTCGTGTGTATCCTCGTCCTCATGGTCGTGTACATCCTCGTGATCTGCATCTTCGTCCTCATGGTCGTGCGCATCCTCGTCCTCATGATCGTGTGCGTGGCCGTGGGTCTCCATTCCCTCGACGGTTTCCTCGGCAACGGTGTCAACACAGTCCATCAGCGTCACTACCTCTTTGTTCGAGGTATCGACAGAATCAAGGATTGTCTCGACCCAGGCATCGGAATCGCCGCCGACGTAGACGAAGAGATCACATTCGGAAACCGTAATCATATCGCCCGGTGTCGGTTCAAACGAGTGACTTTCCGCACCCGGGGAAAGCAGCATGTGGAGATCGAGATGATCGCCGCCGATGGCGCGCAGAAAATCATACTGCGGAAAAATCGTAGCCACGGCGGAGAGTTTCGTGTTCTCCTGGGAATCCGCCGTCTCTTTTGAGGATCCCGCACAGCCCGTCAGAAGAAGGAGGGCAGGAAGGAGGAGAAGGCGTAACGTTTTTTTGGAAAAAAAAAATGTCATGATACTCCTTTCTGAAAGAAAACACGGAGGCATTCGAAAAAGCTCCGTATCAGACTGTTTCGTGACAAATGCCGCAGGAGTGGGAAGCGGCAGACGGGAACAAATGTCCCCGAAAAAAGATCAGTTATCATCATATAGCAGGGAGGATTCATTTGTCAAGGAAAGGAAAACTAGTTATAGAAAAGAGGGAAAAAAACTGCCTTTCCCTGTAAAAAAGAAAGGCAGTTTTGAGAAAATTTCTTGATTTTAGGATACCCGGCGGAACTGTGCCTGGTAGAGCTGGTAGTACGCGCCCTGCTTTGCCATCAGTTCGTCGTGGGTTCCCTGCTCGAAAATCTTTCCGTGGTCAATCACGAAAATCCGGTCCGCATTTTTAATAGTAGAAAGACGGTGCGCAATGATGAACGAGGTACGGCCCTTCAACAGGCTTTCGATTCCCTGCTGCACCTGAATTTCTGTCTGTGTGTCGATGCTGGACGTCGCCTCGTCGAGAATCAGAATCCGCGGATCGGACACCATCGTTCTGGCAAAGGCGAGAAGCTGGCGCTGGCCGTTGGAAAGACGGGCACCGCGCTCGCTGATCTCGGTGTCATAGCCGTCCGGCAGCTCTATGATAAAGTCATGGGCATGCACGGCCTTTGCGGCGGCAATGATTTCTTCCTCCGTGGCATCGAGCTTTCCATACGCAATGTTGTCGCGGATCGTGCCGGAGAAGAGAAAGTTGTCCTGTGTCATCACGCCCATCTGGCACGCAGGCTGTTGATGGAGACATCCGTCAGGCTGTGGCCGTCGACGCGGACCGTTCCCGAAGTAATATTGTAGAAACGGCTGATCAGATTGACAATGGTCGTCTTTCCAGCGCCGGTCGGGCCGACGAGTGCGATCGTCTCACCGGGAGCCGCTGTAAAGCTGACATCCTTTAAAACCAGCGTGTCCGGATCATCGGAGTAGGCAAAGCTGACGTGGTCGAACGTTACTTCTCCTTTGATAGGCGGCAGTTCTGTGACGCCAGGCTTGTCGGCAACCTCCGCCGGTGTGTCGAGGATCTCAAAGATTCGCTCCGCAGCGGAAAGGTTCGTGATCAGCTTGTTGTAAAAACCGGCCAGGTTCTGGATCGGATCCCAGAACATCGTCAGATACATCGCAAACGCCGTGAACGTACCGATCGGAACGGCATCCACGCCGAGCACGGAAATACCGATAAAATACAGAAGAAACGTTCCGATGCCCCAGGTCACCTCGATCACAGCGGAAAAACCATCCGCCAGGCGGACCGCATGGATGAAGGAGTTCTGATGCTCAAGAAGAAGCCGGTCAAACTCGCCCTGCGATTCCTGCTCTGCGGTAAAGCTCTTGATGATGCGGATACCGGAGAAGTCCTCGTGGATATACGCCGTAACATTGGAAGATTTTTTCCGGAACGTCTGCCATCTCTTGTGTGCGACGATCTGAATAAAATACATGCCGATAGCGATCAGCGGCAGCACGAGAATCGCACTTAAGGAGAGCCAGATGTTTTGATCATCATGATCACCAGAATGGCGATGATCGTGAGAATGTTCGGAATCAGCTTTGTGACACCGTCGTTCAGCACATCCTTTAACGAGTTGACATCGCCGATGATGCGTGCCAGAATCTTTCCGGCCGGGCGGGTATCGAAAAAGCTGAAGCTTAAGGTCTGGATATGCGTGTAGAGCCCGTCACGGATTTCCAGAAGAATGTTGTTGGTAATGCGCGCCATCAGAAGCATCCGCAGGCGGACACCGGCCGCGTAAACCAGGTTGATCACAACCATGAATACGCAGAGGGCAACAAGCCCGCGCCAGTCTTTCTGCGCAATATTGACGTCGATGGCGTACTCCAGGAGCAGCGGGTTCACAGTGGAAATCGCGATGGTAACGGCGAGAACCACGAGAACGACGGCAACCTGGCGTTTATAATTTTTTAAGTAGGAGAAGAGGCGGCGGATGGTCGCGCTCTTTAAGACCTCTTTCTGCTCTTCATCTACTTTACTGGAATTGATAGCCATAATCGTATTGTTCCTCTCTTAACGGGTAAGTAAATACAGAAGTTGTCGGGTAACAGATTAAATTGAATTAAGCATTGGCAGGAAGTGCCTGCTCGAGGGCTGCCTTTGCTTTATGGTAATCACCGTACTGAGCCTCCCAGGTGGAGTAGTACAGGCCTTTCTGTGCCATCAGACTCTCATGCGTGCCGCGCTCGGCGATGCGTCCGTGATCGAGATACAGGATCTCATCGGCACTCTGCACTGAAGAAATGCGGTGGGCAATGATGATCTTGGAAACATCTTTTTTCTCGGCGAGATGGCTCTGGATTTCGTATTCGGTCTCCATATCGAGCGCCGAGGTGGAATCATCCAGTACAAGGATCGGAGCCTGTTTTGCCAGGGCGCGTGCGATGGAAAGACGCTGCTTCTGACCGCCGGAAAGTCCCATGCCGCGTTCGCCGATGACGGTTTCGTACTGATCCGAAAGATGGTCGACGAACTCGGAAGCACATGCAGCGGAGACGGCGTTATGTACCTCTTCGGATTTCATTGTGCTGCGGCTGCCAAGGCGGACATTCTCAGAAATCGTGTCTGAGAACAGGAAGACGTCCTGCATGACGACGGAAGAAGTATCGCGCACGGTGCGCAGCGGCAGGGTGCGGATGTCGTGGCCGTCGAGACAGATGGAACCGTCGGTGACATCGTAAAAACGCTCGAGCAGATTGACGATGGTTGTTTTTCCGGAACCCGTCATACCCATGATGCCGAGTGTGTGGCCCTGCTTTAAGGTAAAGTCGATATCCTGCAGAATCGGTGTGTCATGCAGGGAGAAATCGACGTGATGGAATTCCAGGTCACCCGGAAGTTTTGAAAGCTCCACCGGATTTTCCGGTTCTGCGATCTGCGGCTCCTCTGCGAGAATTTTGTTCAGCTTCTTGTTGGAAGCAATCGCAGAAGCGAAGCAGTTGCCGAGCCAGCCGACGTTTTCGATCGGCCAGGTGATCTTGGAGGTGTACTCCATAAAGGCCGTTAAAACACCGAGCGTAATGCGTCCGTGGATGACACCGTAGCCGCCCGCGAGAAGGACGAGCACGCGCATCAGCTTCGTAAGAAACGAGATGGCGGGATCGTATTTCATCAGGACGCGCGCCTGATCCATGTTGAGATCGCAGTATTTCTGATTGTGTTTCCGGAATTTTTTGATCTCATACGGTTCCCGTGCAAAGGATTTGACGGTGCGGACACCGGCGAGATTTTCCTGTGCAACGGTATTCATGACGGCGTTTTCCTCGCTGATCGCATCGTAGACACGGTCGAGTTCTTTTTCGAGGCGGATTGCGATGCCTGCGACGAAAGGAAGGATCGCCACGGAGACGAGTGTCAGCGGCAGATCCAGTTTGACCATACTGACCATTGCCATCATGATACAGATCAGGCCTTCTAAGATCAGCATGCCGGCAAAGCGAGGATATCCCAGATCCGGTCGACGTCATCGCGCACGCGGGCGAGGAGTTCGCCGGTATTGTTTTTGTCAAAGTATTCCACCGAAAGCCGCTGGACGTGGCGGAACAGGTTGTCCCTCATCTGGCTGGCGACGCGGACGCTGCTGACATCGAATAAAAATTCTTTGATGTACTGAAACAGGGCTTTTGCGGCACCGATCAGAAGAAAGGCGGCAAGGTATTTCCAGAGCAGTTCCATTTTGTGACTGACCAGCACGTCATCCACGATGTGCAGCGTGACAAGCGGCGCGAGCATATCGAGAAAGACACTTAAGGCCATGGAACCAAAAGCGAAAACGTAGTAGTACCAGTTCTGGAGCAGGTACTTACCGATTGGATTTTTCTTCATGAATGTTAAAACCTCCTCATTGATGTCGTTTGGGTGTCTGGCAGAACATAGGCTTTCAAAAGCTCCGTAAGTGTGGGAACGGAACAACGGGAAACGGTGTTTTTTTTTTTAAAGCGAAGGCTGCGTTTGTATATAAAAGAAGGGAATCGATGCGGTAAGAAGACCGCGGAATCTGCCTGCCGGAAACGGAGCGAAGCCGGAAAGAACGGTTTCGTACTGTTTATAGCAATAAAAAAAGCCGCAGTATCGACGTACCGCGCCTTCTGTGCGAAATAGCAGGCATAAAGAATGCATAGAGATTTGTTATGCAGAGTTAATGCTTACAAAGAATTTCGAAAGAAGGGCAGCCACCTGGTTTGATCGCCATACGAAGTTTATTCTGTTTTACGCTGGATGCATAAATAAGATTGATCATAAGTGGTGTTCTCCTTTCATGATTTTTTCTGCCGCATCTGATCGAACACGACAGCTTATGGTTCTAAGCTACTCCTGTTTTCCAGATTTGTCAATTGTTATTTTCAAAAATTAAAAAAATAAAAGCTGCGAAAAGGTATGAAAATTGCGTAATTTGGGTAGCTGTTTCGGAGAATATGCGATATAATAAACGAGAATATAAGCGGAAAAATCACAAGCTAACATGTGAAACGAGGGGACAAAAAGATGGAAAAAATAATTGCAGGCCTGGTGCAGATGGATTCTGGGCCGGATATGAATGAAAATATGCGCATGGCCGAGCAGTATGTGCGGGAGGCGGCGGAACAGGGAGCGAAGCTGATTCTTTTCCCGGAGACCGCAGAATACACGGGAGCAGACATGCCGGGCCACGCAAGTGCAGTGCCGGGCTACGTCAGCCGCCGGTTTTCCAGCCTTGCCAAACGGTACGGTGTCTATCTGCACTGCGGCAGCATGACGGTACGGCGCCATCCGGGGCGTCCGTCCAACACGTCGTTTCTGTTCGGACCAGATGGAGAAACGATTGCAGAATACAGCAAAATACATATGTTTGATGTAAATATTCCGGGCAGTGTCTCCTACGAAGAATCACACGAGATCTGCCCGGGAAATGAAATTGTTCTTGCGGACACGGCGCTTGGCCTGTTCGGCATGAGCATCTGCTACGATATCCGCTTTCCGGAACAGTACCGGCTGATGGCATCCTCCGGAGCAGATGCATTTCTGATAGCGGCGGATTTTACGAAAGCAACGGGAGAGCGCCACTGGGAAGTACTGCTGCGCACGCGCGCCATTGAAAACGGATGCTACGTGCTCGCCGCCAACCAGTGCGGCCAGAAAGCGCGGTTTGAGGCGTACGGCCATTCCATGATCATTGCGCCGGACGGCGAAATTCTTGCGGAGGCAGATGATACCCCGCAGGTACTCATCGCAGAGCTGGATCCGGAAGTGCTGGAGCGGACAAGAAATGAAATCCCGTCTCTGGAAAACAGGAGAGACGATCTTTACCGTGTAAGCTCGGGAAACGTACGGATTTATGAAGAATAAAAATGCAGGGAGGAAATAAGAAGATGGATCAGTTTATACAGTATACCCCGACGGAAGTCGTGTTCGGAAAAGAGACCGAAAACCAGGCAGGCGCTGAGGTAAAGAAATGGGGCGGCACAAAGGTGCTCGTCGTTTACGGAGGCGGAAGTGCAAAACGGAGCGGTCTTCTGGACCGAGTGGAAGCATCTCTTGCAAAAGAGGGCCTTGCCTTTGAAGAGCTTGGCGGCGTAAAACCAAACCCGAGACTTGCCCTTGCCGAGGAGGGTGTGAAAAAAGCAGTGGAAATGCAGGCAGACTTTATTCTTGCCGTCGGCGGCGGAAGCTCGATTGACACCGCAAAAGCCGTTGCGCATGGAGCTGCAAATCCGGAGGAGGCACTCTGGGATATCTGGACGAAAAAAGTACCGCTGACAAAATCTCTCCCGGTAGGAGCGGTTCTGACGATACCGGCAGCCGGAAGCGAGATGAGCGATTCAGCCGTTCTGACAAACGAGGCAATCGGCAAAAAGGCCGGCATCAACACGCCGTTCAACCGCTGCAAATTTGCCATCATGAACCCGGAGCTGGCAGCAACCCTGCCGAAATACCAGATTGCCTGCGGAGTAACCGACATCATGATGCACACGATGGAGCGCTATTTCATTCCGGAGAGCCAGTGCGAGATGACGGACGAGATTGCAGAGGGACTCCTCCGTACCGTAATCAAAAACGGACCGAAGGTTCTGGAAAACCCATCCGATTACAATGCGATGGCGGAAATCATGTGGTGCGGAAGCCTGTCACACAATGGACTGACGGAGTGCGGACGCGGCAAAGATTTTTCGGTACATAAATTTGGCCATGCGTTAAGTGCAAAATACGATGTAGCACACGGCGCATCCCTGGCGGCAGTCTGGGGTGCCTGGGCGAAATACCAGTACGATGAGGAGACGGTTCTCTGGCGGTTTGCACGGTTTGCAGAAAAAGTCTGGGGCATCACAGAGGGAAGCGATCACAAACGGGCAACGGAAGGCATTGAGCGCACAGTAGCGTTCTTCCATTCGCTCGGCATGCCGACCTCCCTGCATGAGCTTGATATTCTGAACCCGTCGGATGAGGATCTGCGTGCCCTTTCCATGGATGCAACACAGCAGGACACCGTAAAACTGTCCCGCATCCGCAAGCTGGGCGCACAGGAAGTATATGAGATTTACCAGATGGCGCGATAAAAGGAGGAAAAACAGATGGCAAAAAAGAAAATCGCAGCACTGCTGATCGCAGCGGCCGTTGCGGCAGGAGGCTGGGCGCTTCCGGCAAGGGTAAGCGCAGCAGAAAATGACGGCACGGCCGTAACCTGGCAGCAGGATGAGACGGAAAGTTCCGAGCAGAATTCGGATGAGGAAGCGGCAGCGCAGGAGCAGAGCGGTACTTCGGAAAACGAGACGCCGGCTGTTACGATTCCAGGTGAGGACAACGAACAGGAGCCGGAAGAGAAACTTCCTGCCGGCTGGGTGAAACAGGAGGACGGAAGCTGGAAATACAGAAAAGAGGACGGCACGATGGCCGCCAGAGAGTGGATCACCCATCTGAACCGGAGATATTATCTGAATGCAGACGAAATCATGTGCACGGGTCTTTCGATGGTCAACGGAAAGCTCTATTATTTTGAGAGCTGGGGCGGAGCCGGATTCCAGGGCTGGAAAAAAGTCGGCGGGGCATGGTACTATCTGAACGAGGACGGAAGCGTCAAAACGAATGAATGGTTCGTTCACGACAAGAGAACATACCATGTAGATGAAAACGGTGTGATGAGCACCGGACTGCAGAAGATTGACGGAACGCTCTACTACTTCGAGAGCTGGGGCGGAGCCGGATTCCAGGGCTGGAAAAAAGTCGGCGGAACATGGTACTATCTGAATGAGGACGGAAGCCTCAGAACGAATCAGTGGTTTGTGCATGATAAAAGAACGTACCATGTAGACGCAGACGGTGTGATGAGTACCGGCTGGCAGACGATTGACGGCGTTGATTATTACTTTGAAAGCTGGGGCGGCATGCGCGTGAACGCCTGGGCGGCCAAGGGCAGTGACTGGTATTACATGGACAGCAACGGAACCCCAAAAGGGGAAGGCTGGCTGCTGTATGACAAGAACTGGTATTATCTGAGGCAGGACGGCAAAATGATGCACAGTGAATGGCTGTGGTATGATAATAACTGGGTATTACCTGCAGAGCTGGGGCGGCATGTATAAGAGCCAATGGGTAACGATCAAAGGCGCAACGTATTACTTCCGGAGCTGGGGCGGTATTTACAAGAACGGCTGGCAGGAAGTGGACGGAAAAACGTATTACTTCCGAAGCTGGGGCGGCATCTATAAGGATACCTACATCGACGGCTATTACGTTGATAAAAACGGTGTCCGCCGGAACAGCAAAAATATCTGCGTGGCAATCGACGCAGGACACCAGAGAAGAGGAAACAGCGAGAAAGAGCCGATCGGACCGGGATCATCGACCTATAAGGCGAAGGTTGCTTCCGGAACATGCGGTGTGGCAACCGGCATCAATGAGTATGAGCTGAACCTTGCGGTATCTTTAAAGGTACGCGATATCCTTGAGGAGCGCGGCTACGATGTTTACATGATCCGCGAGACGCACGACGTCAATATCAGCAACTCCGAGCGTGCAAAACTTGCCGTGCAGAACGGAGCAGACATTCTCGTGCGTGTACACGCGAACGGAGATTCGAACCAGTCGGTTTACGGAGCACTCACGATGGCACCGAGCAGCAGAAATACGTATCTTTCCGGTGATGTGGTCAGCAAGAGCCAGAAGCTCTCCCAGAAGATGATCGCAGCATTCTGCAAAGACACCGGTGCGAAGAACCGCGATGTGATTTACACCGATTCCATGAGCGGCATCAACTGGAGTACCATTCCGGTCACGATCATTGAGCTTGGCTTCATGAGCAATCCTTCCGAGGACCGTTTGATGGCAACCGAGGATTACCGAAACAAGATGGCACAGGGAATTGCGGACGGAATCGACGCATATTACGAATAAACAAAGGGACCTGTCTGAAATGGGCGGGTCCTTTTTGCATGCAAAAAAAGAAAGCGGAGCGAGTCCGCTTTCTTTTGGGAATCCATAGGATCAGATCTTATTTGTTGTTGTTTTTCTCCAGCTCCTGCATTTTCATCGCACGAACCTTCAGCGGCAGACCGAACAGTGTGATGAATCCGTCTGCATCGTGGTGATCGTAGAGATCGCCGGTGGTGAAGGAAGCAAGAGACTCATTGTACAGGCTGTACGGAGAAGACTCGCCGGCTTTGATGATGTTGCCTTTGAACAGTTTGAATTTTACTTCGCCTGTTACATATTTCTGGGTTACATCAACGAATGCTGGATTGCCTCGCGCAGAGGAGTGTACCATTTTCCTTCGTAAACAACCTCAGCAAGCAGGTTTCCGAGATCTTTCTTTGTTTTCAGGGTCTCACGGTCGAGAATCAGCTCCTCTAACTGCTCATGTGCAGCCATCAGGATGGTTCCGCCAGGAGTCTCATAAACACCGCGGGATTTCATGCCGACAACACGGTTCTCAACGATATCAACAATACCGATGCCGTGTTTTCCGCCCAGCTTGTTCAGCTCGGTGATGATTTCAGAAACTTTCATTTCTTTTCCGTTTAAGGTCTTCGGAACGCCGGCCTCAAAGGTCATGGTTACGTACTCGCCTTCGTCCGGAGCTTTTTCCGGAGGAGTGGTCAGTACGAGAAGATCGTCGTAGTTCGGCTCGTTGGACGGATCCTCAAGCTCAAGTCCCTCATGGCTGATGTGCCACAGGTTACGGTCACGACTGTAGCTGTGGTTTGCATCAAACGGAAGGTCGATGCCGTGTGCTTTACAGTAAGCCAGCTCGTCTTCACGGGACTGCATGGTCCATACATCGGTCATTCTCCAAGGAGCGATTACTTTGATATCCGGAGCAAGGGCTTTGATGCCGAGCTCGAAACGGATCTGGTCATTTCCTTTACCGGTAGCGCCGTGGCAGATGGCAACAGCACCTTCTTTTCTTGCGATCTCAACGAGTTTCTTTGCGATAACCGGACGTGCCATGGAAGTACCGAGCAGGTATTTGTTCTCATAAACAGCGCCTGCTTTTACGCATGGCATGATGAAGTCTTCACTGAACTCGTCGATAACGTTTTCGATATATAATTTGGAAGCGCCGGAAAGTTTTGCTCTCTCATCGAGCCAACCAGCTCGTTTCCCTGGCCGCAGTCGATGCAGCAGCAGATTACTTCGTAGTCAAAGGTCTCTTTCAGCCACGGAATAATGGCAGTAGTATCAAGTCCGCCGGAATAGGCAAGTACAACTTTTTCTTTCATAATGTAAGATCCTCCTTGGATTTCTCGTGCACCTATATGCGCGGTGCATCGTCAATGACTAAAATATACATCATACGACAGGATTATGCAAGCTTTTTTTCAGAAATTCAAAAAAAACTTGCATAATATACATTCGAGGTGTATACTTATGCAATCGACAGTATATGACAGCAGAAAACAAAGATTTTTTCATTGAAAAAAGAAAATAATTGAGCTATCATAAAGAGAAAAGAAAAAATGTCCGGCAAGACAAGAAAACGGGCGAAAGAAAAAAGGAGAAAAAGGTATGATCAGAGCAGGAATTATCGGTTCTACAGGATATGCAGGAGGCGAGCTGGTGCGTATTCTCCTGGGACACAAAGATGTGGAGATTAAATGGTATGGTTCCAGAAGCTATATCGATAAGAAATATGCGTCGGTTTACCAGAATATGTTTCAGTTAGTAGACGATGTCTGCAAGGACGACAACATGGAGCAGCTTGCAAAGGAAGTAGACGTCATTTTTACAGCAACTCCGCAGGGACTCTGTGCTTCCCTGGTAAATGATGAAATTCTTTCGAAAGTAAAGGTCATCGACCTGAGCGCCGATTTCCGTATTAAAGATGTAAAACGTATGAAGAGTGGTACAAGATCGAGCATAAATCCCCGCAGTATATCGACGAGGCAGTTTACGGACTGTGCGAGATCAACCGTGAGAAAGTAAAACAGGCGCGCATCGTGGCAAACCCGGGATGCTATCCGACCTGCTCAACTCTTTCGATTTATCCTTTATTAAAGGAAGATCTCATTGATGGCAACACCATCATCATCGATGCAAAATCCGGAACTTCCGGAGCAGGAAGAGGAGCGAAAGTGGACAACCTCTACTGCGAGGTTAATGAAAATATCAAGGCATACGGCGTTGCCGGCCACCGCCACACACCGGAGATCGAGGAGCAGCTTTCCTATGCAGCCGGCTACCCGATCACCCTGAACTTCACCCCGCATCTTGTTCCGATGAACCGCGGCATTCTCGTAACGGCATATGCATCCCTGAAAAAAGATGTGACTTACGAAGAGGTTAAAGCCGTTTATGATAAGTATTATGCCAACGAGCAGTTTGTACGTGTTCTCGATAAGGATGTCTGCCCGCAGACGAAATGGGTCGAGGGAAGCAACTATGTGGATGTCAACTTCAAGATCGATCCGAGAACGAAACGAATCATCATGATGGGTGCGATGGACAACCTGGTCAAAGGCGCAGCAGGACAGGCGGTACAGAATATGAACCTGATGTTCGGCCTGCCGGAAAACGAAGGCCTGTGCATGCCGCCGATGTTCCCGTAAAAAAGACAGAAGCAGACAACAGACGGAATTTACGAAAAGTGAGGATAAAAGAATGAAAAAGATTGAAGGAGGCATCACTGCTGCAAAAGGTTTTCAGGCAGCAGGCGGCGCAGCAGGAATTAAAAAACAGGGCGTAAAGGATATGGCACTTGTCTACAGCGAGGTACCGTGCGTAGCAGCAGGAACCTTTACTACAAACATCGTAAAAGCAGCTCCGGTCAAATGGGACCAGGAGATTGTATACAACCATCCAACCGCACAGGCAATCGTCTGCAACAGCGGAATCGCCAATGCATGCACCGGCGAGGAGGGCTATGGCTACTGCAGAAAAACCGCAGAGGCAGCATCGGCTGCACTTTCCATTCCAGAGGACTCCGTTCTCGTTGCATCGACCGGTGTTATCGGAAAACAGATTCCGATCGATAAGATCGCAGCCGGCGTGGAAATGCTGAAACCGCAGCTTGCAGCTACAAGAGAAGCCGCAGCTACAGCAGCACAGGCGATCATGACAACCGACACCGATCCGAAGGAAGTTGCTGTTCAGATCGAAATCGGCGGAAAAACCGTAACGATCGGCAGCATGTGCAAGGGCTCCGGCATGATCCATCCGAATATGTGCACCATGCTGAGCTTTGTGGCAACCGATGCCAATATTTCGAAAGAGATGCTGCAGAAAGCACTGAGCGAAGTCGTACCGGACACCTACAACATGGTTTCCGTAGACGGTGATACTTCCACAAACGATACCGTTCTACTTCTGGCAAACGGTCTTGCCGGAAACCCGGAAATTACGGAAGAAAACGAGGATTACAAGATTTTCAAAGAAGCACTCTTTGAAGTCAATAAAACACAGGCGATGCACATCGCAGGCGACGGCGAGGGCGCAACCGCACTGTTCGAAGTGACGATTCAGGGAGCCGAGAGCAAAGAGCAGGCCGTGACACTGGCAAAATCCGTCATCACATCGAGTCTGACGAAAGCGGCAATCTTCGGCCATGACGCCAACTGGGGAAGAATCCTCTGCGCGATGGGTTACTCCGGAGCAAAATTCGATCCGGAAAATGTAGATCTCTACTTTGAGAGCGCAGCCGGAAAACTGCAGATTATCACGAAAGGTGTTGCCGTTGACTACAGCGAGGAGGAGGCAACGAAGATCCTCTCCGAGCCGAAAGTAACTGCGATCGCCGACATCCACCTGGGAGAGGCGACAGCAACGGCATGGGGCTGCGACCTGACCTATGACTATGTAAAAATTAATGCGGATTACCGTTCTTAAAAAACATTCGGATGAAATTCTGAGGGAATACAACGAAAACGTGCCGGGAAATCGTGTTTCCGGTACAGCAGAACCAGGAATCAAAAGAGGAGAGCGAGGAAAAAATCATGGTAAATCAGATGTATCTGGACAAAGCAAATGTGCTGATCGAGGCACTTCCTTATATTCAGCGGTTCAACCGCAAAATCATTGTCATCAAATACGGCGGAAGCGCGATGGTGGATGAAGAGCTGAAGAGAAACGTTATTCAGGACGTTGTTCTTCTGAAGCTGGTTGGATTCAAACCAATCATCGTACACGGCGGCGGAAAGGAAATCAGCCGCTGGGTCGGAAAGGTCGGCATGGAACCGAAGTTTGTCAACGGCCTTCGTGTAACGGATGCGGATACGATGGAAGTGGCAGAGATGGTGCTGAATAAGGTCAACAAAGAGCTTGTCACCATGATTCAGTCGCTCGGTGTCAACGCAGTCGGCATCAGCGGAAAAGACGGCGGTCTCTTAAACGTAGAGAAAAAGCTGTCCAAGGGAGAGGACATCGGCTTCGTTGGAAATATCAAAAATGTAAATCCGAAGGTGCTGTACGATCTTCTGGACAACGACTTCCTGCCGGTTGTCTGCCCGGTTGGCATGGACGATGATTTCAACACCTACAACATTAACGCAGACGACGCAGCCTGCGCGATCGCAGAGGCGTTAAATGCAGAAAAACTGGCATTCCTGACCGATATCGAGGGTGTATACAAAGATCCGAAGGACCCGGAGAGCCTGATTTCCGAGCTCCACGTACAGGAAGCAAGAGATCTCATCACCAACGGAAATGTCGGTGGCGGTATGATTCCAAAGCTCCAGGGCTGTATCGACGCGATTGAGAACGGTGTTTCAAGAGTCCACATCATGGACGGAAGAATCCAGCACTGCCTGCTGCTTGAGATCTTTACGAACAAAGGAATTGGTACGGCGATTTTAGGGGAAAACAAGGAGAAATTCAATCATGAAGACAAATGAGTATATGGAACAGACCGAGCAGTACGTGCTCCACACCTATAACCGGTTCCCGCTCGTGATCGACCACGGCGAGGGCGTTCATCTGTATGACACCGACGGAAAAGCATATCTGGACTTTGCAGCAGGTATCGCGGTATATGCGCTCGGCTACAGCAATGACGATTATAAAAAAGCAGTGAAAGACCAGGTGGACAAAGTCATCCATGTTTCCAACCTGTTCTACAATGTTCCGATGGGCTCCGCGGCAGAAAAGCTGGCGAAGGCATCCGGCATGGATAAAGTATTCTTTACGAACAGCGGTACGGAGTCGATCGAGGGAGCCATCAAAGTAGCGAGAAAATACGCTTACTTAAAAGACGGCAGCAACGATCACGAGATCATCGCGATGAACCATTCTTTCCATGGAAGAAGCCTTGGAGCGCTTTCTGTAACAGGAAATACGCATTATCAGGATCCGTTCAAACCGCTGATCGGCGGCATTAAATTTGCGGATTTTAATGATCTGGAGAGCGTAAAGGCACAGATTACCGACAAGACATGTGCGATCATCATGGAGACTGTACAGGGCGAGGGCGGTATCTATCCGGCAACGAAAGAATTTTTACAGGGCGTGCGCGATCTGTGTGACGAGCACGACATTCTGCTGATCCTCGATGAGATCCAGTGCGGCATGGGAAGAACAGGAAAACTGTTCGCATGGCAGGATTACGGCGTACAGCCGGATGTCATGACGTGTGCAAAAGCACTTGGCTGCGGCGTTCCGGTCGGCGCCTTCGTGCTGAATAAAAAGACGGCAGAGCATTCGCTCGTTCCGGGAGACCACGGAACGACATACGGCGGAAACCCGCTGGCCTGCGCGGCTGTCAATGCTGTATTTGAATGCTATGAGAAACAGCATGTCGTAGAGCATGTAGCAGAGACGGCTCCGTATCTGGAGAAAAAGCTGGACGAACTGGTGGAAAAATATGACTGCCTCGCAGCACGCCGTGGAAAAGGCTTTATGCAGGGCCTTGTCGTAACGGGCCGTCCGGTCGGAGAAGTCATCAACCGCGCGATTGAGAACGGACTTCTTGTGATTTCCGCCGGAAGCGACGTTCTTCGTATGGTACCGCCGCTTGTGATTACGAAAGATGACATCGATGAAATGATTGAAAAACTGGAGAAAGCATTACAGTAATGTGAAATAGACAGCCGTCTGGTTTCCTAGGCAGGAGACCGGTCGGCTGTTTTCCTGCTGTCCCTGAGTTCTGTATAAAAACGGGGAAAAAAGGAATAGTATAAAATGTACTCTCGGAGCCTTTCTGCACTTGCTTTTACGGCCGATTTTCCGCCAGCTGCACCCAAATTTCATCAACGTACGCACCGCGTACGCCTCAGAAATTTGGGCACAGCTGACAAAAAAATCTTCTCGTAAAATCAAGCGCAGAAAGACTCCGAGATACATAAAAAAACAGCAGGAGGAAAAATCAATGGCGGGAATTTTAACAGCGCTGCTCTCCGGAGCGCTGATGAGTATTCAGGGTGTTTTCAACACGGAGGTGACGAAACAGACGAGTACATGGCTGGCGGCCGGCTGGGTGCAGATCAGTGCGTTTGTCGTCTGTCTTGCGGCATGGTGCATTACCGGGAGGGAGCCGATCGGGGATCTGTTCCGCGTAAAGCCGTGGTATCTGCTGCTCGGCGGGGCAATTGGCGCGTTTATCACGATCACGGTTATCTGGAGTATGGCAGGGCTCGGCCCGGCGAAGGCGGCGATGCTGATCGTCATTTCCCAGCTCGCAGCGGCGTGGCTGATTGAACTGTTCGGCCTTTTCGGTATGGAAAAAACGGATTTCACCGTGCGCAAGCTGCTCGGCATGGCAGTGGCAGTTGTGGGAATTGTAGTGTTTCAGTGGGAATAACGATTAAGATTTCTACTTGTATTTTTATGGTTTCTTCGATACAATAGAAACGTAGTTATGCGTACACAAGGGACCCTTGCGCGTCAGATGCGAAGCGGAAGGGAGTACACAGCATGAAATTGAAAAAACAGCAGAACAGAGGCAGAAAACATGCAAAAATACTGGCGGCGATGCTGGTTTTTTTGCTCTGCGGATGCAACCACAGGGATACAGAATACAAACTGTCAGATAGCACAGGCGGGAGCACGGCGGAAACCGTTTTCGGGAATCAGAAGGAAGTGGATGAGGAGCAGACGGTTTCCGAAAAAAGCGCTGGAGAAACCACAGGCATTCCGGAAAAACGTGAGGCACAGGAGGCAGCACCGGAAGAAACGGTGCAGGTTTATATCTGCGGTGCGGTCGCTTCCCCCGGTGTCTACACGCTGCCGGGCGGAAGCGCGTAGTGCAGGCTGTGGAAGCGGCAGGCGGATTTCTGCCGGATGCTGAAGAAAAAATCCTCAATCTTGCACGGAAAATCGAAGACGGAGAGCAGATCACCGTCTGGACGCGCGAGGAGGCAGAAAACATGGAAATCACGGAAACGCCGCAGCAGAATACGGGCGGCACGGAGCAGGCTTCCGGTTCCGGCAAAGTCAACCTGAACACGGCCGGAAAAGAAGAACTGATGACACTCTCCGGCATCGGAGAGAGCCGTGCGGATGCCATCATCGCCTACCGCGAAGCAAACGGCCCGTTTGGTTCGATTGAGGAGATTATGAACATTGAGGGCATCAAGGAAAAGATGTTTGAAAAGATAAGGGGTTCTATCGAGGTTTAGAACAAGAAGGAGAAGAAATGGCAAAGAAAGTTCTTGTAGTTGATGATGAAAAACTGATCGTAAAAGGAATCCGCTTCAGCCTGGAGCAGGACGGCATGGAGGTTGACTGCGCATACGACGGCGAGGAAGCACTCTCCATGGCAAAAGAAAAAGAATACGATATGATCCTTCTGGATCTGATGCTGCCAAAGCTGGACGGATTGTCCGTCTGCCAGCAGATCCGTGAATTTTCCAACGTTCCGATCGTCATGCTGACCGCAAAGGGCGAGGACATGGACAAAATCCTGGGACTGGAATACGGCGCAGATGATTACATCACAAAGCCGTTCAACATTCTGGAAGTAAAAGCACGCATCAAGGCCATCATGCGCCGTGCGGCCCGCCAGGAGCCAAAAGAAGAGAAAGCAAAAGTCGTACAGGTGAAAGACTGCGGATCGACTGCGAGAGCAGAAGAGTCTTCATCGGAGACCGCGAGATCAATCTGACTGCGAAGGAGTTCGATGTGCTCGAGCTTCTCGTCTTCAATCCGAACAAGGTGTACAGCAGAGAGAACCTGCTGAATATTGTCTGGGGCTATGAGTACCCGGGCGACGTGCGCACCGTAGATGTACATATCCGCCGTCTGCGCGAAAAGATTGAGAAAAATCCAAGTGAACCGAAGTACGTTCACACAAAGTGGGGAGTTGGTTACTATTTCCAGGCTTAAAAACAAAGAAAAATGGAAGTTTCTGCGGAGTCTGCGCTTCCGCATCACGGTGATTCTTGTGATCATCGGCATTGTACCGTGTGTGATCCTTGAGAAGAGCATCGTAAACAGTTATGAGGACCGTGCGGTATCGGTGCGCAGCATTACCGTAAAAAATCAGTGCGATATTATCTGCAACCAGCTCATCCAGCAGAATTACATGGAAGATCCTGGATCGGATGTCATCAACGGACAGCTCAGTATGCTGACAAATATCTACGGCGGCAGAATCCTGATTATCGATCAGGATTTCCGCGTCATCAAAGATACGTACGATATGGACCGCGGAAAGACGATTATCTCGCAGGAGGTCATCCAGAGCTTTCAGGGCAAGGAGACGAGCCAGTATGACCGGAAAAACAGCTATCTGGAAATGACGGTGCGGATTCAGAATACCGAGACGAAGGAGACGCTCGGCGTTATGCTCGTCAGCATTTCGACGGATGAGATCCGTGCGAATATGAAAATTCTGGAGACGAAGGGAATGACGATTCTTTCGATCATTGCGCTTCTCGTGCTGGTTTTTGGCTATCTGTCGCGGGCATTCTGATGAAGCCGTTCCAGAAGGTCACCCGTTCCATCGAGGACATCACCGACGGCTATCTCGACGAAAGCATTTCTGTTCCGGATTACCTCGAGACAGAGCTGATCACGGACGCATTCAACAAGATGCTGACCCGCGTCCGCACGCTCGACGATTCCCGCCAGGAATTTGTTTCGAACGTCTCGCATGAGTTAAAGACGCCGCTTGCGTCCATGAAGGTTCTGGCGGATTCGCTGAACGGGCAGGAGGGCGTTCCGGTGGAACTTTATCAGGAGTTCATGCAGGATATTACCTCGGAGATCGACCGCGAAAACCAGATTATTACCGACCTTTTGTCGCTGGTCAAGATGGATAAAAAGGTGGCAGACCTCAATATCACCCAGGTCAATATCAACGAGCTGTTAGAGCAGCTGCTGAAGCGGCTTCATCCGATTGCCGCACAGAAAAATGTGGAGCTCATTCTCGACAGCTTCCGCCCGGTCAATGCGGAGGTGGATGCGACGAAGCTCTCGCTGGCGTTCTCGAATCTGATCGAAAACGGCATCAAATACAACAACGAGAATGGATGGGTGCGTGTATCCTTAAATGCGGATCACAAATATTTCTACGTGACGGTGGCAGACTCCGGCATCGGCATCCCGGAGGAGTCGATTGCGCATATCTTCGAGCGTTTCTACCGCGTGGACAAGTCCCACTCGCGGGAAATCGGCGGAACCGGCCTTGGCCTTGCGATTGCGCGGAGCGCGATTGTCATGCACCGGGGAGCGATCCGTGTATACAGCAAAGAAAACGAGGGAACGACATTTTCCGTGCGGATTCCTCTGAATTACGTGATGTAGGAGGTGGCGCACATGAAACGGATACTTGGCGTACTGCTGGCCGGCGTGCTGCTTCTTAGCGGCTGCGGGCAGTGGCAGAAGAGCAGAAGGAGTCGGCGTATCACCTGTACTGCCTGGACAAAACCGGCACAACACTGGTGCAGGAGCCGTATGAACCAAAAGAAGGAACGGATCAGAAACTGATCAAGGAGCTGGTTGACGCGCTGCAGGAGAAACCTGCCAAGGACGGAAACCAGGCACTTCTTTCCAATGGGATTTCCATCAAGACGTATACGCTGGAGAACGGGCTCCTTACGCTGAATTTAAGTGGAGAGTACGGAGAGCTTGCGCGGCCGCAGGAGGTTTTGGTGCGTGCAGGACTGGTGCGTACCTTTGTGCAGGTTCCGGAGGTGGAGCGCGTGACGCTTCTGATCGACGGGGATCCGTTAAAGGATTCCAAAGGACGCGAGATCGGAACGATGACGGCGGACAGCTTTCTGGAAAATTCCGGAAGGGAAATTTATCAGTATCAGTATGCGACGCTGACACTGTATTTTGCAAATGAAGCAGGCGATCATCTTGTGAAAGAGACGCGGCGGGTGCCGTACAGCACGAACATTCCGCTGGAACGTGTCGTGGTGGAGCAGCTGATGAAGGGACCGAAAGAAGACGGCCACTATGCAGTGCTGCCGGATACGATGAATGTCTTAAGTGTCACGACATCCGATCGGATTGCCTATGTGAATTTTGACAAATCTTTTAAGGATTCTGCGCTTTCGAGTGTGGCGGAGCAGATTCCGATTTACGCGGTGGTGGATTCCATCACGGCGAACTGTAAGGTGGATAAGGTGCAGTTTTCCATCAACGGAGAGAGCGATGTAACCTTCCGTGAAACGATGAAACTCAATCAGTTCTACGAGGAAGACCTGTCTTATCTGGAGGAAAAAGATACATGAGAAAACGGCCCATGTGCCTGGCGTGTCTTGGATTCATGCTGGTGCTTGTGCTGCTGCGGATTGCGGGCGTGCCTCTTGGCACGCCTTTTTCTGACCCCAAATACGAAAACAAAGCGCAGCAGGGCAGGAAGGTGTGGATTGCAGGGACAATTGAAACGTATGAGAAAAAGAGCAGCAACAACGGGTATGTGCTGCGTGGGGAGGGAAGCAAAGGGAAAATTTATCTGCTCGCAAAGCGGGAGATCTGCCGGTCGGAGCCGCTGTGCGGGTGTACGGAACTGTAAAAAAGCCGGAAAGCCCGCGCAATCCGGGGATGTTTGATGAGAAAACATATTATGAGGGAAAAGGCTGTGCGTTCTACGTGATTTCGGAACGGGAGGAAGTTGTGGATGCCGGGCGGTGGAATCTCGGCGAAGCGCTCCGGCTGGAGCGGGAGCGGTGCTGTGCCGTTTTAAAAGAAATGATGCCGGAGGAGGAGGCAGGTGTGCTTTCTGCGATGCTGCTCGGGGAACGGTCGGAACTCACGGAGGAGACGTATCTGGCGTATCAGCAGAGCGGTCTGCTGCACCTGATTTCCGTTTCCGGCATGCATCTGATGCTGCTCGGCATGGCACTCCGACGGCTGCTGATGGCGCTGCATCTGCCGAAAACTCCCGCGTCTCTGGCAGCGGCCGCCGGTATGGTGCTGTATGGCATGTTTACCGGCAGCGGAACGGCGACCGTGCGTGCAGTGGTGATGTTTGCGGTGCGGATGGGAGCTGTCGCAGTGGGAAGGACGTATGATTCCTTAAGTGCGCTCTCTCTTGCGGCAATTCTGATGCTGGCAGAAAACCCCTCGTATCTGGAGCAGAGCGGGTTCTGGCTTTCGTTTGGAGCAGTAACAGCCATTTCCGGGGTTTATCCGGTTCTGGCGGGGGAGAAGGCGGAACGGAAGAGACGCGGGGAAAAAACGGGGCTGGAAAAGCTTGCGGCGAAAGGAAAAGAGGCTGCGATGGTGTACCTTTCCCTGCAGCTTGTCATGATCCGCTGCAGGCGTGGTATTTTTATGAGATTCCGCTCTTTGCGTTTCTGCCGAATCTGTTTGCAGGAGCTGTCATGACGGCGGTGCTGCTGACGGGTGCTGCGGGGCTTCTGGCGGGACTGGCAAGCGTGAAAGCGGGAAGTGTTGTTCTGCTTCCGACGCGGTTCCTGCTCACACTTCTGCGCAGATGACAGCGGCGGTCGCACAGATTCCGGGAAATGTGTGGATCTGCGGTCAGCCGGAAAAATGGCAGATGGCAGGATATGGAATCATTCTGACCGGTCTGCTGGTGATACTGTATGTGCGAAAACGAAAACGGGAGATGAATCCGGATGGGGCAAAACGAAAAGGTGCGCAGGCACGAAAGCGGGAGCGGATGCTCTTTGGTATTACCATGTTTTTTGCCTGTGTTCTGCTTTTTTACCGTCCCCGGGAAACGTTTTCCATTACAGCGCTGGACGTCGGCCAGGGCGATTCGCTGGTGGTGGAGAGCGGCCGTTTTGTGATGCTGAATGACGGCGGGAGCAGCAGTGCGTCTGCGGTCGGGGAAAAAAGGATTCTCCCATATCTGAAACAGCGCGGCATTGCCGCTCTTGATGCCGTTGTTGTCACGCACCCGGACGCAGATCACACGAACGGAATCCTCGAACTGCTGGAGCTGATCAGGGAGCAGAAAACGGCGCTTCGCATCCGCCATCTGTTCCTGCCTGTGTGGATGAAAGGAAGCGAAAAAGAAAATCCTTTTATTTTAGCCGCACAAAAAGCGGGAATTATGGTAGAATATCTAAAAAAGGGAGACGAGATCCGTGCAGGAGAACTCACCGTATCGGTACTTCATCCGGGAGCGGGCGAAGACTATACGGGAGAGGAAAACGCCGGAAGTGTTGTATTACAGCTTTCCTGCGGTGCCTGCCGCGCACTTCTGACGGGAGATCTGGAGGGAAGCGGAGAAGAAGAGGTCCTGGGAGCGGCAGAGCGGTGCCAGATTTTAAAGGTGGCGCACCACGGCTCGAGAAATTCAACGAGCGAGGCATTTCTGAACCGCATACAGCCGCAGATCAGCCTGATTTCCTGCGCGTGGCCGGGACGGTACGGCCATCCGCACCGGGAGCTGCTGGAGCGGCTTCGTGCCTGCAAAAGCCATATCTACGGAACACCGGTGGATGGAGCCGTGACAGTACAGCTGAAGCGTGACCGCCTGGCGGTTCACGGATACCGGTCGGATGTGGAATTTCCCGTCTCCTGAATGGTCAAAAGCTCCGGCTGCTGCGGCACTGCGCAAACGTGCTTCTGCCGGAACGAAAGAAAGAGGATGGAATGAAAAGCATTTTAGAAGATATCAAAACGCAGAATTTTAAGCAGGCCTACCTGCTCTACGGAGAAGAAGCCTATCTGAAGCATCAGTATAAAAACAAGCTGAAAAACGCACTGCTGCCGGAGGACGACACGATGAATTTCTCCCGCTTTGAGGGAAAAGGAACCGAGATTCCCAAAGTGATTGACCTTGCGGAGACGATGCCGTTTTTTGCGGACCGCCGTGTGATTCTGCTGGAAAATACAGGATTTTTCAAAAACAAAGCCGACGCGCTGGCAGACTACATGGGATCCCTGCCGGATTATCTGGTGCTGATCTTCGTGGAGGAGGAAGTCGATAAGCGGAACCGTATGTACAAGGCGGTGCAGAAGCAGGGAAGAGCAGTGGAATTTGCTCGTCAGGACGAAAAGACGCTGATGACCTGGGTACTCGGCATGATGAAAAAAGAGGGAAAAAAGATCACGCGCCAGGATATGGAAGATTTTCTGGAAAAGACGGGCGCGGATATGGGAAATATCTCGCAGGAGCTGGAAAAACTGCTCAGCTATACGATGGGAAGAGATGTGATCACGCGGGCGGATATCGAGCAGTCTGCACAACGCAGATTACGAACCGGATTTTCGAGATGATCCGCGCGGTAACGGAGAAGAAGCAGCGGAAAGCGCTCGATCTGTATCAGGATCTGCTGGCTTTAAAGGAGCCGCCGATGCGGATTCTCTTTCTGCTGGCACGCCAGTTCAATCTGCTACTGCAGGTCAAAGAGCTGCTGGCAGAGCACTGCGATCAGGCGACGATCGCAAAACGGACGGGACTGCAGAGCTTCGTTGTGCGGAACTATATTCCCATGTCGCGCCAGTATGCGGCGGAGGAATTAAAAGCGGCGGTCAATGACTGCGTGCAGATGGAAGAGGACGTGAAGACGGGAAAAATTTCCGATCTGCTGAGCGTGGAGCTGCTGATTACGAAATACAGCAGGGCGGCGTAAGAGCAGAGTTTTCTAAAAAGAACAAGGCGTATCGGCCAGTTTTCCTGTACCGGTACGCCTTGTTCTGTGTTTATCAAAAGATCTGTCGCGGCGCACTCTTTTGGTAAGCATAAAAAAAAGAACCCAGCCACATGACGGTATGACTAAGTTCTCTTTGGTTTATATCTTTATTATGCGATTGAGTTTACAGCTTTGCTCAGATTGGATACTTTTCTGGCAGCGTTGTTTTTATGATAAACGCCTTTAGAAGCAGCCTTGTCGATGGTAGAGATCGCATTTACTAATGCAGCAGCAGCAGCCTCTTTATCGTTTGCAGCAACAGCAGCATCTACTTTTTTCATAGAAGTCTTAACTGCAGAACGGATTGCTTTGTTGCGGTCTGCCTTTGTCTGATTTACCAGGATTCTTTTCTTTGCGGATTTAATGTTAGCCAAACTGTACACCTCCAATATTTTTAAAATTAATGTGATTTAAGGGATGTTATTCAATGGAACAGACACGGGCGCTCCACTGAAACATGCTTTATTATCCTATAATATTTCGCATGTTTTGTCAATACATATTTTTGAAAAAATTGCAAAAACTACAACAAAAATACAGGAGAAGGAGAAAAGTATGATAGGAAAGTATAGGATGCGGACAGACCTGGCGATGGAGAATCAGGAAAAATTTGAGAGGGACCATGTGGAGATCTCCGGGGTCGAGATTGAGAAGAAGAAAAGAAAGGCGGAAATTCAGACAACCATTGTGAAAATCACATCGGAGCAGGGTGCAAAAATGATGGGAAAGCCGAAAGGGACGTATGTGACGATCGAAGCGCCGCTGCTTTTGACGGCAGACGAGGAGGAGAGCCGGAAAGCGGCGGAGGAGTTTTCCAACTGTCTGATGGAAATGGTGCCGGAAGCGTGCGGATCCGTTCTTGTGGCCGGCCTCGGCAACCGCGGCATCACGCCGGATGCGCTCGGGCCGGAGACGGTGGAGCAGCTTAACGTTACGCGCCATCTGGTGCGCACCTACGGAAAGAGGCTGGGAAGTGAGTGCCCTTGCTCCCGGCGTTATGGCACAGACGGGCATGGAGGCAGTGGAAATCCTGCGCGGAACGGCAGAACAGACCCATCCAGATGTGATTCTCGCCGTGGATGCCCTTGCCGCATGCAGTATTCACCGGCTGAACTGTACGATCCAGCTTGCCGACACCGGAATCTGGCCGGGCTCGGGCGTCGGAAACCACCGCAATGCCTTAAATCAGGAGACGCTCGGCGTGCCGGTCATCGGAATCGGTGTGCCGACCGTTGTAGGGGCAGGAACGATCGTCCACGATGCCGTCGCAGGCGTTCTGGAATCGCTGGAGGAGTCCGAGATGGATGAATTTCTGGGAGAAGTCATTTCACCGGCGCTCGAAAGCCTTTACGTGACGACAAAAGAGATCGACGAGATGGTCCGCCGCCTGGCCGGGGTTCTTGCGGCAGGTATGAATCAGGCATTTTCCGGGGAACTGTAACATATCATGAATATGGTGATAATATGTGGAATGCCAGGCGAAATGGACGATGGTTCGGATGGGGATGTCTTTTCCTGTCCTGCAGTATACTGCTGTTCCGCAGTGCAGCGGTTCTCCGGAAAAATCATTTCTCAGAGGGGAAAGTTCTGCTGCAGCGGGCGGCAGCACAGGCGGAGCAGTTATCCGTGGATGTGATGATGCCGCTTCTTTTTTATGACGGAAAAGAGGACGGAAGGGGATGGATGGAAAATCTCCTCGCGGCAGTGCGGGATCAGATACCGGCGCTTCGGGAGGGAAGCACGGCAGAAAATACGCTGTCTGCCGGGACAGAAGCAGCGGAAACGGATACGGCGAAGCAGGATTCGAATCCGGGACCGGGAGCAGAAAGAGGGCAGACAGAATCGAAGGAGCAGGGAACTGAGGAAGATCAAAAGGATGGAACTCAAAAAGATGAAACTCAAAAAGATGGAATGGAAATCACGGAGCCGGAGCAGACGGAAACAGGAATCACAGAACCGGCGGCCGGAGAGTCGGCATCAACGGCAGAACCCGAAGCGCCGCAGTCTGTCCCGGAGGAGACCATCGAAACCGGCGGCGCACCGCGTGAGATTCTCTATCCGGAGGCCGACACGATTCAGGAGACAATTTCCCCTGACCTTCTTGCTGACCCGCAGGCGCTCCTGAACCGCTTCTTCGTTGTCGATCCCAACACTTCGGTCCTGCCGGGCGAGATCGACGGCAGCACCCTGCTCGGAAAAGACCTGACCCTGCCGGAAAATGCCGAAGGCCCGCAGATTCTGATCTATCATACCCATTCGCAGGAAACCTTCGCCGATTCCCGTCCGGGAGAAAGAGCGGACACGGTAATCGGCCTCGGTGATGATCTGCAGGAGCTTCTGGAAAAGCAGTACGGATACGAAGTGCTTCATATTACAGAGGCATTTGACATGAAAGAAGGCTGTCTCGAGCGGAGCCGCGCCTACAACTACGCGGAGCCGGTCATCGCAGCGGCGCTGGAAGAACACCCGTCCATTCAGGTCGTGATCGACCTGCACCGGGACGGGGTCAATGGTTCAAAACGTCTTGTGACAGAAATCAACGGAAAGCCGACCGCGCAGATCATGTTTTTCAACGGCCTTTCCCGCACGAAAGAAAGCGGCGAACTGACAAGCCTGCCCAATCCGTATCAGGCGGAAAACCTTGCATTTTCCTTTCAGATGGAGTATGAGGCAAAACAGTATTATCCCGGCTTTTCACGCTGTATCTATTTAAAAGGCTACCGCTACAACCTCCATCTCCGCCCGAGATCTGTTCTTCTCGAGGTTGGTGCGCAGACGAATACGGTCGAGGAGGTGAAAAATGCAATGGGGCCGTTTGCGGATATCCTGCATAAGGTTCTGTCGGGCAAAAGTCCGGCATCAGGCGGATAAATTTATCTTGCTTTTTGAGTGGAATTTCGTATCATACAAAATAGACATGAGATAAAATTGATATTTAACCCGTGAAAAAGCAGGAGGAAAAAACTTGTCAGGAATAGATCAGAAGTAAAATTCGTAATTTTTGTAATTATTGCCCATATCGACCATGGAAAATCAACTTGCGGACCGTATTATTCAGAAAACAGGCCTTTTGACCGAGCGTGAGATGCAGGATCAGGTGCTGGACAATATGGATCTGGAGCGTGAGCGCGGCATCACGATCAAGGCACAGGCGGTCCGTACCGTATACAAAGCGGCCGACGGCGAGGAGTACATTTTAAACATGATTGACACCCCGGGCCATGTTGACTTCAACTATGAGGTTTCCAGAAGCCTTGCCGCATGCGACGGCGCGCTGCTCGTTGTCGATGCATCGCAGGGTATCGAGGCGCAGACCCTTGCCAACGTCTATCTCGCCCTTGACCATGACCTGGATGTGTTCCCGGTCATCAACAAAGTAGACCTTCCAAGCGCCGAGCCGGACCGTGTAATTGCAGAGATCGAGGATGTCATCGGACTGGAAGCGCAGGATGCTCCGCGGATTTCCGCAAAAACCGGCCTGAACGTGGACGAGGTGCTCGAACAGATCGTACAGAAAATTCCGGCACCGGAAGGTGATCCGACGGAACCGTTAAAAGCACTGATTTTCGACTCTGTTTACGATGCATACCGCGGCGTCATCATTTCCTGCCGTGTAATGGAAGGAAGCGTGAAAAAAGGAACGAGAATCCGCATGATGGCGACAGGCGCTGTCGAGGAAGTTGTCGAGGTCGGCTACTTCGGCGCAGGCCGTCTGATCCCGTGCGACGAGCTCTCCGCCGGAATGGTAGCTATATCACCGCCAGCATCAAAAACGTGCGCGACACCCGCGTGGGTGATACCGTGACCGATGCCGACCGTCCGTGTGCAGAAGCACTGCCGGGCTACAAAAAAGTCAACCCGATGGTATACTGCGGCATGTACCCGGCCGACGGCGCACAGTACGGCGATCTGCGCGACGCGCTGGAAAAACTGCAGTTAAACGATGCATCCCTCTTCTACGAGCCGGAGACATCGGCAGCACTGGGCTTTGGCTTCCGCTGCGGTTTCCTTGGACTGCTTCACCTGGAAATTATTCAGGAGCGCCTGGAGCGTGAGTACAATCTGGATCTCGTGACGACCGCACCGAGCGTTATCTATAAGGTTCACAAAAACCGACGGAACCGTCATTGACCTGACCAACCCGTCGAATCTGCCGGACCCGTCCGAGATTGATTATATGGAAGAGCCGCTGGTAAAAGCAGAGATTATGGTGACGACCGACTACATCGGACCGATCATGGAGCTCTGCCAGCAGAGGCGAGGCCAGTATCATGGAATGGAATACATGGAGACGACGCGTGCGATGCTTCATTACCATCTCCCGCTGAATGAGATTATCTACGATTTCTTTGATGCTTTAAAATCCCGCTCCAAAGGTTACGCGTCATTCGACTACGAGCTGCTCGGCTATGAGAGAAGCGAGCTTGTAAAACTCGATATCCTCGTCAATAAAGAAGAAGTGGATGCGCTGTCCTTCATCGTATTCGAGGGATCTGCCTACGAGCGCGGAAGAAAGATGTGCGAGAAGCTCAAAGAAGAGATTCCGCGGCAGCTCTTCGAAATCCCGATCCAGGCGGCTGTCGGATCAAAGATTATCGCCAGAGAAACCGTCCGCGCGATGCGCAAAGACGTCCTCGCCAAGTGCTACGGCGGCGATATTTCCCGAAAGAAGAAGCTGCTGGAGAAGCAGAAGGAAGGTAAGAAGCGGATGCGCCAGGTAGGAAACGTGGAGATTCCGCAGAAAGCCTTTATGAGCGTGCTGAAACTGGATGAAAATTAAGAAATAAAAATGAGACCGGCCTGTCGGCGCCGCCTGCTGTTGCGGGAGCGCAGGGGCCGGTCTTTCGATCGTACGGAGGAAAAGCAGAATGAATAAAAAAAGAAAACCACTGGAACTCTATGTGCATATCCCGTTCTGCATCCGGAAATGCGCCTACTGTGATTTTGTCTCGGGACCGGGCACGAAAGCAATGCAGAAGGAGTATGAAGAGGCTCTGCTGGCAGAAATCGATGTAGCGGAAGAGACGGCAGAAAGTGAAGTGATTTCCGCCTTTTTCGGCGGCGGAACACCATCCGCAGTGGATGCCGGAATGCTCGCCCGTGTGATGGAAAAACTGCGGAGCAAGTACATTTTTTCAGAGGATGCTGAGATTACGCTGGAGGCCAATCCGGGAACGCTGGATGCGGAAAAACTGAAATGTTACAGGAAGAGCGGCTTCAACCGGATCAGTATCGGCTGTCAGTCGGTTCACGATGAGGAGCTGAAACGGCTGGGAAGAATCCACACGTTTGCGGAATTTCAGGAGAGTTTTGCACTGGCACGGGATGCCGGGTTTGCGAATATCAACGTGGATCTGATGTCAGGTCTGCCGGAGCAGAGTGAAAAGAAATGGGAAGAGAGTCTTCGGACGATCGCGGAGCTTTCTCCGGAGCACATTTCCGCCTACAGCCTGATCGTGGAGCCGGGAACCCCGTTTGCGGAGCAGAAACTGGATCTGCCGGATGAGGACACAGAACGCGAAATGTATGCCAGAACGGCGGAAATCCTCGCAGAATACGGCTTTTTCCAGTATGAGATTTCCAATTATGCAAAGCCGGGCTTCGCATGCCGCCACAATATCGGCTACTGGAAAAGGACGGATTATCTGGGGTTCGGGCCTTCCGCGGCATCGTTATTCGGAAACCGCCGGTGGACGAACACGGCAGATCGATCTTTGTATCTGAAAGCGTGCGGAGCACTGGAAAAGATCCGTGAGGATGAGGAAATTCTTTCCCGGCAGGATGCATGGAAGAATTTATGTTTCTCGGCCTTCGAATGACACAAGGGATCTCGACGGCGGAGTTTGAGGAGCAGTTTGGAAAGGAGATCCATGCCGTATACGGCGGGGTTCTGAAGAAATACGAAGCGATGCATCTTTTACAGGAACACAGCGGGCGTCTGGCTCTGACACGCGATGGGATTTCCGTCAGCAATGTGATTCTGGCAGATTTTCTGCTGTAAAAAGATGATAAAGAAATAGAACAAATGTTTGCATAACGCACGGCGGTGTGCTATAATGGTAGAAAACGAGACAAGATTCCTGTCCCTGTCCGGACAGGGATTCCAATTAATAAGAGGAACAGTTATGGCAGAGAAAAAAAGAGTTTATCAGAATACGGGGGAGCCAGGGAGAACAACCTGAAAGCACTGAATGTCGATATCCCCAGAAACCAGTTTGTTGTATTTACGGGCCTCAGCGGTTCAGGAAAGAGTTCGCTTGCGTTTGACACGATCTATGCGGAGGGCCAGCGGCGGTACATGGAGAGCCTTTCCTCCTACGCGCGCCAGTTCTTAGGACAGATGGAAAAACCGAATGTGGACAGCATCGAAGGCCTGCCGCCTGCTATTTCGATCGATCAGAAATCGACGAACCGGAACCCGCGTTCCACCGTCGGAACCGTGACGGAGATTTACGATTACTTCCGTCTTCTGTACGCGAGAATCGGTATTCCGCACTGTCCGAAGTGCGGAAAAGTCATCAGCCGCCAGTCGGTGGACCAGATGGTCGATCAGATCATGGCACTCCCGGAGCGGACGAAAATCCAGCTTCTCGCGCCGGTTGTGCGCGGCCGCAAGGGAAGACACGAAAAGGTGCTCGAACAGGCAAAACGCAGCGGCTATGTCCGCGTGATGATCGACGGCAGCCAGTATGAGCTGTCCGAGGAGATTACGCTGGATAAGAACCTGAAACACAACATTTCCATTATTGTGGACCGTCTTGTAGTCAAACCGGACATTGAGAAACGTCTGACGGATTCCGTCGAGAACGTACTGGATCTGGCGGACGGCCTTCTGGTGGTCGACACGATGGACGGAAATCAGCTCAACTTCAGCCAGAGCTTTTCCTGCCCGGACTGCGGCATCAGCATGGAGGAGATTGAGCCGAGAAGCTTTTCCTTCAACAACCCGTTCGGCGCCTGCCCGAGCTGTGCCGGCCTTGGCTACAAGATGGAGTTCGACGAGGATCTGATGATTCCGGACAAGACCGTATCCATCGCAGACGGAGCCATCACCGTGCTCGGCTGGCAGTCCTGCACGGACAAATCAAGCTATACGAGAGCCATTCTCGATGCGCTCGCAGAGGAGTACGATTTTTCCCTTTCCACTCCGTTCTGTGAATATCCGAAAAAAATCCACGATATCCTGATTTACGGAACGAACGGAAAATCCGTCAAGGTGCATTACCGCGGTCAGCGCGGCGTCGGTGTGTACGATGTGGCTTTTGAGGGGCTGATCAAAAATGTAGAGCGCCGCTACCGTGAGACCGGATCGGATTCTACAAAACAGGAATACGAAACCTTCATGCGTGTGACCCCGTGCCAGGCGTGCCATGGCCAGCGTCTGAAACCGACGTCGCTTGGTGTGACGGTCGGAGATAAAAATATTTTTGAAGTAACATCCCTTTCCATCGACAATCTGCAGAAGTTTATGAAGAACCTCGAACTCTCCGAACAGCAGCTGCTGATCGGAAAGCAGATTTTAAAAGAGATCCGTGCGCGTGTGAGCTTCCTTGCGGATGTCGGATTAAACTATCTGACCCTGGCGCGTGGAACGGCATCGCTGTCCGGCGGTGAGGCGCAGAGAATCCGTCTGGCAACGCAGATCGGCTCCGGCCTTGTCGGTGTCGCCTATATTCTCGACGAGCCGAGCATCGGTCTTCACCAGAGAGACAACGACAAACTTCTCGCGACGCTGAAACATCTGCGTGACTCGGAAACAGCCTGATCGTCGTGGAGCACGACGAGGATACGATGCGCGCCGCTGACTGCGTTGTCGATATCGGTCCGGGAGCCGGTGAGCACGGCGGAGAGCTGGTGGCG
>ENA-OQBT01000188-OQBT01000188.1-human-gut-metagenome-genome-assembly--contig:-NODE-188-length-43367-cov-4.967276_pt1 | contig 43367 bp, 47 predicted proteins | sample MGYA00242749_ERZ504557 | MGnify/ENA primary metagenome ERZ504557 (study PRJEB26092, sample SAMD00036243) | human gut metagenome | host: Homo sapiens | study: EMG produced TPA metagenomics assembly of... | reverse complement strand
GATGCTGGAGAGGCTTCCCGCAACCGTGATCCTCATGGGAACCAGCATGCTGCTTGGTTTTCTCATTGCCATTGTACTGGGCCTGTATTCCGGAAAGAATAAGAATGGTGTTCTGGATAAGATTACCAGTATGTTTTGTTATATAGGTATCTCCATTCCTACTTTCTGGTTCGGTATCATGCTGATCTATCTCTTCAGTGTGCATTTACATATCCTGCCAAGCATCGGTATGCATTCAGACGGAAACCGTTCCTTTGGAGATCTGATCCTGCATATGGTCATGCCCTGTGCAGTTCTGACCTTTGCAAATGCGTCACAGTACATCCGGTATTTAAGAAGCAGTACCATTACGGAAATGTCCTCCGATTATGTTATGGTGCAGAAGGCTTACGGAATGAAAGAGTCTGGAATCCTTTTCCGGCATGTACTGAAAAATGCCATGCTTCCTATGATCACAGTTCTCGGAATGAGCCTGCAGTCCCTGGTATCCGGTGCCATTATCACCGAGCAGGTTTTTGCATGGCCGGGAATCGGTCAGCTGGCAGTGACCGCTGTTATGCAGTATGATTATCCCCTGATCATGGGAATCACCATGTTTACCGCGCTTCTCGTGGTGCTCGGAAATCTTCTGGCAGATATCCTGTATGCTGTCTTTGATCCGAGGATCCGCAAAGCAGGATGTTAGGAGGTAAAGGGACATGAGAGAAAATATCTGGAAAAATATCAAACTTGGTTTTAAGACAAATAAACTTGCAGTGGTAGGTGCAGCAGCTATCATCCTTTTGGCACTGATCTCCATTTTTGCCTTTCTGTATCCGGTAGATCCCAATGCCATCAGCGCCACAGAGAGACTGAATGCTCCTTCCATGGCGCATCTTTTCGGTACGGATGATATGGGACGGGATTATCTGGCTCGCTGTATTTACGGAGGAAGAGCATCACTTCTGGTGGGCTTCCTTTCCATGGTGCTTTCTACAGCCCTTGGCGTGATCATCGGTTCCATCAGCGGTTTTGTGGGAGGAACGGTGGATGCGGTGCTGATGCGTCTGGTGGATGCATTGATGAGCCTTCCGACATTCCTGATCATGATCGTTATGAATGCCTTTCTGAAACCGGGACTTCAGAACATTGTCCTGATCATCGGCTTTCTGACCTGGATGAACATTGCAGGATCGTCCGTGGCGAGACTATTTCTCTGAACGAGAGAGAGTATGTCATCTATGCAAAGATCTCCGGACAGAAGAAATTCTCCACCATTGTACACCATATCCTGCCTAACATCATGCCTACTATTATCGTGGCTGCAACCATGAATATTGCCAATGCCATCCTGATGGAATCTGCACTGAGCTTTTTCGGCCTGGGTATCCAACCGCCTACGGCTTCCTGGGGAAGTATGCTGAGCAATGCACAGCGCTATATCCAGCAGGCACCGTATCTGGCTATTTTCCCCGGAATCCTGATCCTGATCACTGTCGTCAGCTTCAATTATCTGGGAGAAGTATTAAGAAAAGTATTCGAGCCCAAGTAAGGAGGACATTTACATATGGAAAAATTACTGGAAGTAAAAGATCTGAAGGTGTCTTTCTTTACAGACCTTGGAGAGACACAGGCAGTAAAAGGTGCAGGCTTTGCTATCGGTGAGGGGGATTTTTTCGGGATCGTAGGAGAGTCCGGAAGCGGAAAGAGTGTGACCACCAAATCCATTCTCCGTCTCGGACCATCCAACTGTAAGATCATGGGCGGTGAGATCCTGTTCCGGGGAGAAGATATCCTGAAGAAAAATGAAGCAGAGCTCCGTGAGATCCGCGGTGGTGAGATCGCCATGATCTTTCAGGATTCGCTTTCTGCACTGAATCCGGTTTACACTGTTGGCAATAAGATGGTAGAGCTGCTCCGACGCCATACCAACATGAACAAAAAAGAAGCAAAGGCCCGGGTGCTGGAGCTTCTCACAGCCGTAGGCATCACAGACCCGGAAAAGGCTATGAACAGCTATCCCCACGAGCTTTCCGGCGGTATGCGCCAGCGTGTGATGATCGCTATGGCCATGAGCAGTGATCCGAAGGTCCTGATCGCCGATGAGCCGACCACAGCTCTGGACGTTACGATCCAGGCGCAGATCCTTCATCTTCTTCTGGAGCTTCAAAAAAAGAACAATATGAGCATCATCCTGATCACCCACGATCTGGGCGTCGTGGCGCAGACTTGTAAACGGGTAGCTGTTATGTGTGGTGGCTACGTGGTGGAAGAGGGAACCGTAGAGGAAATTTTTCTTCATCCGGGACATCCCTATACACAGGCACTGATCGCGAGCATGCCGCGTGTGGGAGGTACTTTTGAACAGTTTCTGGAGAGAGATCTTTCGGACGGAAACGGTGATCTGTGTCCCTTCCTCAATCGCTGTAAATATGCGGACAAAACGTGTGAAGCCTGTCTTCCGAAATATTATGAGGCTTCAGAGGGACACAGGATATTCTGTCACAGAAGGGAGGAGAAGAGATGAGCAAGCCCTTAATTGAAGTAAAAGATCTGAAAGTATATTTTAAACAGAAATCTCCGAAGCTTCTGTCCTTTAAGCCGGGCATACTGAAGGCTGTGGATCAGGTAAGCTTTTCTATTGAAAAGGGAAAAACCTTCGGTCTGGTAGGAGAATCCGGAAGCGGAAAATCTACCATCGGAAAGGCAATCCTACGTTATCATAAACCCACAGGCGGTGAGATTTTTTATGAAGGAACAGAGATCGGAGCCATGGGGGAAAAAGAACTGCTTCCATACCGCAAAAAAATGCAGTCCGTTTTTCAGGATCCCTATTCCTCTCTGGACCCAAGCCATACAGTGCAGGATATCATCTGCGAGCCTATGGCGATCCATAAAATGTACACGCAGAAAGAACGCAAAGAGCGTGCAAAAGAACTGATCCGCGTGGTTGGCCTCAAAGAGCAGGATCTTCTGAAGTATCCTCATGAGTTCTCTGGTGGACAGCGTCAGAGGATTTCCATTGCAAGAGCACTTTCCGTACAGCCGGAATTTGTAGTCTGCGATGAGCCATTTCTGCGCTGGATGTTTCCCTGCAGGCCCAGATCGTTCAGATGCTTCAGGATCTTCAGGAAAAGTACGGGCTGACCTATCTGTTTATCAGTCATCAGCTGCAGGTGGTCCAGAAGATCTGTGATGAGATCGGAGTGCTTTATCTTGGAAATCTCATGGAGATCGCAGATGCAGATAAGCTCTATTCCAATCCGCTGCATCCTTATACAAAAATGCTGATCTCCTCGATTCCGGTTCCGGACCCAAGAGTCAAAACTCTGGATCAGATCGTTACGGATACCGGAGTACAGTCCAGATCTATCGGGGGCTGCCGCTTCCATAACCGCTGTCCGTGGTGTGAGGAACGCTGCAGACAGGAACCCCCGGCACTTCGTCAGGTGGAGCCGGGACATATGGTAGCATGTCATAAATATCAGGAAAAGAAATAATCATAAAATACGGGAAGGTAAATAAAAAAGTGGACATAAATATATATAAAAACTATCTGGCGATCCTCCGTGAGGAGATGATCCCGGCTATGGGATGTACAGAACCTATTGCCCTGGCCTATGGTGCGGCAAGAGCAAGAGAGATCCTTGGAAAAGAGCCGGAGCGTATCGTGGCAAAATGTTCCGGAAATATCATTAAAAATGTGCGTTGTGTGATCATCCCCAATTCCGGGGGATTAAAGGGAATTCCTGCAGGTGTGATCCTTGGGGCGGTAGCAGGAGATGCTTCTCTGGATATGGAGGTTCTTTCCAAAGTCGATGAAAAGGGCAGGGCACGCTGCCGGGAACTTCTGGAGGCAGATATCTGTAAGGTAGAGCTTCTGGATACGCCGGTGGTCCTTCACATTATCATCGAAATGTATGCCGGTGAAGATACCGTCAGCCTGGAGATCAAATACGACCATATCAACGTGACCAGGATCAGCAAAAACGGGGAAATCCTCCTTGATGCAGACAAAGCTGTGGAAGAAAAGGAAGAGACGGACCGCGGCCTGTTAAATCTGGAGGATATCCGGGAATTTGCGGATACCGTAGAGCTTTCCGATGTAAAGGAACTTCTGGATGCGCAGATCAGAAGCAATATGGCCATTGCTCATGAGGGAATGACCGGAAAATACGGCCTGGGTATCGGGCGCGTGATTCGTGAAAACTATTCTCATGATATGCTCACCAGAATGAGAAGTCTTACTGCAGCAGCTTCTGAGGCACGTATGGGTGGCTGTGATATGCCGGTTGTCATCAATTCCGGAAGCGGAAATCAGGGAATTGCATGCTCTGTTCCGCTGATCGTCTATGCAAGAGAGATGGAGCTGCCGGATTACAGCCTCTACAGGGCCCTGGTGTTTTCCAATCTCCTCACAGTCTATCAGAAGCAATATATAGGGAAGCTGTCTGCCTTCTGCGGTGCGGTATCGGCCTCCTGTGCAGCCGGAGCTGCCATTACCTATATGGTAGGCGGAGATATTTCCCTGATCAAAAAAACGATCGAGAATACCCTTGCCAATATTCCGGGAATCATCTGTGATGGGGCCAAGATCTCCTGTGCTGCCAAGATCGCAGCCTGTCTTGACGCAGCCTTCCTGGCGCATCATCTTGCCATGAACGGGCAGTCTTATGCACCTTATACAGGAATTCTCCAGGAAGAAACCGCAGAGACCATCAGCTGTGTGGGACAGATCGGAAAAGACGGCATGAAGGAAACAGACAGAGAGATCCTCAAGATCATGCTGGAGCATTGATCCGTAGCGGAGAGGGCACAGATTAAACAGAAAAGGTTGGATTTATGGACAACGAATTAAGAATTGCAATACTGATCGATGCAGATAATGTATCAGACAAATACATCAAGATCATCGTGGATGAAGTGGCAAACATCGGCATAGCCACCTACAAACGGATCTATGGAGACTGGACCAGTGCACGGCTTTCCTCCTGGAAAAAGGTTCTTCTGGAGGATTCCATCATTCCTATCCAGCAGTACAGCTATACCACCGGAAAAAACGCCACCGATTCGGCGATGATCATTGATGCCATGGATATTCTGTATTCCGGAAATGTGGATGGATATTGTATTGTTTCTTCGGACAGTGATTTCACCCGTCTGGCAGCAAGGCTCCGGGAATCCGGAATGCTGGTCCTGGGTATGGGTGAGGAGAAGACGCCGAAGCCGTTTATTTCCGCATGCAACCAGTTTAAATATCTGGATCTTCTCTACCGCAACCAGCAGGAGGAAGAGAAGAAGGAAGATCTGGCTACTGCAGCAGAAGCTAAAAAATCCGGAAACAGCAGCAAACAGAGCAGCTCTGGCTCCAGGAAGAACAAAGACCTCAAGCGGGTACGCAAAGCCATTAATGCTATCATCGAGAAATTTTCCGACGAAGAGGGATGGCTTTCCTCCGGACAGCTGGGCGACCAGCTTGGGAAACGACTTCCGGATTTTGATGTGCGTAATTACGGATATTCCAAGCTGACCCCCTTTATCAAATCTCTGGGAAATTATGAGACAGGCAGGATCCCCACAGGAAGCGGAGGGAGAAAGCAGATCTATTTCCGGATGAAGGAGGATAAACAATGAAGAATTATCTGGCACCTATGGAGGGCGTAACCAACTGGGTTTACCGGAATGCATATCATGACTGTTTTTATCCCATGGATAAATACTTTACTCCCTTCATCACTGCCAAGCCCAATAAACGTCTCAGCAGCAAGGAGATCAAAGAGGTATCACCGGAAACCAACGGAGATCTTCCGGTGATCCCCCAGATCCTGACCAACAATGCGGAGGATTTTGTGAAAACAGCGCATATCTTCCGGGATGAATACGGACACAGGGAAGTAAATCTCAATCTGGGATGCCCCTCGGGAACTGTCACAGCCAAGGGAAAGGGTGCCGGTTTCCTGGGCGAGCCGGATAAGCTGGAACGTTTTCTGGATGAGATCTTCGAAAAGACCGGGATGGAGATCTCCATAAAAACGAGAGTGGGAACGGATTATGAGGAAGACTGGGAACGGCTTCTTGAGATCTACGGCAGATACCCGCTGAAGGAGCTGATCATCCATCCACGCCTTCTGAAGGATCATTATAAGGGGATTCCTAGATATGGACTGTATGAGGAGGCAAGGGAAAAGCTGAAGGTTCCTCTGGGATATAACGGGGATATTTTTTCAGTGGAGGCTTATCAGGAAATCCGGGAGAAATTTCCGGATGCAGACAGCGTCATGTACGGAAGAGGCCTGATCGCAAGGCCCTATCTTCTGGATGCCATTATGCAAAAAGAAGACGGAGAGGATCATCGGGAAGAATACCGAAAAAAGCTGCGGCAGTTCCATGACCGTCTTTACCGGGATTATCAGGGATATCTTTCAGAAGAACGAAATGTACTTTTCCGCATGAAGGAATTGTGGAGTTATATGGCACCGGGCTTTACCAATTATGCCAGATATCTGAAAAAGATCAAAAATCCCACATTTTGGTGACTATGAGGCAGCAGTTATGAGCCTTTTTGGAGAACAGGAGATCTTAAAGGTATGAACAGTATAAAAGAAAAATTTGATGAGTTTATTTCCCAGTATCCCATTTTTGAGTATCGTGTGCTGGATACCGGGGATATTAAAGTACAGTCACGTGTGCGTACGATCTGTAAACAGGAATGTGAACGTTATGGGAGCACATGGGCCTGTCCTCCGGCAGTGGGAGAGCTGTCAGAATGCGAAAAGAAGATCCGGAGCTATCCGAAAGCAGTTTTCTTTTCCAGCGTTGCAGAGGTATCGGATATCATGAACATGAAGGAGATGCTTTCCACAAGAATGGAACACGAAGCGCTTACAGAGAAGGTACGTGATTTTCTGGAGGGAGAGGGCTATGAGACCTTTACGCTTTCCACGGAATCCTGTGACTTCTGTGAACGCTGTGCCTATCTGGACGAAAACCATGCCGTTTTCCGGAGCATATGCATCCATGTCTGGAAAGCTATGGCGTGGTAGTCAGTGAGATCGTAGAAAAGGAAGCTATGGAATATAATCTGGGTGGAAATACCATTCTCTGGTTTTCCATGGTGCTGATCCGCAGATAAAAGACAAAAAGCAGATGCAGCGAAAGATACATAAGAAGAAATCCTCCGGCATAGATTAATGATAAAAGCCGGAGGATTTTTTTAATGAGAAAAATGTCAGCTTTTCTGGAGTTTCCCGGGGAACCGGCATTTCGGGAGGTGCAGGTGATACTTACGGGAAAACGCCGGGCAGTGATCGAAAATTACCGGAATATCCAGAGCTATACAAGGGAGGAGATCCTGATACTGACACCTTCCGGCAGACTTGTGATCCGTGGGAAAAACCTTGTGATCCCCTGCTACACAACCCTTGAACTATGTATCCGCGGGCAGATCGAAAGCATTACGCTGGAGGAGGGAAATAAGTAATGATCCCAGGTTTTGTGCGGGTTTCTGTTAAGGGGCAGCAGTGCCAGCGGTTTGTGAATCTGTGCAGAGGCAGGGAAATGGATCTGAAAAGGATCATCCGTACCGGTGAGACGGAGCTTCAGCTGACTATGAAGGTAGCGGATTTTCTGCAGATCTCGCCACTGCGGAGAAAAACAGGGGTACATATCCACATCCTGAAAAAAAGAGGGCCTTTGTTTTTTCTGCTTTTCTGTAAAAGAAGAAAAATGATCCTGCAGGGTTTCTGGCAGTTTTCTGCCTCCTTTTTTTTCTGTCAGGCAGAGTGTGGAACGTTGAGATCCGGGGAAATATTTTAAATCCCACTCCCCAGCTGATGAGCTTTCTGAAAGAGCAGGGGGTCTGTTTCGGAGTATCCAGAAAGAAGATCAGCTGCAGTGCACTTGCAGCTTCCCTGCGAAGAGAATTTCCGGAGATCACCTGGGTGTCTGCCGGATTTTCGGGAACGGGCCTGCGTTTTGAGATCCGGGAGGGAACTGCCGGAGAAAAAGCAGAGCCGGAAGATAAATCCTGCAGTCTGTTTTCGACTCTGGACGGAGTGATCGATTCCATGGTCACACGGCAGGGAACTCCTCTTGTCAGAGCCGGGGATGAAATAAAAAAAGGCCAGGAACTGGTTTCCGGGATCGTGGATATCACAGATGACAGCCAGGAGGTCATCCGCTATGAGTATGTTCAGGCAGATGCGGATATTTACGTCTGTCATTCCATTGCCTATTACGATACCTTTCCGTTGGACATAGAGAAAAAGGTATGGTCCGGTAAAAAGAAAACAACGATTTTTTTTCAGCTTGGAAGCAGTTTCCTGGACCTTTCTTCTCCTCTGCAGCAAAATGAAGATCGTTTTATCTGTCGGGAATCTTTTTTCAGTACCGGGATCTTTCAGGTTCCTTTTTCCCTGGGAATCATCACTACCAGCAGGTTTGAGCTCCGAAAAGAAAGACTGACAGAGGATGCCGCCAAAAAACAGGCCATACAGAGGCTTTATGATTATGAAGAAAAATTAATAGAAAAAGGGGTTCAAATATCTGAAAATAATGTTAAAATAGAAATAAATCACCAGGACTGCGTCAGCAGAGGCACTCTTACCGTCATTGAAAGGACCGGAAGAGAAGCCCCACAGAAAAAAAGACGCAGCCAAAAGAAAGGACACCAGAGGATGGCTAGCAGCATTATCGAATTATATGTGGATGTGCCGGCAGACCGCCAGGCGAATATTTTCGGACAGTTTGACGAGCATCTGAAGCTGATCGAACGTACTCTGAACGTAACCATGATCTTCCGTGACGGTTCTCTTAAGATCCTGGGAAGCCAGGAGGGAGCCACACAGGCCAGGGCAATCGTGAGGAACTGAACACACTTGCGGCAGAGGCAATACCATCACACAGCAGAATGTGAATTATGCACTTTCCCTTGCCATGGAGAAAATCGGCTCCGTGATGGAGGAAATCGACAAGGATTTTATCTGTAATACCATACAGGGCAGGCCGATCAAACCCAAGACCCTCGGACAGAAGGACTATGTGGAACAGATCCGTAAGAAGATGATCGTATTCGGTGTGGGACCTGCCGGAACCGGCAAAACCTATCTTGCCATGGCTATGGCAGTAACTGCTTTTCGCAATGAGGAGGTTTCCAGGATCATTCTTACCAGACCGGCCATTGAGGCAGGAGAGAAGCTGGGATTCCTTCCCGGCGATCTCCAGAGCAAGGTCGATCCCTATCTGCGTCCTCTTTATGACGCACTGTATCAGATCATGGGGCAGACAGCTTTGCCAAAAACATGGAGAAGGGGCTCATCGAGGTTGCCCCTCTTGCCTATATGAGAGGACGTACACTGGATAATGCCTTTATCATCCTGGATGAGGCGCAGAATACCACACCTGCCCAGATGAAGATGTTCCTGACCAGGATCGGCTTCGGTTCCAAGGTGATCATCACAGGCGATGCATCCCAGAAGGACCTTCCCAGGGACGCCACGTCCGGTCTGGATGTGGCGATGAAGGTGCTGAAGAAGATCGATGACATCGGATTCTGTCAGCTGACCAGCAAGGATGTTGTACGTCATCCACTTGTACAGCAGATCGTGCAGGCCTATGACGATTATGAAAAAAAACAGAAGCCTGCCAAATCCAGGAAGGATGACAGGTATGCTGTGAAAAATAAGGAGTACAGAAGATGACCATAAATATCGAATATGAGACAGATCAGGAGTTAGGCATTGACTATGCTGCCCTTGCATCCCAGGTTGCGGACAAGGTTCTTGAAATGGAGAAATGCCCCTATGACGGACAGGTCAATCTTGTCCTGACAGACAACGAGGAGATCAAGAGGGTAAATACGGAATTCCGGAATATCCAGGCTCCTACAGATGTGCTGTCATTTCCTATGATCCCTTTTGAGACACCGGCGGATTATTCCGTTGTGGAAGAGGATGAGTCCTATTTTGATCTGGACAGTGATGAACTCCTTCTTGGAGATATCATGATCTCCGTGCCTAAGGTTTTTGCCCAGGCAGAGGAATACGGACATAGTGTGACAAGGGAATTCTGTTTCCTGGTGGCACATAGTATGCTGCATCTTCTGGGCTATGATCATATGACAGAGGATGAGGCAAAGGTCATGGAAGCCAAGCAGGCAGCAGCACTGAAGGAATTGGGGATCAACCGCTAATACAGCGAATGATCACGTGCTGTCCCACAGAAAAGCTAAGCGGAAAGCTTTTCCGCTTTAAGAAAAGGAGGTAATATATGAGAATGAAAAAGACAGGTATACTGGCAGGTATCACAGCTGCATGCATCTGCATTGCCCAGACTGTTCCCGCTTTTGGAGCCGGGCAGGATCTGGTAGGTTTTGTCCCCAATGGGGAGAAACAGGAAGAAACCCAGGTAAAGAGCTATCTTACCGGCGAAAATGTTCCGGAGAGCATTGGACGTAGGAGACCGGTTGCCGTGATGATGGGCAACAACAGTGTCGGAGCTCCGCAGAGTGGTATCGGACATGCCGGTGTTGTCTACGAAGCGCCGGTGGAAGGTAATATTACCCGTCTTATGGGCATTCTCGAAGATTATGATGAGCTGGAACGGATCGGTTCCGTTCGCAGCTGCCGTGACTATTATCTCTTTTACGCCAACGAATTTAATGCGATCTATGCCCACTACGGACAGGCTGCCTATGCACTGCCTTATCTGGAGCAGCATGTGATCGATAACCTTAACGGGATCCAGATCGGCAAGCTTGCTTTTTTCCGTACAACAGACAGGAAGGCACCTCACAATGCCTATACAGATGCCAGCCACCTTCAGGCAGGCATAGATGCTATGGGATACAGCCAGGAATATAAAGAAGAATATACCGGACATTATCTTTTTGCAGAAGATGGTACAGAGACCGTACCGGATGGGATCACAGCCAGCCTTGTGAAGCTGGATAATTTTACTGATAATCATCCGTGGTATGAATACGATGAAGAGACAAAGGAATATAAGAGATTCCAGTTTGGCAGGGAACATGTGGATCAGCTGGATAATGAACAGCTTACCTGCGACAATATCATCCTTCAGTATTCATCCTGCCCGGCTTACGATGAAACGGCTATCTGAATATTGATGCCATTTCCGGCGGAGAGGGCAAATTTATTACCAGAGGCAAAGCCATTGATATCCGCTGGGAGAAGGATTCTCCATGGGGGATCACGCATTATTACGACGGAAATGAACAGGAGATCCGCCTGAATCCGGGTACTACCTGGGTGGAGATCGTACAGAATGACAGGATCGATTCTGTTACTTATCAGTAAGACTAATATACAGGTATCAGGAGAAACAAAAAACATGAACGCAAATTACAGGGAACGACTGAAAGACAAGAAACGCATTGTTATCAAGATCGGATCATCATCACTGATCCACGCAGAAACAGGAAGACTGGATTTTCATAAGCTGGAGATCCTGGCCCGAGAGCTCAGCGACCTTCATAACCAGGGGAAAGACGTAGTGCTGGTATCCTCCGGAGCCATTGCGGTAGGTGCAGCTGCACTGGGTATGAAGGGAAAGCCGGCAGAGCTTGAGAAAAAACAGGCCTGTGCAGCTGTGGGACAGGCCAGGCTGATGACCATTTATCAGAAGCTTTTCGGGGAATACAATCAGATGGTGGCACAGATCCTGATGACCAAGAATACCATGGTCAACAACACCAACCGCAGGAATGCCCAGAATACCTTCCAGCAGCTTCTGGCAGAAAAGGTGATCCCCATTGTAAATGAGAACGACTCGGTATCCTCCTACGAATTCCAGAACCTGGTAAAATTCGGAGACAACGATACCCTTTCCTCCGTGGTTGCTGCACTGATCGATGCGGATCTTCTGATCCTCATGTCCGATATTGACGGTCTTTTTACAGACGATCCCAATTCCAATCCGGATGCACAGTTTATCGATATTGTAGAAAACATGGATGACAATATGCGTAAGCTTGGCAAATCCTCCACAGGAAGCAATGTGGGTACCGGCGGAATGGCGACCAAGCTTACCGCTGCGATCATCGCCACTGCGGCAGGAGCGGACATGGTCATTGCCAACGGAAATGACTTCCACAACATCCACAGGATCGTGGAAGGCAGGAGCTGCGGAACATTATTTGTAGGAAACAAGAAGGAAGAATTCTTCCTCATTGATTATATCGAAAAACTGCTTTAAGGAGAATAACATTATGATGGATAATATCAAGATCGACAGGATCAACGCACTGGCACATAAACAGAAAAGTGTAGGTCTTACCGAGGAAGAAAAGGTGGAGCAGGCGAAGCTTCGGAGAGAATATCTGGATGCAGTGAAGGGGAATCTCCGTGCGCATCTGAATAACATCGATATCAAAGAAAAGGATGGCAGCATCACCAATCTTGGAGAAAAATATGGAAGAAAAAAAGGAAATTAGAAAAAAAATCTTCAAAGCCAGAAAAGAACATACCGATGCCTGGATCCGGGAAAACAGTCTCCGGATTACAGAGACCCTGACAGAGCTTCCGGAATACCGGAATGCAGAACGGATCATGGCATACGCAGATTATAACCATGAAGTGATCACGCGCTATATTATCGAACAGGCCTGGAAAGACGGTAAGGAAGTGGCAGTGCCAAAGGTTTTCGGGAAGGATATGGTATTTTACAGACTGACCGATTTCAGTCAGCTGGAATCCGGCTACTTCGGGATCCCTGAGCCAAAGGAAGACGGAGAAACGGTTTCCTGGGAAGAAGCCATGATGGTCATGCCCGGGGTGGCTTTTGACGTGAATTGCAACCGGGTAGGCTATGGTGGCGGTTTTTATGACCGCTTTCTGGAAAAACATCCGGAGGTCTGCCGCGTTGCAGTAGGATTTTCCTTCCAGATCCTTCCGGAGGTTCCCACAGAGCCTACGGATATCCGTCCGCAGGTCATTGTGACGGAAGAGAATATATACCGCGATGCACAGTAAGATATTGCTGTAAAGACAGAAAGAAAGGCAGGAATATTTGGAAATGAATGAAATGCTTGAAAAATTGGGACAGAATGCGAAAGATGCGGAGACAGTCCTTCGAAATCTTTCCACAAATGACAAAAATAAAACCCTGGAAGCTGTGGCAAAGGCTCTTGTCGCTCATACCGATGAGATCCTGAAGCCAATGCCCTGGATGTGGAAAACGGCAAAAAGAATCAGATGCCGGAAGGACTGATCGACCGTCTGATGCTGACACCGGAGCGGATCGAAGGAATGGCAGACGGACTTCGTCAGCTTACCGGTCTTGAAGATCCCATCGGGGAAGTTACCGGTATGAAAAAAACGTCCCAACGGACTTCTGATCGGACAGAAACGTGTTCCCTTAGGTGTGATCGGCATCATTTACGAAGCACGTCCCAATGTTACCTCAGATGCATTCGGTCTCTGCTTCAAAACCGGAAATGTCGTGATCCTGAAGGTGGAAGCGACGCAATTTATTCCAATACTGCCATTGTCAACTGTATCCGTGAGGCATTAAAAGCCTGCGGCATTACCGAGGATGCTATCCAGCTGATCCAGGATACCTCCAGAGAAACGGCTGCGGAATTTATGAAGCTGAACCGGTATGTGGATGTACTGATCCCACGTGGCGGAAGAGGACTGATCAAAGCAGTGGTAAACCAGAGTACGATCCCTGTCATCGAGACCGGAACCGGAAACTGCCATATCTATGTGGACGAGACTGCAGATCTTCAGATGGCAGCGGATATTGTGATCAATGCAAAGACCCAGCGTGTGGGCGTATGCAATGCATGCGAGTCCCTTCTTGTAAACCGTAAGGTGAAGGACGATTTCCTGCCGGTACTGGCCGGACGCCTTAAGGAGAAGCATGTGGAGGTCCGTGCAGATGAAGCGGCAAAGGCTCTGATGCCGGGATCAGTTCCTGCAACAGAAGAGGACTGGGGAACGGAATATCTTGACTATATCCTTTCTGTAAAGGTAGTGGATTCCGTGGAGGAAGCCATTGCACATATCAATAAATATAATACAAAGCATTCGGAGGCCATCATTACCAATGATTATACCATGCCCAGAAATTCCTGGATGAGGTAGATGCAGCGGCAGTTTATGTGAACGCTTCTACCAGATTCACCGATGGAAACGAATTTGGATTCGGTGCGGAGATCGGGATCAGCACCCAGAAGCTCCATGCAAGAGGCCCAATGGGACTCCTTGCACTGACCACCACCAAGTATATCATTTATGGTAATGGACAGGTACGTCCGTAACACAAATAAAGTAAAGCGGGTTTTTGGGTCCGCTTTACTTTTTTGAAGTGTTGTGCTATACTTCTTTGTAATTGGATTTAAAAAGACTAACTCATAACAGGAGGACTTATAAATGAAAAAAAAGCAGCTTTTTGCAGTCCTGCTTGCAGGTTCCATGACTGTTGGAATGGCACCTGCCGCAGCGTTTGCCGCTGAAGATACCGGAGCGGTAACAGAGGCAGAAGCAACGACTGCAGACGAGAATACAGAAACACCAGATGACGGAGCAGCTGTGGATGACCAGTCCCAGAGTGAAGCCGACGCCAGGCAGCAGCAGAAGCCCAGGCGGCAGCTCAGGCCCAGGCGGAAGCAGAAGCTCAGGCAGCAGCCCAGGCCCAGGCGGAAGCAGAGGCCCAGGCAGCAGCCAGGCTCAGGCGGAAGCAGAGGCTCAGGCAGCAGCTCAGGCTCAGGCGGAAGAGGCGCAGCAGGAGCAGCAAACTACTGCGGCAGATGCAACTGTTACTACTGCGGAGGAACTTCAGGCAGCGATTAATAATGCACCTGATTTTACAGGATCTATTGATGATAGTGATTTATATACATCTGCTTATAAGATTCTGATCAATGCATCGTTTAATCTCACAGATACTATTACCGTTCCTGCCAAAAAGAATATTGCAATTTTTGGTGCAACAGATGCTACGACTGCTACAACTGTAGTTGGACGTGGGAGTGTTGCAGGTGATATGTTCAAGGTGAGTGCAGGAAGTATTTTGTCCATGACACAGAATGAAGGTGACGGTTCCTCAGAAATCGGTAAACTTTCTGTTGAAGGTAATAAAAACGACGGAACCGCAGCAGAGGGATCGATCGTTTCTGTAGAAGCTGGCGCTAAATTTGTGATGACGACAGGCGTTACTCTTTCTAAGAATGTCTCTACTGCAGCAGGTGCGGCAGTTAAAAACAGCGGTAAACTTGTGATCACAGGTGGAGAGATCAAAGATAATGTATCTACAGGCGGAGCTGTTTACAGCACAGGTACGATTTCCCTGGAACAAGGAACGAATGCTGCAGCAGACGAACCGAAGATCATCGAGAACTATACAAATGCAGAGAAGAACGTAAAATCCAATATCGTATTAGGACAGCAGGATCAGAGTGCAGGAAGTATCATCATTGCCGGCGCATTTGAGAATCAGAATATTGGATATTCCGTAGAGAATCCGACAGTTGACTATACAGTTTTCCAGAAACCTGAATCTTTAGCTGCGGATGCATTTGAAAAAGCAGTTAATGCGATGAGCTATGAAGGCGACCAGAGCTATGGAATAAATACAGCTACAGGTCAGCTTGTTTCTAACAAACCAACGGTTACTATTGATAGTGCTACAAGTGAAGAAGCAAATACTGTTTCTGTAACCTTCACATCTGATAAAGCAGGTACATATTTCTATAAATATGTTGCAAAAGGTGCGGAAGCTCCGACTATCGAGAAAGCTATAGAAGGTGGAACGGTTAAGGCAGGAGAAACCACTTCCCTGAAACTTACCAATGTCACAGACAAGACTATTGACCTTTATATATGGGTAAAAGAAAGTGAAAGTGGTAACAACATTGTTGGTGAAGGTGTAAAGAAGGAGATTGCAGTAACCCAGGCACAGAATCCAGACAATCCGAAACCGGCAGCACCAAAGGTTACTAAAATCAGCGCAAAGAGAAAAACTGCAACAACTGCAGAAGTAGTTCTTCAGTCCGATAAGAGTGGTACATGCTATTATAAATGGGTGGCAAAGGGAGCGGATAAACCTTCCATTAGCACAACTAAAGACAGCAATATTGAGATCACTGAAAACAAAGATTTTAAGATTGATCTGAAAAACCTGAAAGGTGATGCGATTGATCTCTATGTACAGGTAGTAGCGAAAGATGGATCAGAGTCAGCAGTAACCAAGATTGCAACTGTTACTTTGAAAGAAACAGCGAAAACACCTGCGAAGATTTCCAACGTAAGCTACAAATGGAAAGGTCATACATCTGCTACTGTAACTATGCGTTCTGATAAAGCTGGTGTGTACTATTATAAATGGGTAAATCGTGGTTCCAAAGCTCCGACAGTTGATAAAATGAGCAAGGGAAAAAATGTTTCTGCAAATAAGAATTTCACGATCAGTTTGAAAGATTTGGATGCAAACAATGCAATTGATGTTTATGTGTGCATCAAAGGAACTGATGGAACTGTAAGTACACCAAAGAAGATTGCATTGGATGAAGCTATGCGTCCGGCAAATGTCAGATGGGTTGGCTTTTCATGGATTAACCATACATCTGCGAATGTTATTCTTATTTCGAATAAGAGCGGTACCTGTTATTATAAATGGGTTTCTCGTAACAGTAATGGTACGTCCGCCACTCCGAAAGATCTTACATCTACCGGAAAACAGACAACGTTTACTGCTGATAAGAAATTTAATATCGGTCTTGAGGATTTAGACTCTGACAATCCAATTGATCTTTATATCCAGATCAAAGATAAGAATGGTGTTTTGACGAATCCATTGAAAATAGCATTTAAAGAAGATTCCAGACCGAAAGTTGCAGATCCAACTCCGACTAACACACCGAATGCATTCATCCCGGAACCAAAAGACAGCGAGGTATTCGGTTTGGAAGAGCCAATTCAATTTTATCCAAATGTGGCCCATGAATTCCAGGTAATTGGAGCTGGAACAACCAATGAAAGTCCGAATGAAGGTGATGTGAAATGGGTTCCTCTTTATTGGAGTACGTCGTCAAACCCTAGTAAGAAGAATCAGTATGATTCATGGAAAATCGTTTCAAAAAACGGAATTGATAAAGAAGCCACATATAACATATATATTTTCTTTAAAAAGTACATCTACACTGGTGGTCAGTGGTTTGAAACAGACACCATTGAATCCGCAGTATGGCAGTTCAGATCTGCAAAACTGACACCTACCGGAACTCCGGGAGCAGACGGTACATACGGTACCGGCGGCCAGACAGGTTCTGATCCGGATGCAACCATAACAGGAGCGGCATCTGCAACATCCTCCAACGGAGGCAACGGAACCAGATCTAAGAATGCAGTATCAACAGCCGATAACTCACCGATTGGAACCATGTCCGCACTGGCAGTGGCATCCCTTCTTGCAGGTGGATATGTGATCGTGAGAAGAAGAAAAAAGGACATCTAAACGCACAATAGCCAAAATAGCATAACAAATAAAAAAATCACCGGTTTTCCGAAAGAACAGGAAAGCCGGTGATTTTTTGTAAGGATAAATTTACAGATTTTTTTTCTTATAGATAAACCAGGAAGCTGCAATGCTGAATGCAATTAGATAGACTGTCAGGATCAGGACACTGAGGTAATTGACTCCACCGCCGGAAGCAATGGTACGGATCAGATGACTGGTCTGTGACAGTGGAAGAGCAGCTACAAAATTCCCAAGAAAGCCCGGGATCTTCTCTGTAGAGAAGAAGGTGTTGCACAAAAAAGCCATTGGCATAATGATATAATTGGAAAAACGAGGTACATCCGCATGGTTTTTGGCAAGGAAAGAAACCACAACACCGATGGCTGAAAATACAGCACCGTTGAGGAACATCACCAGCAATGACCATCCGTTGAACACAAGACCGGTTCCGATCGGCATGGTCAGAAGAAGGATGATCCCTCCTGCATAAAGCCCGCGGAGACTGCCTCCGATGATCTGTCCGGCAATAAACTGCCACAGTGGTGTCGGAGATATCATAACCTGGTCAAAGGCTTTCTCATAAAGACGCTGCACATTCAGATTCTGTGCAATAGCATTAAAGCTTCCGTTCATTGTAGTCAGTGAAACCACACCCGGGATCAGGAAATTCAGATAAGGCTCTCCGTGTGAGGAGGTCTGGATCCCCATTCCAAAAACGATCAGATACATCAGCGGCGCGATCATGGCCGCCAGCGTGATCTTATAGAAATCCCTTCGGAACTCCACCCATTTTTCCCATAAAATAGTAAGTATTCCCATGATAATTCATCGTCCATTCTGTTAAATTATAAGATAACTGTGGCTGACGCCGGCTTATCGCTGCATCAGATGCCTGCCTGCGCGCTCCACAAAAACATCCTCCAGAGTTGTCTCACGAAGGGTGCACTGTCCGTCCAGAGAGGACAGAAAAGAGATGGCCTCTTCCCGGCTGTGGAAGTAGTGGCTTTTTGCCCCCTCCGGTGTTTCCTGATCTACGGTGTATTTGCCCAGGCTGTCGATCAGGCCTGACGGAGTATTGATCTCCTCCAGCTTTCCGTGATCCATAAGTGATACCCGGTTGCAGAGAGACTGTGCCTCTTCCATATAGTGGGTTGTAAGAAGAATAGTCAGGTTTTTTCCGTTCAGCTGACGGAGAAGATTCCACATCTGTCGTCTGGAAAGCGCGTCCATGCCTGCGGTGGGCTCGTCCAGAAGAAGGATCTCCGGACTTGTGAGAAGTGCCCGGCATACCATAAGCTTTCGTTTCATACCACCGGAAAGCTTCCTTACAGTCCGCTTACGGAAGGGAAGAAGTCCGCAGAAATCCAGAAGCTCTTCGGTTTTCCGTTTGATCTCTTTTCGTGGCATGAAATAAAGACGGCCCTGATATTCCATGATCTCATCCATGTTCATATCCTGGCGCATGGAGTATTCCTGAGTGATCACGCTGATCTTGCGTTTCAGATCCGGTCGGTTGCGTCCAAGTGTCTGCCCGTCAATGAGGATTTCGCCCTCTGTGGGCAGGAGCAGAGTGGAAAGCAGACTGATCGTGGTGGTTTTTCCGGCACCGTTGGGCCCCAGCAGACCAAAAAATTCGCCGGTTTCTATGCGAAGATCCAGAGAATCCACAGCCGTAAAACTGTCGAATTTTTTTGTGAGATTTTTTGTTTCGATCATCTCTGTTCATTTCCTTTCGTTTGTATGCAAATTTCATTCTATTATACTGGAAAAGAAGAGACATTTCAACAACTCTGAGATGTTCTTTACAGAAAAGGAACGTTGTGCTATAGTGATACGAAGGAAAAACAGAAAACGGAGAGAAAACCATGAAACACAGGATGAGAACAATAATGCTGATTCTTCTGACTATGCTGCTGCTATGCCCTATACAGGTTCTGGCTGCAGATGGAGAGAACGCAGTGAAGACAGATCTGGAGGACGGAGAATATTCCATACAGGTGGAGCTGGAAGGCGGAAGCGGAAAGGCCAGCGTTTCTTCTCCCACGCTGATGCTGGTAAAAGAGGGGAAGATGTATGCACGGCTCCAGTGGAGCAGCTCCAACTATGATTACATGATCGTAGATGGGGAAAAATATCTCAATGAGAGTGAGGAAGGCAGAAATTCTGTTTTTACTGTCCCGGTAACTGCCTTGGATGATAAGATGGAAGTGATCGCAGATACACTGGCCATGGGTGCCCCTCATGAGATCGATTATACACTGACCTTTTATGAGGCTTCTATTGGCTCCAAGGGCCAGCTACCTCAGGAGGCAGCGAAAAGAGTGGTTGCAGTTGCGCTGGTGATCATCATCGGCGGCGGTATCCTGAATTATTTTGTAAACAAAAGGAATCGGTGTTAAACCGGTTCTTTTTTTATGCCCTTTCGCATAATATACATAATAACGAACATGTATAAAGACGGAAGGAAGGGAACATCATGGATACAGTACAGGATAAAACCTACGAAGCAATTTATTATTCACTGTGGGAGGCTGCCAGGCGTTACAGCGGCTTTACGCAGTTTCGGGTGATTGGAAAAAGCCACGATGACCGGATGATCCCTATGCTGGAGATCGGACATGGAGATGCCTGTATTTTCTGTGTGGCCGGCTTTTCCGGAACGGATGGACAGATGACGGACAGGCTTACCAGGATGGCACTGGAGCTTTGCAGAATATATGAATGCAACTGGACCGTGGACGAGCTTTATGAGGTAAAAAAGCTCCTGGATCAGACCAGGCTTTGTATCATACCGGTGGTCAATCCGGATGGATATGAGATCTGCCGGAAGGGCTACAATACTGTGCGAAATCCCATTTTCCGTCAGATGCTGAAAATGCAGGATGTTCCTGTGATGAATTCGAGGGGAATGCAAGAGGAATGGATACTGCACGGAATTTTCCCACCACCTTCTGCAGCAGAAAAAAGATCCATCAGCAGCCTGCCAGTGAAAACGAGACACGGGCGCTGATCCGGATCTTTCAGGAATACGGAGGACGTGGCCTGCTGGTTTTCTGTGGGTATGGGAAAAAGGTGGTTTATTACCGGCGGGATCAGAATTTTTCCACTGGTCAGAGATGCTACCGTCTTGCACGTCATTTGAAAAAATGTACCAGGGGAAAGCTGGAGCAGCTGGCAATAGAAAGAGAAGTGCAGAACGGGCGAAGGAGCACAGGCAGGCCGGAACAGTATTACGGAGAAATGATCCGTCAGCCGGCTTTCCGGATCGAATTGCCGGTAAATTCCGGAAATAAAGAAGAGGAAGAACGGGAGATCCGTGATCTGCTGCTCCTTCCATTGGAATATATTTACTCTCTGGTACAGCTGTAAAAAAATCTGGCGTTGTGCGGATGCAGGGTCTGTCAGCTTATGAAAAATAGGGTGGCAGACATACCCGCTGAGAAACCAGTGTCGAATCCTGTCGGACGAATTTGATTGACTTCCGGGGCTGCGAACCCTATAATAACATCATCTGAAACAAATCTTTTTTAACAAATGTTGCAGGAATTCTTCCATCTCTGTATGTGATGAGAGGAACTGTACATCTGAGCATATCTGCTCGAATAATTTCCATTCAGTATTTTTGCTGTATTATCATTTTGATCATGCTTGTCCCCACTTCAAGATCTGCGAGTTTAAGTGATGGGAGCATGTTGCGAACTGCCATATTAACTGCTATACAGGGAGGACTTTTTTATGGCCCAATTTATGTGGAGCAGGTCTCCGCCGGAATTTTTCTGATGTCCGAACACTGTTTCTTTCCCTGCAGAGGGAAGTGATCATCAAATATCGTATATAGAACAGAATACAGGAATGAAAATATTTTTTCGATGTATCGGCAACACGGTTCTTGGGCTGATGCTGGTGACAGCATTGGTGCTTTTGATTCCCGGACTTTTCGGGATCCGGCCCTATGTGGTCTATTCCGGATCCATGGAACCTGAGATCCCAACCGGAGCTGTGGTTTTTACAAAGGAAGGAGAGTTTTCTCCGAAAAAGGGAGATATCATTACTTTTCATAACGGAGATACCGTTGTCACCCACAGAGTGGTTAAAAAAGAAAAGGATATCTTTATCACAAAAGGTGACGCCAACAAGACAGAAGATCCTGTTCCCGCAGAGGCGTCACAGATCATCGGGCGGGTAGTCTTTCACCTGCCTTATCTGGGCTACGTGATCCATTTTCTGAAAGCTCGGATCCCTTTTGCCGCAGTTTGCATAGCGGCATGTCTGTCAGTACTCTTTGATCTGGCATATACCCCAAAAAGAAAAAAATACAGGGAGGAATTTAATCATGATGAAAAACAGAAAACTGGTAAAAGGAATCGCACTTGCTGCTGTGATCACTGCACTGGCAGCCGGAGGAACAGCTGCATATCTCACGGATTTTGAAACGGCAACCAACAGCTTTACCGTAGGAAAAGTGGATATCGACCTGGATGAGCCTAACTGGAAACCGGAGGACAATACAGATCTGGTTCCTACTCAGGTGATCCGGAAGGACCCCTATGTATCAAATAAAGGAGTAAATGAAGCATTTGTATATCTGGAAGTTTCTGTTCCGGTCCGAAATGTGATCACGGCAGCCAAGGATGGCACCAGGAATGCACTTGCAAAAACAGAGCTGTTCAGCTTCACCAAAAACAAGGACTGGACACAGCTGGAGCGGACCGAAGTGGGGCAGAATATGGTCTACACCTATGCATATAACCACATCCTGAAGCCGGGAACAAAGACTACAACTCTTTTTGATACAGTAACCTTTGCCAATATCATCGAAGGTCAGCTGGATACACAGCAGATCGATATGCCGGTACGGGCTTATGCGATCCAGGCTACCAATACCGGGGATGACAAGACTACTGTTCTGGAGCAGGCAACTGCTGCTTACCAGAAATATGTAAATCAGAATAAAGGACAGGCCGGTGGTGTCACGAAATGAATAAATTAAAAAGACCCGTTTTCCTTCTCCTGACAACAGGGCTCCTGTGCGCAACAGGGACTGCGGCGTATTTTTCAGACTTCGAAAAAAAGATAAATTCTGCTGCAGTGGGGTATGTGACAACGGAGATCGAGGAAGATTTTCCGGATCCTACACCTACGCCTATGGAGAATGGTCCGTCCTACAGAAAAGAGATCCGGATCGGAAATTTTTCCGGCAGTGTGAAAGGGTTCCAGGCAGACTGCTATGTGAGGATGTCCCTTTCCTACTCCAATGACGATATCGGCAGAGGCGTGAAATTAACAGGTCTGGATACGGCAAACTGGGTGTATAACAGTCAGGACGGCTATTATTACTACCGGAAAAAAATATCCGAGGGAGAAAAAACAGCTCCTCTGTGTACCGGATTTCAGATCGATCCCCAAAAGATCGATGATACTTATAGGGACAGCATTAAAGATTTTGAGATCAATGTTTATGAGGAAGCTGTACAGGCAGAAGGATTTTCAGATTATGAAAGTGCGTGGAGGTATTTTTCAGATCCGGTTTCTGCTCAGGCAGAAAGGAGGGGGAATGCTTGAAAAAACACCTTAAAGCCCTGCTGGTAGGTGCTGCTGTGGCAGGCAGTATCCTGGCGTGCACGGCTGCTTATGCCAGATTTTCAGATTCCGTGACAGTGACCAATCACATATCAGTGGGAGATATCAATATTTCTCTTCGGGAACTGGAAAAAAAGGACGGCCGAGAAATGAAATATCAGGATCGCCGGATCGTTCTTCCGGGAGATGAGATATCCAAGATCCCCAGGATCACCAATCACTCAGAGCCATGCTGGGTAAGGGTGAAGATCTCTTATACAGATGATCTGGAAGGTTTGGATGGTCTGGATGACAGGAATCTTACAGGAATGTCACCGAGATGGATCCGGAAGGGAGAGTATTTTTATTATACCAGGAAGCTGGAACAGGGAGACAGCGTGGATATTTTTGCCGGTGTGACTGTACCATCCCAATGGGATGAATCCTACCAGGATAAGAAGCTGGGGATCACCATCGTGGCAGATGCTGTCCAGGCGGCAAATTTTGCACCGGATTTCCGTGCTATGTCACCCTGGGGAAATCAGAAGATCTTAAGATGTATCCACGATACCGATGGTCTTGTAGTTCAGAAAAAAGTCCGGTGGATCTGAAGGTGGAGTTTGAAGGAAACGCGCACAAACTGATCGCGGCTCCGGAAGACTTTTTTTTCCGGATTTTCAACGGCAATGCCGGGAGATGTTTTTCATGATTCTGTAGAGATCAGTAACACAACGGAGCATGCTGCAGAGATATTCTTCCGCACATCACCGGAATGTAAATCGGTAAAGGATCAGGAATTTCTGAAAAAGCTGAAGCTGGTGATCACCATGAATCATAAAAAGCTGTATTCCGGGGATCTTCTGGCTGTATCTCTCAATAAAGCCGTGTCCCTGGGGGAATTTTCCAGTGGAGAAAAAGGAAACATGAGATTTGAGGTTACGGTTCCGGCAGAGCTGGATAATTTATATGCTCTTCGGGCAGCAGACGTGAAATGGATCTTTTCTGTGGCGGAGGATCAGGAGACGGTGGAAACCAGTCCTGTCCCACGCCGGAATGACAGGAAAGAAGCCACAGAAAGAGCTTCCGGAAATAACAGTTCTTCGGTAAGGACAACACCAGTGAAGACCGGAGATGAATCTCCTGTGCTCCTGTTTGCACTGATGGCTGGTATGGCGTTGCTTACCTGCAGTCTGACGCTATGGAAAGGAGGACGAAAAAATTGAAAAGAAGAATGATCGGTGCATGGATGGCATTGATGATCACAGCTTCTTCTCTTGTGGTTTCGGCCAGTCCTGCAGCAGATATGAGTTCGGTATCAGCAGATCCGCAGCAGGAACAGGCAGAACCGGAGAAAGAAGAGGAGGCCCCGGATATTCCGGTAACGTCTCAGCCTGGGGAGGCTGAGATGCCGGTTCCGACAGCCTTGCCTGAACAGGAAACGGTGGAGGGAGCTTTTGAAGAAGGTGAAGATAATGCTGAAAATACTGACAGTGATGAGCTGATCGAACCGGAAGAAGAATCGGAAGCTGCTTCAGAAGAAGAAAATACAGCCCTGACAGAAACACCGGAGCAGGCGGAAGATCCGGGATTTATCGTTTTTACGGAAGAAAATGCAGAAATCCTCACAGCAGAAAGTGAAGAGGATCAAAAACTGATCCAGGAGATTGAAAACGGAGAGATCATTGCCCTTTCTGCAGCACTTCCGGGGAAGATCCGGGAAGCAGGCAGTGCGGAAGTGATTTCAGAGGGAGAGGATTCCCTCGCAGTTACAGCACTTTCCCCGTCCCAGTATTATCTGGACAGCTGGACCAGGGTTTACTGCGATGAGATCTGGACAGCTGCCAATGATTTTCTTGGTCCCGGAAATAAAACTCGTATGGGATGTACGTATCGTTCTGTACATTATATCGATGATACAGGAGAGGAGAAGGTTTCACCTCTGTATTGCCTGAAAGCGACCAAGGATGGGCTGGACAGTATGACGCTGAAGAATGAGGCAGTAAAAGCACTGACTAATTCTGTGATCCAGAAGCTTTTGTACTTTGGTTACGGAGGACCGGGGGATCTGGGGACCGGATATGACCCTCCTGCAGTCACATAGACTGGTCAAAATGGCAGAACCGTTATGTATTCACGCATATTGCATTGTCAAAGGTATACTTTAATGACTGTGGATATGCCACAGCAGCAGAAGTAGAACATACAGGGATAAACCGCCTGATCGATAAGATCCAAACATTGACGATCCCTGCAAGAAACAAGGCAGCTGTTTATGTTTCCGAAGATGGTTCCTGGTCGGCAGCATCCGGAAAGACAATCCCCTTAAGTGTATTCCGAAGCAGACCAGCAGGTTTTCCCTTTGTTCCGGACAGTATGAAGGACGGATTTCAGATGAGTACTCTTATGAAAGTGACAGACGGAGCAAAAGCAGGAAATGGGATCACCATTACCAGGGGAGCTGCAGAAAAATGGCAGCTTGCTACTGGACAAGTGCAGCGGAGTATAATTCTCACAAATCCAATCCCAAAATGATGTCGGGAACAAGCCTGAACCTGAAGGATGGAGCATACTTTTTTCTGATCTTTCCGTTAAATGCATCTGCTACAAAGAAGTTTTCCTGCAAAATGCTGCTTCAGCCGGTTTCCTATATCCTGGTTGACGGAAGTGCACAGGCAGGAAAGATGGAGTACAGGATTTTGGCGCTTACGTATATCAGGGAACAAGAGGAAGCCTTTCGTTTTCAGTAAAGCCATCGGTTTACGGCAATGCAAAGCTGGTCAAGAAGGAACCCAACACGGGAAAACTGATCCAGGGAGCGCAGTACGGACTGTTTGCAGCAGAAGCTCTGACCTCCGGATACCGGACTATGTACAGTAAGGATCAGAAGGTTTCATCCGGAACAACAAACGCCGGTGGAGAGATCCTTTTTTCAAAGCTGCTTCCCGGAAAATATTATGTGAAGGAAACTAAAACCGCTGCCGGATACAAGCTGAACACCGTTATCAAAAATCTTACAGTAACCGGTGGAAAGACAACAACCGTCAACGTAACGGATATCATGGATATCAGTGGAATAGTATCCATCAGAAAGAAAGATGGAAATACCGGTGATCCACTGGCAGGAGCTGAATTTACCCTGTATCAGTGGAGTAAAAAAAGCAAAAGCTATGTAACCTTAAAAAAATTGACTTATGATGGACAGAAACGTATCTATAACTCCGAGAAATTTAATTATACCGAAGACAATCAGGGAAAATTCCGTGTACGGGAGACAAAATCTCCACCCAATTACACCGGAAACTGGCAGAAAAATTTTACGTTGGAAAAGCCGGGAGAAAAGCAGGAATTTCTGTTTGAAGCAGTGAACTATCAGAACGAAAAACGAAGGATAGAGGTTCGTAAGATCGATGCGAAGACCGGTGAGGTCCTGAAGGGTGCGGAGTTTACACTTTATGAATACAGCGCAGCCAAAAAAGCCTATAAAGAAAAAGGAACACTTCTGAATTATGATAGCTCAAGTGAGCTTTATGTAAGCGGTGAACTTTTAAAGACCTCGGATAATGAGGGAAAATATAAGATCATGGAAACAAAGACTCCGCCCGGATATACAGGAAGCTGGGAAGAAGAAGTAAATATCACAGACAAGGATGCACGCCTTTCCTTTGAAGTTGTCAATGAAAAGGAAAAGGAATATACAGGAGTGATCCGACTGAGAAAAACAGACATTTATACCGGGGAAGTTCTGGAAGATGCTGAATTTACTGTGCTTCAGTGGAACAGAGAGAACCAGACTTACCAGGATGACCTGGGCGGGCAGAGTATCCTGAAGTTTGACGTAGAAACCGGATGGTACTCTACTGAAGAGCTGGTGCTTACAAATGCCAATCAGGGAAGGTTCAAAGTAGTGGAAACAAAAAATCCGGAGAACTATACAGGCAAATATGAAAAGGAGGTAATCTTCCAGAAAAAAGCAAATACAGATACGGATACTGTGGATCTGAAAGCAGAGAATACTCCGGTAACACTTCCTCTGGGAAATATCACCATCGTAAAAAAGATCAAAGAGGAGGATATTACCTGGCTCATGGAAATCCAACCTTTTCCTTTGTGGCAGAAGGTACGGATCTATCCGGAAATCCTCACAGATATGAGGATTATGTGACCTTTACCAGAGGAAGCTATGAAACTGATAAAAATGGATATGCAACATTATCGGTCACTCTCAGGAATATCCCGCTGGGGCAGTATACGGTCTGGGAAAAACCGGTACTACGCTATTATCTGAAAGAGGTATGGGCAAATACAGAGAATGTCCGCATCATAAAAGGCGCTGCACCTGCATATGGTACAGATCCCCGGAAGATTGCTTCCGGTACGGCTGCTCTGACAATGCAAAACAAAAATGCATCGCTGACTTTTGTAAATGAGAAATCCAGATATGATCGATATTCCCATAATGACAGCATAAAAAATACCATACCCGTATCATTTTCCTGAAAAATGCAGAGGGGCAGGAGTAATCCTGCCCTCAGCTGCGTATTTTATATAGTAAAAAACAAACTGTAAAAAGAAATAAAAAAACTACATATATACCCAAAGATATGGTATACTTTTTTACAAATACTGTGAATTCAAGAACTCTCTGGGAGGTCGATGATGAAAACAGACGAAAAAAATCCCGTTTTTGATATTCGGGATACATTGGAAAAATACGCTTGCATTTATCGAAATACTACACTGAAGATTTTTCAGTACTGTCAGGAGACGGACACATATGAACGTCTGGATGAATACCTGAGACCTGTAAAAAATATTACGGATTTTAAGAACAGTGGACAGAAATACAGCAATGTTTATAAAGACGACTGGAAGTTTCTGACGGATTTTCTGACATCCCGTGAAGGCGGGACGATAGAAGTGCGGTGTATCAATAAAGACGGTAATGCGGGTCTTATGACAGTACGGGGATTTATAGCACAGGACAAAAATACCGGATATCATTATTTTATAGGAAGCTCCAGAGATATCACCAGGGAGAAGCTACAGGAAGAATTTCTTGAGGAACGTGCCCAGAAAGATCCTCTGACCGGAGTGTATAACCGCTTTTTCGGAAAAGAACTGATCGATGAATACCTTGCATCTAGAAATCCCTATGCAGGATGTGGGATGATGGTGCTTGATGTAGATTATTTTAAAAATGTAAATGATACTTACGGACATATGTTCGGTGATGAAGTCCTGAAACGTTTTGCGGAGCTGTTTGTGGCTTTGTTCGACATTAATGATGTGATCATGCGTCTGGGTGGCGATGAATTTGTGATCCTTTTGAAGGATATCAGCCATGCAGCAATCATGAAAAAGGCAGGAAAACTGATACGGGAAGTGCAGAAACTTAAATTTCCGGGAACCACGTATCTGGCAACCTGCAGTGTGGGGATTTGCTTTCTTCCGGAAAATGTTTCCGGATATACATATCAGCAGCTCTTTGAAAATGCAGACTGGGCACTTTACCAGGCAAAGAAAAATGGAAAAAACCGCTATGCTTTCTGTGATAATCTGAGACGTTTTGAGGATAAGACAGAGGAAAAGCAGGAATTATACGAGGGTGTTGAGATAGATGCCAGATATCTTCATAATGATATTGTTTCTACTGCATTTGAAATATTTGAAAAAATGAGCAGCTTTCAGGCAGCGATTGAACTTCTGATGAAAGTGATCGGTCTGAAATTCCGGCTTAACCGGATCACAGTCCTGCATACCAAGGTGGCAGAGCAGAAAATAAACAGGGTTTTTCAATGGGTTTCGGAAGAAGAATACAGGCTTTTGATAGATGAGATACATTTTTCAAAAAGTGATTTTATCACATTGTTTCGCCACAATGATGAATATGGTACTGTGGTGATTCAGGAGAATGATCTGGCTGAATATTCGGAACAGGGAAGAAAGAATGTGTTACAGTGCGGAGCAAAAACTGTAGTCTGTGCTGCCATGTATTGCGAGGGAAGCTATACAGGGGCCATTGCATACGTGACCTGCCAGGAAAAAAGGCTCTGGTCCAGAGAAGATCGTAAGCTATTGGGAGAAGTGACCAAGATCATTTCTGCGCATTATGCCAAGAACCAAGCATTTAACAGTGCTTATCGTAGCATTGCTGCAGAATCCGGACGGGATCAGCTTACCGGATTGTCTTCTTTTTCAAGATTTCGCGAAAATGTGGAGAAAATGCTGATCGGAGGTTACGGGCCGGGACATGCAGTGATATATACCGATTTTGAAAAATTTAAACGTATTAATGCAAAATACGGATATCGTGTGGGAGATCAGATCCTGCGGCAGTTTTCCGAGTATGTGATAAGCGTTCTAAAAACAGATATGGATGTATATTTTACCAGGGCGATCTCTGATCATTTTATCCTTTTCACTCCATGTGATATGGATGTTGATCCGGAAACATCTGTTTTAAAGACCAATCAGGAGTTCTTACGGCAGATGAAAGAGAAATATCCGGATATGGAGCTCTGTGTCCGCACTGGGATCTATCTGATCACCAAAGAATGTAACAATGCATCTGAGGCGATCGATGCAGCGAATTATGCAAGAAAATATGCTGCTGGAAATTGTGAAACAGGTGTTAAGCTGTATGACGAAGAACTGAAAAAGCAAAGCGATGCAGAGTGAAAGATACAGGAATACGGACCGGAATCTATGCTTTTTCAGAATTTCAGGAATAATCTTTCAGGAAAGCTTTTACAATAGAACAGAGATGTTTGCGGCAGGAGTGAGCTTATGAACAGAAGTGTTCCGGAAAGTCTTTTGATCTGTATTTTAGTCTTATGCCTGGCTCTGACACCCATTAGTGTCAGGGGAGAAACGGAAGATAGTGGAAAAGCACAGCAGCTGATCGAAGCGCCGGGTGCAGTCCTTATGGAAAAAGAAACCGGTACCGTGATCTATTCCAGGGATCCTGACACCCGAAGAAGCCCAGCCAGTATTACAAAGATCATGACATTGATTCTGATCTTTGATGCTATCCGTGAGGGAACCCTGCGTCTGGAGGATAGCATTACCACCAGTGCTTATGCCAGATCCATGGGAGGGTCTCAGGTATTTCTGGAAGAAGGAGAAAAGCAGACTGCAGAAACCATGATCAAATGTATTGTGATCGCTTCCGGAAATGATGCCAGCGTAGCTATGGCGGAGCATGTTGCGGGAACAGAACAAGCCTTTGTGGAGAGGATGAACGAGAGGGCGAAGGATCTTGGAATGAAAAATACCCATTTTGTGGATTGCTGCGGGCTGACGGAATCACAGGAGCATTATACAACTCCCTATGACATTGCACTTATGAGCAGGGAGCTCATCAGCAGATATCCGGAAGTTCTTACATATTCATCTGTCTGGATGGAGGATATCACACACGTTACCAGAAAAGGATCCTCGAAATTTACACTGACCAACACAAATAAACTGCTGCGCAGCTATGAGGGGTGTATGGGACTTAAAACGGGCAGCACCAGTATTGCAAAATACTGTCTCAGTGCTGTGGCAGAACGAAACGGGATCACGCTGATCGCCTCAGTGATGGCCGCACCGGACCCGAAAACAAGATTCCGGGATGCAGCAGCTCTTTTAAATTACGGCTTTTCTAAATGCACATTGTATCTGGATGATGCTCTGGAGCCACTGAAACCTCTGAAGCTCCGCAAAGGAGTCAAAGAGCAGGTTCCGCTTGTATATAGAGGGAAATTCCGATATATCAGCACAGATGGAACGAAACCTGACAATGTTAAGAAAAAGTTGCTCCTTCCCAAAGAACAAAGTGCGCCGGTGAAAAAAGGGCAGAAAGCAGGGGCACAGGAATACTATCAGGATGGGAAAAAGATCGGTAGTCTGGATATCCTGTACGGGGAAACAATAAAAAAGGCCGGATACCATGACTGGCTGGAAAGAACCTGTCAGGCATTTCTTTTGTGATGCCTGCAACATATTTTGACAAAAAGGGCAGACTGGATGTATAATACAACGGATTGAAGAAATAACAGAACAGGGAAGGGATTTTGGATGAAAGAGATCAGAACAGAAGATGCAGTGGGACACATTCTGTGCCATGATATCACGCAGATCATAAAAGATGAGAAAAAAGGCGTTCTTTTCAAAAAAGGGCATGTAGTGAAAGAAGAAGATATACCACTGCTGCTTTCTGTAGGAAAAGAACACCTTTTTGTGTGGGAGAAAAAACCGGGGATTCTTCACGAAAATGAAGCTGCAGAGATCCTTTACAAAATCTGTGCCGGAAACTCTTCCAAAGTACATGGAACTGAGATCAAAGAAGGTAAGATCGAGGTGGTATCAAAGATCAATGGTATTCTGAAAATACGTCGTGATGCACTTGTGGCTGTGAATTCTCTGGGAGAATGATGATTGCTTCCAGACATGGCGATTTTCCGATAAAAAAAGGTGATAAGGTTGCAGGAACCAGGATCATTCCGCTTGTGATCGAGAAAGAGAAAATGGATGCAGCAGAGAAGGCAGCAGGAAATCTTCCGATCTTTGACATTCTCCCTTACCAGCAGAAAAAAGTAGGGATCGTCACAACCGGAAGTGAGATCAAAAAAGGACTGATCCAGGATACCTTCACACCGGTACTCCGGGAAAAGCTTTCCGGGTTTCCGACAGAAGTGACAGGCCAGGTGATGCCGGGAGATGATAAGGAAGAGATCACAAAGGCAATTCTTTCTTTCGCAGATGCAGGAGCAGATCTGATCATCTGTACCGGCGGAATGAGTGTGGATCCCGATGATCGTACTCCGGGCGGGATCCGGGATACCGGAGCAAAGATCATAACCTATGGAGCACCTGTACTTCCGGGAGCTATGCTGCTTGTGGCATATCTTGAGCGGAACGGAAGATCCATACCGGTACTTGGACTTCCGGGATGCGTCATGTACGCAAAAGAACGGTATTTGATCTGATCCTGCCAGAGTGATGGCAGATGATGAGATCAAGCAGAGGAGATCGCCAGGCTGGGAGAAGGCGGACTATGTCTGAACTGTCCGGTTTGTACTTTCCCGAACTGCGGATTTGGAAAATAATATGAAAAAATTCAGAATCAAACAATATGAGATCCATACGGACAAGATCCATGCTCCACAGGGCGTGAGGATGATCCTTCTTGCAGATCTTCACGGAATATCCTACGGAAAAGACAATATACGGCTGACAGAGACGATCCGAAAACTTGCCCCGGACGTGATACTTTCTGCCGGCGACATGGCTGTACGCACAGAAACGAATACTCTGGTAACTGCATGTAAGCTGCTGACAGAGCTTGCCGGAGATTTTCCCGTGTATTATGCACTTGGCAATCATGAATATAAAATGTTCCTTTCCGAAGAATACCGGCCATATTATGCAAAATACGAAAGAGCACTGAAAAAAGTCGGTGTGCATATTTTAAGGAACGGACGTGAAGATATGGTCCTGCAGGGAGAACACTTCTGTTTCTGGGGATTGGAGCTTCCCATCGAATATTATCACAAACCAAGATCACCGAAGCTGAAAAAGGAAGTGATGGAAGAAATGATCGGAAAACCTGAAGATAAAGGGATGCAGATCCTGCTGGCACATAATCCAAAATACGGAAAAACCTATTTTGAATGGGGCGCGGATCTGATCCTGTCCGGACACTATCACGGAGGCGTTGTCCGCCTCAGTGAACATTACGGTCTTTCATCTCCTCAATATCTGTTTCTTCCGCCGTTTTGCTGTGGAGACTTTCACAAAGGGGATCAGCATATGATCGTCAGTGCTGGACTTGGAGAACATACCATCCCCCTTCGGATCCATAATCCAAGGGAACTACTGGTGATCGATATAAAACCTTCCGAAAAAATGAAATGAGGAAACCCTATGGCATTATCTGTTAAGCTGAATGTATTTGAAGGCCCTCTGGATCTTCTGCTTCACCTGATCGACAAAAACAAGATCGATATCTATGATATTCCTATTGTGGAGATCACAGATCAGTATATGGAATATCTGCATTCCATGGAAAAAGAAGATCTGGGGATCATGAGTGAATTTCTTGTCATGGCAGCTACTCTTCTGGATATCAAATGTAAAATGCTTCTTCCGAAAGAAGTGAATGAGGAAGGAGAAGAGGAGGACCCCAGAGCAGAGCTTGTGCAGAAGCTGCTGGAATATAAGATGTACAAATATATGTCCTATGAATTACGGGACAGGCTTGGAGATGCGGCGGGGGTTTATTACCGAAAACAGGATCTTCCGGAAGAAGTGCTGCAGTATACTCCACCGTCTGATCCCCAGGAACTTCTTCGGGGTCTGACACTGGAGCGGATGAGTGCGATCTATCAGGCTTTGATCCGCAGACAGGAAAATAAGATTGACCCGATCCGAAGTAAATTCGGAAGGATCGAAAAAGAGGAAATATCACTTTCTGATAAATTGCTGGAAATGAAGGAATATGCAAAAACTCACCGGAAATTCAGCTTTCGCAGGTTGATGGAAAACCAACATTCCAAAATACAGCTGATCGTGACATTTCTGGCAATTCTGGAATTGATGAAAATGGGACATGTTCATGCAGAACAGGAAGATCTTTTTGATGATATTCATGTGGAAGTTATCACGGATCCGGACACATGGAAGAATCTGACAGAGTTCGCAGATGAATAATATAGTAGGAATGAGGACAATAAGTGGAAATCAAACGAATTGAAGGAGAAATCGAAGCCATCCTGTTTGCAATGGGAGAAGCAGTGGAATTACCCCGTATTGCCAGAGCGATCCGTCAGGATCCGACAACAACGGAAAATATCATCCGAAATATGATGATCCGTTATCAGGAAGAAGAGCGCGGGATCCAGATCATAGAGCTCGAAAACTCCTTTCAGCTTTGTACAAAAAAAGAATACTATGATTCTCTTATCCGGATCGCAGCGCAGCCAAAGAAACCCACGCTGACAGACGTTATGCTTGAAACCCTTTCGATCATTGCCTACAAACAGCCCGTTACAAAAGCAGAGATCGAAAAGATCCGAGGGGTAAAATGTGATCATGCCATCAATAAGCTGATGGATTATGATCTGGTGAGAGAACTTGGACGTCTGGATGCTCCGGGTCGCCCGATCCTCCTGGGAACCACCGAAGAATTTCTGCGCTGCTTTGGTGTCCAGGGGCTGGAAGACCTTCCGGAAATGGATCCGGTCCAGCTGGAGGATTTCAAGGCGGAAGCAGAGGAAGAGATCCAGCTGAAGCTGGACGTATAACAAATAACACGGACAGATGCCGGTTTACGGGACCTGTCGGACAGATCAGAAAACAGAAGAGGAGTGACGAAAATGCCCACAACATACGCACATGATCTTTTTGGAAAAAGGGTTTACCGGAAACTTTCCGCAAAATTACAGCATCTGATCCGAAGCAACGGAAATCTGTACCGGATCGGACAGCATGGTCCGGATATCCTGTTTTATTATTTTATATCCAAAAATCCGGTGACACAGTACGGAGTGCAGATGCATGGACGGAAAGCAAGAGAATTCTTTGAAAAGGGCATGGCGAAGGTCCGGGAGGAAAAAAATCCTGCACTGATGGCTTACCTGCTGGGGTTCGGATGTCATTATATCCTGGATTCTACCTGTCATCCTTACGTCAATCAGGTAGCTGCCGAGGGGAAAGTCTCACATACGCTCTTTGAGAAGGAATTTGATCGTATGCTGATGTATGAAACCGGCAAAGATCCATTGCGTTTTTATCCGTCTCATGGGATCCGTGCCAGTTTTCTCAGTGCATGGACGATCCACCAGGTATTGCCGGCGATCCGTACCTGGAACATTTATCTGTCATTGAAAATGATGAAGATATTCACCTGTATTTTGGTATGTGATGATGGAGGAAGGAAGAGGCGCCTTTCGGAACATGCCCTTTCCCCCGCAGGAAAAAAGAGATCTGCGTTTATTACCGAATTTTTTATGAGCCCGGAGCCGGAGATCGACTGTAAGGAGGAGCTTCTTAAACTGGACAGTCTGATGGAAGAGGCACTTGCCAAGCGCCGGATATGCTGGAAGAGCTTGCTGCACTTGCAGTCAGGCCAGGACATCTTTCTGACAGATGGGATCTGACCTTTAACGGATGATCGATCCCGGCAGACAATAGATACAAGTGATATCTGAATGCTATCCCCGCATAAAATTAAATATAACAGTTACTGTAAACAGTTATATGAACCGTGTACGGGGTGATGCATTATGAGCAAACGGCGTATGGCCGCTGTCGTGCTGGTGACAGCGGTCCTTATTATTTGTCAGATCTTTCCGGTAAAGGCGGCAGATGACGAAAATCTATATGCACTTTCTGCAGTTCTTATGGATGGGGAGAACGGCCGTGTGCTGTACGGAAAAGAAGCATACAAAGGACGGCCGAATGCCAGCACCACAAAGGTAATGACCTGTATTCTTGCTCTGGAGCTGGCAAAGGGAGATGATTACGTACAGGTTTCCGGGAATGCGGCATCTCAGCCACAGACACGTCTTGGCATGCGGGAAGGCCAGCAGTTTTATCTGGAGGATCTTCTCTATTCACTGATGCTGAAAAGCCATAATGATTCCGCAGTGGCCATCGCGGAACATATCGGCGGCTCCGTAGAAGGTTTTGCAGAGAAGATGAATGAAAAAGCAAAAGAGCTGGGATGTAAGGACACACATTTTGTTACACCCAATGGTCTGGATGGAGAAGATGAAGGCGGTATCCATCATACAACAGCCCGGATCTTGCCTTGATCATGGCGTATGCAATAAAAAATGCAACATTTGTCCATATTACCCAGACCAGAGATTATACTTTCACGGATATCTCAGGAAAAAAGCATTATTCGGTACATAATACCAATGCTTTCCTGGATATGGAAACAGGAGTGATCTCCGGAAAAACAGGATTTACAGGAAATGCCGGATATTGTTATGTCTGCGCAGTCCGACAGGACGAGCGATTATTTATCGTGGCTCTTCTGGGATGCGGATGGCCCGGAAATAAAAATTATAAATGGAGCGATACTAAGAAGCTTCTTTCCTATGGCAGGGAAAATTATCAGTATGTGATGCTGCCGGAGCTTCCGCAGCTGCCTGAGATCCCGGTAACAGAAGCAGCACCGGGAAAAGAAGATCCATATCCGCAAAAGTCCGATCGTTCCGAATATCCTCCCAAACAGGTTATGCTGAAAATACACGCAGTACTTTCTGAAAAAGATCGTGAGAAAAGATATCTTTTGAAAAAAACAGAAACGATCACATGGGAAACGGAGCTTCCGGATAAGCTCCCGGCACCAATACAGAAAAACCAGAAGATCAGTACACTCCATGCAAAACTCAACGGAAAAGAACTCCTTTCCTGCCTTGTAACCGCCGATGACAAAATCGACAGAATTACCTATAAATGGTATGTGGATAAAGTATTTAAGGATTATTTCCATTAATTTAGCGACCCCTGGCATATGTCAGGGGTTAATTTTTTAACGTTCGTGACGAAAAGTATTGAATTTTCTGCAAAAAAAGGTACAATTATACTCGGCTGAATTTTTGGTTATATTAATAAAAAATGGAGGGCATAGTATAATGAGTAATGCGACACAAAGCGTAGCGGCTGCAAGGATCAATTCCCTGCTTGACGCCAACAGTTTTGTTGAGATCGGACAGGCTGTCACAGCCAGAGCTACGGATTTCAACATGACTGAAAAAAAAGCACCTTCAGACGGTGTGATCACCGGATATGGTGTGATTGACGGCAGTCTGGTGTATGTATACAGCCAGGATGCATCTGTACTGAACGGAACAGTTGGTGAGATGCATGCCAAAAAGATCGCCAAAATTTATGATCTCGCTCTGAAAGTTGGAGCACCTGTTATCGGTCTTGTAGACTGTGCGGGACTTCGTCTTCAGGAGGCTACCGATGCACTTGAGGCATTTGGTGAGATCTATCTGAAACAGACACTGGCATCCGGTGTTATTCCACAGATCACTGCTGTTTTCGGAACATGCGGCGGTGGAATGGCAGTTGTACCGGCTCTTACAGACTTTACATTTGTAGAGGAGAAGAAGGGCAGACTGTTTGTAAACACTCCAAATGCACTGGAAGGAAACAGAGTGGAAAAATGCGATTCAGCTTCCGCACAGTTCCAGAGTGAGGAGACAGGACTTGTTGACGGCATCGGAACAGAAGAGGAGATCCTTGGACAGATCCGTACACTGGTCAGCATGCTTCCGGAGAATAATGAAGACAATGACAGCTTCAAGGAATGCACAGATGACCTGAACAGAGTATGTGATGATATTGCAGGCTGCACAGGCGACACAGCTATTGCGCTTTCAAGAATCGCTGATAATGGTGAGTTTTTTGAAACAAAGGCAGCTTACGGCCAGGATGTCGTAACAGGCTTCCTTCGTCTGAACGGAGCTACCGTTGGCGCTGTTGCAAACAGAAGCGAATCTTACGATGCTGATGGCAATAAGACAGAGATTTCCGACGGAACTCTTTCTGCAAGAGGTGCAAGAAAAGCAGCAGACTTCGTAAAATTCTGTGATGCTTTTGAGATTCCGGTACTTACTCTTACTAATGTAACAGGATTTAAAGCTACACTCTGCAATGAGAAGATGATGGCTAAATCTGTAGGTGAGATGGTACATGCTTTTGCATCTGCGACTGTACCGAAGGTAAATGTTGTAATTGGTAAAGCATACGGAACTGCATACGTTGCCATGAACAGCAAATCTGTCGGAGCAGATATGGTTTATGCATGGGATACAGCTGAGATCGGTATGATGGATGCTTCCCTTGCAGCAAAGATCATGTATGAGGGAGCTGACGCTTCTACACTGAATGAGAAGGCAGCTGAGTACAAAGAACTCCAGAACGGTATCGCATCTGCAGCAGCAAGAGGATATGTGGATACTGTGATCAAAGCAGAAGATACAAGAAAATATGTAATCGGTGCTTTTGAGATGCTGTTCACAAAAAGGGAAGACCGTCCATCCAAAAAGCATGGAACAGTCTAAGTGAGGTGAGCGTATGAGACAGTTTTATAAAAAGATCTCTTCTGTCTGCATGGCACTTCTTTGCGTAGCTGCACTTCTGATCGGATGCACAGCTACTGCATGGGCTGCTGATGAGATTGATGATTCTGTAAAGAGTCAGCTTGTCACAACAACCAAGGGCCTGACGGATGCGATCATCGCAATGTCCGAGGATGATATCCAGGGATATCTGGAATCAGAGGATGCTTTCACACAGAGTGCTGCAAGTGCATGGGATGGCTCCAGAGAAGAGCTTGGTGAGAAAAAAGGTGATATCGATGAGAAAGATATCACAGTGGAGTATTCCGATGATCAGTATACCGTTGTTGTTCCGGTATCCTTCGAGAAAAACAAAGCGAATTTCACTTATGTATTTGATAAATCAGGAACCCCGACTTCTCTTACAGTTGATGTGAATTATACACTGGCACAGAACATGGAGAAGGCAGCGATGAATACAGTGATGGGTCTCGGAACAGTATTTGTGATCCTGGTATTCCTGATCTTCGTGATCTCTCTTTTCAAATATATTCCCGGACTTGTGGAAGGAAAGAAAAAAGAGAGCAAACCGGCTCCAGCAGCCGCAGCACCGGCTCCGGTTGCAGCACCAGTTGCTGAGCCTGCTGTTGAGGATGTGACAGATGATGGTGAGCTTATTGCCGTGATCGCTGCAGCTATCGCTGCTTCTGAAGGCAAAACAAGCACAGACGGATTCGTAGTACGTTCCATCCGCAAAGTCAACCGCAGAAAAAGATAATCATTATTTAGGAGGATTTTAAAATGAAGAGTTATACAATTACTGTTAACGGAACAGCATATGAAGTTACTGTAGAAGAGAACGGAAACGCAGCAGCTCCAGTTGCAGCAGCACCAAAAGCAGCAGCTCCGGCTCCTAAGGCAGCTCCGGCAGCAGCTCCTAAGGCAGCAGCTCCGGCAGCAGGCGCAGGTTCTGTTAAAGTTTCCGCAGCCGTTCCTGGAAAAGTTGTAAAAATCGTTGCATCTGTTGGACAGAGCGTAAAAGCTGGTGACAGCGTAGTGATCGTTGAGTCCATGAAGATGGAGATCCCGGTTGTTGCTCCTCAGGACGGAACAATCGCCAGCATCGATGTTGCAGAGGGTGCTGCCGTTGAAAATGGAGATACTCTTGCAACAATGAACTAAACAGGAGGTAGACAAATGTCTTATGTAACAAATACCCTGTCAAACCTGATCCATCAGACAGCATTTTTCAACCTTACCTGGGGAAACTACCTGATGATCGCAGTGGCATGTGTGTTCTTATATCTTGCCATTAAACATGGTTTTGAGCCACTGCTGTTGGTTCCGATCGCTTTTGGTATGCTTCTGGTAAATATTTATCCGGACATTATGCTGAGCATTGAGGATTCATCCAATGGCGTTGGCGGACTTCTTCATTATTTTTACTTAATGGATGAGTGGAGTATTCTTCCTTCACTGATCTTCCTGGGTGTCGGTGCGATGACAGACTTCGGTCCGCTGATCGCAAACCCGATCAGCTTCCTGATGGGAGCAGCTGCACAGCTTGGTATTTACCTTGCATACTTCCTTGCAATTTTCCTTGGATTTAATGGTAAAGCAGCAGCAGCGATCTCTATCATTGGTGGTGCTGACGGCCCGACTTCCATTTTCCTTGCAGGTAAGCTTGGACAGTCTTCTCTTATGGGACCGATCGCAGTGGCAGCATATTCCTATATGTCCCTGGTACCGATCATCCAGCCTCCGATCATGAAGGCATTCACAACAGAGAAAGAGCGTAAGATCAAAATGGCGCAGCTCCGTCCTGTTACAAAACTTGAGAAGATCCTTTTCCCGATCGTTATCACAATCGTTGTTTGCCTGATCCTTCCGACAACAGCTCCCCTTGTTGGTATGCTGATGCTCGGAAACCTGTTCCGTGAGTCCGGAGTTGTTAAACAGCTTTCTGAAACAGCTTCCAACGCTCTTATGTACATCGTAGTAATCCTTCTCGGAACATCTGTAGGTGCTTCCACAAGTGCTGAGGCGTTCCTGAACGTAGATACACTGAAGATCGTAGTTCTTGGTCTTGTTGCCTTTGCCTGCGGTACTTTTGGTGGTGTTATGCTTGGTAAGCTTCTCTGCAAGGTTACTCACGGAAAGATCAATCCTCTGATCGGATCAGCCGGTGTTTCTGCCGTTCCTATGGCAGCCCGTGTATCCCAGAAGGTTGGTGCTGAGGCAGATCCTACAAACTTCCTGCTGATGCATGCGATGGGACCGAACGTTGCTGGTGTTATCGGTACAGCGGTTGCTGCCGGTACATTCATGGCGATCTTTGGTGTCTAACCCATTGTCTTATAAAAATTTGTAAGGAGAATAATTATGGCAGAAATAGAGAAAAAACCTGTGAAAGTTGTGGAAACGATCCTGCGTGACGCTCATCAGTCCCTGATCGCTACACGTATGAGCACAGAGCAGATGCTTCCGATCATTGAGAAGCTTGACAAAGTCGGCTACTATGCAGTAGAGTGCTGGGGCGGTGCTACTTTCGATGCTTCCTTACGTTTCCTGAAAGAGGATCCGTGGGAAAGACTTCGTAAACTTCGTGACGGTTTCAAAAACACAAAGCTTCAGATGCTGTTCCGTGGACAGAACATCCTTGGATATCGTCCATATGCAGATGATGTAGTAGAGTATTTTGTACAGAAATCCGCAGCTAACGGTATCGATATCATCCGTATCTTTGACTGTATGAATGACCTTCGTAACCTTCAGACAGCTGTAAAAGCAGCAAACAAGGAGAAAGCACATGCACAGGTTGCAATGGCTTACACACTTGGTGATGCTTACACACTTGATTACTGGACAGATCTTGCAAAACGTATCGAGGATATGGGTGCAGATTCCATCTGTATCAAAGATATGGCAGGACTTCTTGTTCCGTACAAAGCTACAGAGCTTGTTCAGGCTCTCAAAGAGACTGTTAAGATCCCGATCGATCTTCATTCTCACTATACATCCGGTGTTGCTTCCATGACATATATGAAGGCAGTAGAGGCAGGTGTTGATATCATCGACACAGCAATGTCTCCGTTTGCTCTTGGAACATCCCAGCCGGCAACAGAGGTTATGGTTGAGACCTTCAAGGGAACACCATATGATACAGGATTTGATCAGCAGCTTCTCGCTGAGATCGCTGACTACTTCCGCCCGATGCGTGATGAGGCTCTTGATACAGGCCTTCTCAATCCGAAGAACCTTGGTGTAAACATCAAGACTCTTCTGTATCAGGTACCAGGTGGAATGCTTTCCAACCTGACATCACAGCTGAAAGAGCAGCATGCCGAGGATAAATTCTACGAAGTACTTGAGGAAGTTCCGCGTGTACGTAAAGACCTTGGTGAGCCACCGCTTGTTACACCGTCCTCTCAGATCGTTGGTACACAGGCTGTATTTAACGTGATCATGGGCGAGCGTTACAAGGTTGTCACAAAAGAGACAAAAGACGTGTTAAGTGGTAAGTATGGCGCAACAGCCAGACCGTTCAATCCGGAAGTACAGAAAAAATGTATCGGAGATATTGAACCGATCACATGCCGTCCGGCAGATCTTCTGGAGGATGAGCTTGATAAGCTTGAGAGCGAGATGGCACAGTACAAGGAGCAGGATGAGGATGTTCTCACATATGCACTGTTCCCGCAGGTTGCCATGGACTTCTTTAAATATCGCCAGGCTCAGAAGACAAAAGTTGATGAGACTGTAGCAGATACCAAGAACGGCGCATACCCGGTATAAAGCACACATAGAAATGCAGATGCATTTCAAAACAGGAAAAGGAGCTTGCTGTATGCAGGCTCCTTTGTGCATAAAAAAGATAAAAAAGGCAGGATAACAGGTAATGTCCAAAGTTGCGATCATAGGCGGCGGTGCCGCCGGAATGCTCTGCGGTGTATATGCTGCGCGCAGAGGACACCAGGTTCACATACTGGAAAAAAATGAGAAACTCGGAAAAAAGCTTTTCATTACCGGAAAGGGACGATGCAACGTCACCAATGATTCAGATACCGAAGAACTTTTTCCGGCAGTGATGTCAAACCGCAAATTTCTTTACAGTGCTTTCTACACCTATGGAAGCAGAGATGTGATGGAATTTTTTGAGGAGCAGGAGTGCCGCTGAAAACAGAGCGTGGAAACCGGGTTTTTCCGGTATCGGATCATTCATCAGATATTATCCGTGCGCTTGAGCGGGAACTGAAAAAAGCCGGAGCGCAGATCCATCTTCATACAGAGGTAAGGGAAGTTTGTACACAGGATGAAAAAGTTACCGGTGTATTACTTTCGGACGGTACCTTTTTTGAAGCGAATACTGTGGTAGTTGCCACAGGAGGGCTTTCCTACCCGTCCACAGGTTCCACAGGAGATGGATATCGTTTTGCTGCTGAGACGGGACATAAAGTTATTTCCCAGTCACCATCACTGGTACCACTGGTGGCAAAAGAAGATTATGTTTCCAAACTTCAGGGTCTTTCCCTCCGGAATGTGGAGCTTACAGTAAAATCCGGCAAAAAAGTTCTCTATAAAGATTTTGGCGAGATGATGTTTACTCATTTCGGTGTGACAGGACCGCTGATCCTTTCCGCCAGTGCCCAGATCGGCAAAAAGCTGGAAAAGGAGCCTTTGGAGCTTTCCTGGATTTGAAGCCGGCGCTTGATGCAGAACAGCTTGACGCCCGGATCCTGCGTGAATTTGATGCAAATCATAACAAGCAGTTTAAAAATGTGATCGGTGTTCTTTTTCCGTCTTCTCTGACTCCGATCATGATCGAAATTGGCGGTATCCCCGGGGAAAAACCGGTACATGAGATCTCCAGGGAAGAGCGTCAGGCTTTTGGCCGTCTGATCAAGGCTTTTCCGTTTACGATCACGGGAATGGGAGAGTTTAAGGAAGCGATCATCACAAGAGGCGGTGTGTCAGTAAAAGAAGATACAGCCCAATCCACAATGGAAATCCAAAAAAAAATCAAAAAAAAATTAGAAAAAAGGTAGTTGACATTTGGGGTCGCTTAACATATAATATGTCTTGCGTCGGACAACGAAGCACAAATAAATAAAGAAAAACAGCGGGGTGTGGCTCAGCTTGGCTAGAGCGCCTGGTTTGGGACCAGGAGGCCGCAGGTTCGAATCCTGTCACCCGACTGCTGTAACAACAACATTACCGTTTCAGCGAAATGCGGGTGTAGTTCAATGGTAGAACACTAGCCTTCCAAGCTAGATACGTGGGTTCGAT
>ENA-OQBT01000187-OQBT01000187.1-human-gut-metagenome-genome-assembly--contig:-NODE-187-length-43404-cov-5.016314_pt1 | contig 43404 bp, 34 predicted proteins | sample MGYA00242749_ERZ504557 | MGnify/ENA primary metagenome ERZ504557 (study PRJEB26092, sample SAMD00036243) | human gut metagenome | host: Homo sapiens | study: EMG produced TPA metagenomics assembly of... | reverse complement strand
ACAGCAAATAAATGGTTTATAGGTAAACCTAAAGATGAAATTTGGACTTTGAAATATGATCGTTTATGGCAGAATACTCCTGAAGATTTAAGAACTTTGGAATTATATGAGAAAATATCGAAGACTGTAATGCAGCTGGAATGGCGAAAGTTGTAGACCAACCATTAATAGAAGTTCCCGAGTACGGAAGGAGCAAAAACTGTAACATTGAATTCTGGCGAAAGAGTGACTTATATGGATAATGGTTTTGGTACTATCAATACAGAAGATAATAAATTTCTTGGGTCATTCCAACCTAAATGGATTGGTGGCTTTACTACTACATTTATCTATAAAAACTGGCAGTTGAATTCATTTGTTTATGCTCGTATGGGCAATATGTATTATGGATTGTTACAAACTTATGGTCGTCGTGTAGAAAAGGACGTATGGAGTACTGAAAATCCGAATGGAAAGTTTCCACAACCTCGTTCTGGTGGTGTAACTACTACAGATTATAGTGCTTATATGAACTATACTAAAGGTAATATGGTAGCAATACGTAATATTGCTTTATCATATACGTTCCCTGAAAAGTGGTTGAAGAAACTTGGGGCTGCTAGTTGTCAAATTTATGGTCAAGTATTGAATCCATTTATATTTGGAGGAGAATTAGTGAAATCGGGTATAAACCCAGATGATACAACAGGATGGAGTGAAAAAACAAATGACACTAATTTTATTGGTGGTCAAACAAACAATACCATATTGACTCGTAGTTATGTTATCGGATTAAGACTTGGATTTTGATAAACCATTAAAAGATATTGAATATGAAACTAAAAAAATATATGTTGATTTCCATGGTTGCTGTTACTTTAGCATCTTGTGGAGATGATTTTTTGGAAGAAAAAATGGTAGCAACCATTACGCAAGATTATTTTGAAACAGAAACGGGGGTAGAGCAGTTAATTGTTAGCACTTATGATGCGTTACGAGTGACTAAACAGTACCAACAAGGACCTTTTGCTTTTTTTACGGGTGTTGATAATATGATGGCTAAATCTGCCAATTATGCTATTTATTCAGGATCAGTTTGGACTTCTACTGGTAATGAAGCAACGTATGTTGATGGATTATGTGGTGAGTATACTAGTAATCAATTGTTGGGTTTTTATCCTTGTATTAATAATTGTAATCGTGCAATTCTTTCTATTCGTGAGGGGAAAGTTGATGGTAAATTTGCTTCTGATCAAGCTTATGCAGAACAACGAATGGCTGAAGCAATGTTTAATCGTTCCTATTGTATTTATTTGATGAATACGTTATTGGGAGATGTTTATGTTCCAAGGGGGTATACTACTGCTTTACCTGAAAATTATGCATACAATCGGGAAACTTCGGAAAGTCTTTATAAATTGATGATTGGAGATTTGCGTTATGCTTTTGAAAAATTGCCGAAAGCTTCCGAACAATCAGGGGCTGATTACGGACGTGCTACAAAAGGAGCCGCCGCTCATTTTTTGGCAAAGCTTTATTTGCAACGTGCACAAGGGGCTGATTATGGAACAGCAGAATACGGACGTAAGGCGGATGGAAGTATTGATAATTCTAATGAGAAGTCATATTTGGGTATGCTATACAAAGGAAAAGGCACTGCTGACTTAGATTCTTGTATTTATTATGCTAATTATGTGATTGATCAAGATGGACACTATTCATTGGAATCGGATTACGGAAAATTGTTTAGCCATCCTTTGGATGATTATTCAAATGAGGAGAGTCGTGAGATAATTTTAGCTTGTGTATATGGTATGCCTGCTAATAGTGGTACAAATGGACGTTATGGGAATCGTTTGCCTTATTTTTTAACTCCCAATTATACAAGTGCCTCGTGGGGAATTCCTAATTTTACTTGGGAATATCCAGGTAAAGGTAATGGGCATTCTGTTTCGCCTACTGATTTTGGCTACGATGTTTTTACTAACAAACAAGCTGATTCTCGTTTTCAAAAATCATTTTATTTGGAATATCATACATCATTAAGGGGTGGTTCTAATACATCGACTCCGGCAGCAGATGTTCCTTATTACGCTTATGATAGTGAAGATAATGCTACATATACCTGGACATCAGATATGGCTGATTTTTTTAATTCTAATATATTGCCTAATTATAATCGTGATTCGTGGGGTGGTCGTCGAGCTGTCGCAGGAGAGCATAAGATGGGGGCAGGTGATATGGCGTTTGCTTATTTGGAAAATACAAAGGAAACAGCTATTGATATTAAAGAAGCGTTAGCACAACCTTTTGTATTATTGGCACGTTGGATTAAAGATGGAAATAAATATTATTATCGTGCTCCAATAAAGTCGGATGGCAGTTCGTATGCTTATAATAATGCAACATATGTAGGGTTGGATAAAGTTTCGGGAACAGGAGGGCCGACTACTGCTAAATACACTGATCCTAATAGAAATTCTTATGATTCATACTATTCATCGCGCGACATTCCTTTGTTCCGGTTAGCTGAAACATTCTTAATACGTGCAGAGGCTTATGGACGTAAAGGTAATTTCTCGGCTGCTGTCTTGGATATCAATAAAGTACGTGCACGTGCTGCATTTAAAGCTGGTGAAACTCGAAATGAAGTGTTGGCTCGTTTGTATCCGGGTAGTGAGAATTTGGCTAAAACAGAGAGAGAATGGCCTTATATTGTAAATACAGATATGACTTCTTCCATGTTGGTTGATGAAAGTTATTGGACAGGTGGGGTAAATGCTGATGCTGAGAATTATCCTGTTACTGCTACCTCTATATTAGATCGTTTTGTCAATTTTATATTGAATGAAGTTGCACGTGAAGCGAATACAGAATTTATTTATTATGAATGGTTGCATCATTCTGGTTGGCAGGCTGATCGTATAATGTATCATGATCAGGTAGGTTCACCATTAACTGGGCTTTGGGATAGTGCTGATAATTTGGTGAATGGGACAGGACCTACAGGTAATGGTTTGGGAGCATTTAAACCTGCTTATACATTAAAACCATTTAGACAGTCATTGCTTGATTTATTGACTGACGAAAATGGGGCTTTACTGGATGCCTCTGCTAAAAAAGCTTATCAAAATTATGGTTATTAATTAGTTGAATCTAACCATAGCAAAATTGCCTGTCATTACTATTAATGATGGGCAATTTTTAAAACATTTACAATGATTTCGTGAATCTTTTTAAGATCATAAGATTTGGGAAGTGATTGTAGATGTTTTGTTTTGAGATAACGTATTAAATGTGTGAAGGTACTGATTATACAAAAATACATGTATAATGGATAAAATTCTATTGGATGCCATGCGATTGATTCTTATCTTTGTGTGGTAAATAGTATATTGGAAAAATGATAAAAATAATAATTTTTTTACTGTTATATGTGCCCCTAGAGAGCATAGCAGCTGATGATGAAGAGGTAAAAGTGAGTATTGCCCAATATAGGGGAGGAAGAGATGCTGCAATCAGTTATACTTTTGATGATGGTTTGTTGGAACAATATACATTGGTTTTTCCGGAATTGGAGAAAAGGAATATAAAGGCTACATTCGCTGTGAATGGAGGTTGGATGGGGTGTATTAGTGCAAAGAAAGTATGTATGTCTTGGGAACAAGCAAGGGAAATGGCACAAGCAGGACATGAGATAACAAATCATGGGTGGATGCATAAGAATCTGACGAAATTGGTAGGGGAAGAAAGGCGTTTTGAAATACAACATAATGATACGGTTATTTTTGAGCAAACAGGTATATTTCCGCGTACTTATTTTTATCCGGGAAACCGGAAAAATGAGGAGGCCATAGCTTGTGCATCGGTTGACAGAGTAGGTACTCGTATCCGACAAATAGATATAGGTTCACGCCGTAATGCCCGGTGGCTAACGCAGTGGACGGATAGTTTGATAGCAAATAGATTGTGGGGTGTCGGTATGACACATGGTATAGTAACGGGATATGATGCTTTTCCTGATCCTCAAGTGTTTTGGAATCACTTGGATGAAGTGAACTGCCGAAGAGACAGATTGTGGGTTACGACATTTCGTGAGGTAGCGGCGTACATGGCTGAACGGGAGAATTTGGTACTGGATATAAAGAGGACATCAGGAAAAATTACAGTGACTTTTCATTTTACAATGGACAAGGAATTGTTTGACATGCCGTTGACTTTGCTTTTGGAAGATTTGCCCGATCAGTGTGCTGTTACTGTTCTGCAGGATGGTAGAAATTTGCCTGTGAACTTGTGTCGTAGAGGAATGGTTGTGGACTTCAGTCCGTGGGGAGGACCAGTAGAGATCTCTTATGCTTCTTCAACAACTAAAATCAGATAAAGTGAACAATTAACCATATAAATGGATAAAATTCTATTTGATATAACTTCTCTCGTGCATAAATTTGTCGTATCAGATAAAAAATAAAATGCTATGAGAAAGACATTTTTAGCTATTACATTATTTTTAGCTTTTAGTAAAGCCGCATTGGCTCAGTTTGGAAACTGCACTGCATCGGAAATGCGGACTTATGTAGATAGTGCGACCGGCAATACTATCACTATGTTGACCGATACGATGAAGAATGACCGTTTTCTTTATCAGACAGATCCCATGTGGACAGCTGATGGCAAATATTTATTGTTCAGTCTTCCAGCCGTGGAAATGACAAAGAGGTAGAAAGTACGCTTCCTAACGGAGAAAAACGTAAATGGACTCCTACACAAATTTATTTTATTGAAATGGCCACCGGTAAGATTATTCAAGCTACGGAAGGACCGAACTTGGGCAGTGCTTTTTTGGCTAATAAAACGAATCGTATGTTTGTCAGCCGGAAAGAAAAAGAAAACTGGAACATGTATGTGATGGATTTGGATAAATTCTTTGCTGATGTAAAACAAGGAAAAGTAGGTAAACCATCCGCTTATGAAACTTTCATAGGCACTTTTCCCACTGAGATGGGACGTCCGGAGGATATGCTGTGGATTGCAATGATGATTATGCCTACATAACTGTTGAGCGTGAGGGTACGGAAGAGGAAAAGGAACGTATGATGAAAAACGCTTTCTTGCCTGAAAGTAACCAGCCGGTAAAGATAAAGCCAACTCTTTGCGGAATTCGTAAAATGAATCTCAGTACAGGAGAAGTAACTAAGGTTATTGATACGGAATTTAAAACAGGACATATACAAGCTAGCCGTTTTACTCCGGGTGAAATCGTTTTTTGTAATGAAACCGGTGGCGATGCCCATCAGCGTATGTGGTTTTGCACGGCAGATGGAACGGTCTTTAAACCTTTATATAAAGAAACTCCGCTAGATTGGGTGACTCATGAAACTTTTGCAACCAAAGATTTTGTATATTTCAATGTCTTAGGATTTCAGCCGCGCCTTCGCAAACAGGCAAGTGGTATTGTGCGTATTAATTTGCGTACGGATGATGTAGAGTTGATAGGCAGGTAGAATTAGAAAAAGACCGCCAAGCGATTGATGGCCAATTGGTAGGAAGAGGTTTCTGGCATTGTAATGCTAGCCGTGATAATAAATGGGCTGCCGGAGATACTTTTGGAGGTAATGTATGGCTGATTAATGTGCAAACCGGAGAACGTCATTGGTTGGTTTCGGATACCAAGATGAAACCGGATCATGCACATCCCAGCTTTAGTCCGGATGGTACGAAAGTTCTTTTCCAATCCGGACATTTTACAAATGGAAAAAGATTAAATTTAATGATGGTGGATATTTCATCTTTTAAATAAAGTAAGGTTGGATATGAAAAAAACATGTAAAATATTGTTTTCCGCAGCCTTGTTGTCTTCAGGGAGCATGATGGCCCAGACTACAACGGCAGAGAAATCGCCCAATGTTATTTATATTATGGCGGATGATTTGGGCATAGGTGATTTGGGATGCTATGGTCAGCGTCAGATTAAGACACCGAATATTGATGGGATAGCTCAAAACGGGATGAAGTTTATGCAGCATTATTCCGGTTCTACGGTCAGTGCTCCGTCTCGTTGTGCTCTGATTACAGGAAAGCACATGGGACATGCTGCAATCAGAGGAAATGCAAAAGTGGCAGGTTCGGATGGATTGTTATATGAAACTCCGCTGCCTGCCGGTGAAGTTACTGTAGCCGATATTTTTAAAACAAAGAATTATGTTACCGGATGTGTAGGCAAATGGGGAATGGGAGGACCGGGTACGGAAGGTATGCCCGGCAAACATGGTTTTGATTATTTCTACGGTTATCTGGGGCAACGTTTTGCTCATAGTTATTACCCTGAGTTCTTGCATGAGAATGAGCAGAAGATTATGCTGGATGGGAAATATTATTCGCATGACTTGATGTTGGAAAAGGCTTTGAATTTTATTGATGAAAATGCGCAGAAACCTTTCTTTCTTTATTTTTCACCAACCATACCTCATGCAGATCTTGATATAATGGGAGAGGTAATGACGGAATATGAGGGGGAATTTTGTGAAACTCCTTTTGGAGGAAGCAAAGACGGTTATAAATCGCAGCAAACTCCGCGTGCGGCATATGCGGCGATGGTTACTTATTTGGATAAAAGTGTGGGTTTGATTATTAAAGAATTAAAAGAGAAAGGTTTGTATGATCATACGATAATTTGTTTTTACTTCCGATAATGGAGTCCATTCGGAGGGAGGGCACGATCCATCTTATTTTGACAGTAATGGTCCGTTCAGAGGTCAGAAAAGAGATTTATATGAAGGAGGTATCCGTACTCCGTTCGTCATTCAATGGCCGGGAGTTATTCCACAAGGGGTAGTTACTAATCATATTTCTGCATTTTGGGATTTTTTGCCTACTATAGGTGAATTGGTGCAGGCGGATATTCCTCAAAATATTGATGGTATATCTTATTTGCCTACTCTTACGGGAAAAGGTATTCAGAAGGAGCATGATTGTATTTATTATGAGTTCTTTGAATTTGGAGGAAAGCAATCTATTATGACACCTGATGGTTGGAAGTTGGTAAGACTGGAAGTTAGTGATCCGTCTAAAACTTATGAAGAATTGTATAACATTTATACAGATCCGGCAGAAACTGCTAATGTGATAAAGCAATATCCTGATGTGGCAAGGAAATTAAAGAATATGATAGGTGGTCAACGTGTTGAAAATGCCCGTTTCCATTTTTAAACAAGTAAGATTTATGAAGCAATCCTTATTTTTAAAGAAATGCAGTAAGTTCTGTTATGTACTTTTTGCAGTTTGTGGCTGTTTGGCTTGTACACAGAATCAGAAGATTGAATGGCCGCAGGTAACTAATGAGACTAAGCCTTGGACACGATGGTGGTGGGAAGGCAATGCGGTCAGACCTGCTGATTTGGATACGGTTATGCGTAAGTATCAGGAGGCAAATTTAGGTGGACTGGAGATCACTCCTATTTATGGAATACATGGTTATGAGGACCGCTTTAAAGATTTTCTTTCTCCGGAATGGGTTGATTTGTTTCTGTATACTTTGCAGGAAGCAAAGCAGTTGGGGTTAGGTATTGATCTGGCTAATGCTTCGGGATGGCCGTTTGGAGGACCTTGGGTCACTCCCGAAGATGCGTGCAAGACGGTGGCTTATAAAACTTATCAATTGAAAGAAGGTGAACAATTGGGTGAACCTGTCCGGTATAAAGAAGAAGGCTTTGTCAGATTGGCAGGGCATACTCCGGTAAGACTGGCGGATTTGAAAGAACCTGTCAGTGCGAATGCTGATTTACAGACATTGGCATTGGATCAAGTACGATATAAAAAGGAACTGCCTTTGATTATAGTGACCGCTAATAGTGATAAAGGTGAATGTCTCGACTTGACTTCAAAAATAAAGCAGGATGGTACATTGGACTGGACGGCTCCTCAAGGTGACTGGACTATTTGTGCTCTGTTCCAAGGTCATCATGGGAAAATGGTAGAACGTGCAGGGCCTGGTGGTGAAGGTGATGTGATAGATCATTTTTCAGCTTCGGCCATTGATCATTATCTCAGTAAATTCGATGAGGCTTTTAAAGGAAAGGATATCAGTTATCTGAGGTATTATTTTAATGACTCTTATGAAGTGGACGATGCAAGAGGCGAGTCGAATTGGACTCCTGCTTTTTTTGAAGAATTTCAGAAGTATAGAGGATATGACTTGCGTCAGCACTTACCTGCATTGTTAGGTATTGACACACCAGATAAAAATGCAAGAGTGTTATATGATTATAGACAAACCATAAACGATTTATTGATAAATCATTATTCTATTCGTTGGCAACATTGGGCGGCAAAACAAGGAAAGGGTATAAGGAATCAGGCTCATGGCTCTCCTGCCAATATTCTGGATTTGTATGCAGTAAGTGATGTGCCCGAAATAGAGGGGCGTGATTTAGTCAGTATAAAAGCAGCTCCGTCTGTAGCTCATACAGAAGGAAAGAAACTCTCATCTTCAGAAAGTGCGACTTGGTTGAATGAACATTTTCAATCGAATCTGGGAGATGTAAAGAAAGCGCTTGATCTTTTCTTTTTGGGGGGTGTGAATCATATTTTTTATCATGGTACTTGTTTTAGTCCACAGGATGCTCCTTGGCCGGGATGGTTATTTTATGCGGCAGTCCATTTTCATCCGAATAATCCGTTTTGGGAGGATTTTAAATATTTGAATCAGTATGTTACTCGCGTGCAGTCATTTTTACAGGATGGCACTCCTGACAATGATGTTCTTTTATACTATAACATAGCCGATGTGATGTCTGAGCAAGGGAACAGAAGCCTTCAACACTTTAGCGGATTGGATCGTAATATGTTGGAATCTTCGGTCAGAGAAAGTGCGGTAACTTTAACAGAGAATGGTTATGCATGGGATATGATTTCTGACAAGCAACTTCTTAAAACTAATATTGAGAAAGAAATGATTGTAACGCCTGGTGCCGCATATAAAACCGTTCTTGTTTCGGCGGCGCAATATATTCCTTATGAAACAATGGAAAAACTGATGGCTTTGGCTGATGAAGGTGCTACCGTTGTGTTTTATAAGGGAATTCCTCAAGATATGGCCGGAATGATTCTTTCGGAAGAAAAACAGGCTCATTTTAAAGAAATGCTGGATGCTTTGGACTTTCATGCTGAAGGTGCTGTTAAATGTGCTCGTGTAGGTAAGGGGAAGGTTTGTTTGTCAGATGATATTAATGCTCTGATGAATGAGGCGAATGTGGGTGCTGAGAAAATGTATCAGGCAGGTCTGCAATGTATCCGAAGAAATAGTGCGACGGGAAAATATTACTTTATAGAAAATAGTAGCGACTGTAAAATAGAGGATTGGATTCCACTTCGTACAGAAGCTCGGAGTGCGGCGATTTTTAATCCAATGACTGGTGTTAGTGGTTTGGCTGCTATGAAACGCAATGACGGGCAAACAGATGTTTACCTGGAATTGAATCCGGGTGAAACTGTCATTGTATCAACTTCCGGTCAGCATTTTACAGGAGATGCCTATGCTTATTATCAAAATGCAGGTGAGCCAAATCCAGTTTCCGGCAGTTGGACTGTTTCTTTTGTTCAAGGAGGTCCTCAACTTCCTGCTTCTATAACGGTTGACAGTTTGGGCTCATGGACTGATTTTGTAGGGGATGAATATAAAGCTTTTTCTGGAACAGCCGTTTATACGACTACTATAAATAAGGTGCCTGTAGCAGATGTGATCAAATTGAACCTTGGAACTGTGGCAGAAAATGCATCTGTCTATTTGAATGGAGAATATATAGGTACAGTGATTGACTCTCCTTATCAATTGTATATCCCTGCTGAAAAATTCAAAGGACAGGATGAGTTAGTTGTCAGAGTAGCCAACTCTATGGCGAATCGAATTGCTTATATGGATAAGAAGGGAGTGGACTGGAAGATTTTCTATAATGTAAATATGTCTGCAAGGAAAAAGGAAAATGTGAAGAATGGTATCTTTGATGCTTCTGATTGGGAACCAAAATCTTCAGGGCTATTGGGACCTGTAACGTTGACTCCGGCTATGGTGAAGCAATGAATTATATAGTCCTGATGTTGCAACCTATAGAATAAATGTTTCAGGGTATTTGTGTAATATATTGAGTATTAATGTGATATGTAAATATGTGCAACATGAATACCCTGAAATTTCGTTTTGAACGAATTTCTATATAAATGTATCTTATTCTATGGTAAGAGAGGGAACTTTATGCTAGTTTTGTAACAAACAATTTGAGATAGCTATGAGAAACAAAATTCTTTTATTTTTATTGGCTTTTATAGGAATAAGTCAGATTGCGGCAGCATCAGCTGTTCGTGATAAATACAATTTTAATTCTGAATGGTTACTTTATGTTGGTGATATACCGGAAGCCAAAGAAGTACGTTTTCAGGATACGGATTGGAAGAAAGTAACATTACCACGTCCTTTTAATGAAGATGAAGCTTTTCGTTTAAGTATAGAACAACTGACGGATACAATCATGTGGTATCGTAAGCATTTCCGTCTGCCTGCCGATAGCAAAAACAAAAAAGTCTTTGTTGAATTTGAAGGGGTCCGTCAAGGAGCTGATTTTTATATCAATGGTGAATATATCGGCTTGCATGAAAATGGTGCGATGGCTGTAGGTTTCGATTTGACTCCTTATATTAAATATGGACAAGAGAATGTAATGGCAGTCCGCATTGATAATAACTGGAATTATAAGGAACGTGCCACTGATACTAAGTATCAATGGAGTGACCGCAATTTTAATGCCAATTATGGAGGGATTCCTAAGAATGTGTGGCTTCATGTTACTGATAAACTTTATCAGACACTTCCCTTGTATAGTAATTTAAAAACGACCGGTGTCTATATCTATGCGGAGGATATTCGTGTAAAATCTCGTAAAGCCGTAGTTCACGCCGAATCCGAAATAAAAAATGAATATAATCGGGATAAGAAAGTCGCTTATAAGGTTGAAGTGTGTGATCGTGACGGGAAAAGCATAAAAAGTTTTGAGGGTACTCAGACGGTAGTAAAACCGGGTGAAACTGCGACTTTGGAAGCTTCAGCAGAAATAGACGGACTTCATTTCTGGAGTTGGGGATACGGATATTTGTACACAGTAAAAACCAGTTTATGGGTGGATGGCAGAAAAGTAGATGAAGTGGCTACCCGTACCGGTTTCCGTAAAACTCGTTTCGGCAAAGGAATGATTTGGTTGAATGACCGGGTGATTCAGATGAAAGGTTTTGCACAGCGTACCAGTAATGAATGGCCGGGAGTCGGTATGAGTGTTCCTGCATGGCTGAGTGATTATAGCAACGGTTTGATGGTGGAAGATAATGCCAATTTGGTTCGTTGGATGCATATCACCCCTTGGAAGCAGGATATTGAATCGTGTGACCGTGTCGGATTGATTCAGGCGATGCAGGCCGGTGATGCAGAAAAGGACCGTGAAGGCCGTCAATGGGAACAACGTACAGAATTGATGCGTGATGCCATTATTTACAACCGTAATAATCCGAGTATTTTATTTTATGAATGTGGAAACGAATCAATCAGTCGTGAACACATGATAGAAATGAAAGCGATTCGTGATAAGTATGACCCTCATGGAGCCGTGCCATCGGTTCTCGTGAAATGCTTGATATTCGTGAAGCCGAATATGGTGGCGAGATGCTTTATATCAATAAAAGCAAACATCATCCGATGTGGCCATGGAATACTGCCGTGATGAAGGTCTGCGCAAATATTGGGATGAATATTCTTATCCATATCATAAAAATGGGGAAGGAAATAATTCATTTCGTTCTGCAATGACTAATAAGGTCCAGAAAAAGGTGGATGCCCGTGCTTATAATCACAATCAGGATTCCTTTACTATTGAAAATGTAATTCGTTGGTTTGATTATTGGCGTGACGCCGGGTACAGGTGACCGTGTCAGCTCGGGAGGTGTGAAAATCATCTTCTCGGATACGAATACACATTATCGTGGTGTGGAGAATTATCGTCGTAGTGGTGTGACAGATGCCATGCGTATCCCTAAAGATCCTTTCTATGCACATCAGGTGATGTGGGACGGATGGGTGGATATAGAGAATCCCCGTATTCATATCGTTGGTCATTGGAACTATAAAGAAGATGTGGTGAAACCTGTTTATGTGGTATCCAGTGCTGAAAAAGTGGAATTGTTCCTGAATGGTAAATCTTTAGGAAACGGTCAAAGAGATTATCATTTCTTGTATACTTTCAAAGATGTGGCATTTGTTCCGGGCAAGTTGGAAGCTGTAGGGTATGATAAGAATGGAAAAGAATGTTGTCGCGCTGAATTGCAGACTGCCGGCAAGCCGGAACAGATTAAACTCAGTGTGATTCAAAGTCCTAAAGGCTGGAAAGCGGATGGAGCTGATATGGTATTGCTTCAAGTGGAAGTGATGGATAAAGATGGCAGACGTTGTCCGCTGGCTAATGATTTGATACATTTTGATGTAGAAGGACCGGCTGAATGGCGTGGTGGAATAGCACAGGGCAAAGATAATTATATTCTTTCAAAAGATTTGCCTGTAGAATGTGGAATCAACCGGGCTTTGATACGCTCTCTTACGACTCCGGGGACAGTTCGTATAACAGCCAAGCTGATGGATTGCAATCTGCCGAAATCAGTCTTTCTTCTGCACCTGTTGAAGTGAAGAATGGCTTGAGTAACTATATTCCGGGAGATGAACTGGAGGGCAGGCTGACCCGTGGAGAAACTCCGTTGACTCCTTCTTACAAGGATACGAAAGTCGATGTGAATATCTTATCGGCGGTTGCCGGAGCCAATCAGGATGAAGTGATAAAAAGTTTCGATGATAATGAATTGAGTGAATGGAAGAATGATGGCAGACTGAACAGTGCATGGATAACTTATAGTTTGGAACGTACGGCCCGTGTGGATGAAATTTGTATGAAACTTACCGGTTGGCGTTTGCGCAGCTATCCTTTGGAAATATATGCAGGTGATGAACTGATTTGGAGTGGTGAGACTGAAAAAAGTTTGGGGTATATCCACCTGAATGTAAAACCTGTATTGACAAATGAGATAACCATTCGTTTGAAAGGTGCCAGCAAGGAAGGTGACGGTTTCGGACAAATTGTAGAAGTTGCTGCTCCTGCCGCAGGTGAATTAGACTTGTTTAAGGCAAAAAATGGCGATAAAACTAATCACGAGTTACGCATTGTTGAAATCGAGTTTAAAGAGAATTTGTGGCAATAGAGATGTGGATATTTTTTAGAGGTAAAGATTGATAGACAGGAGTTTCTTTTTTTAGTAGATAGGCGGGGAAACTCCCCGCTTGTATTAAGGTTTTATAAATTGTTAGATGAAACATTGGATTATGATGAATATGCTTCTGCTTGTCGGAAGCATATTCGCTTTTTCCCAACCTTACAGTGGAGAAAAGCTTTCAAGAGGATTGATTGGAATTCCTACAGAGGATGGAATGTATTTTAGCTGGCGCATGACCTTGGAGGATGCAGCCGGATTACAATTTGATTTATACCGTAGTTCCGGTGGAGGTGCGGAGGTGAAATTAAATAAAGAACCGATAGATCGGACTTCCGATTTTTTAGACCGTACAGTTGATTATACGGTGGATAATCGTTGGACTTTAAAAGCAACTACCGGGGAAGTCACTACCTGGACCCGTCTGAAAGGAGAGGAACGGAATCCTTATTTAAGTGTTCCTGTTTGTAAACCGGAAGACGGAGAAATAGCAGGTGAATCATTCACTTATACAGCTAATGATTGTAGTGTAGGTGATCTGGATGGTGATGGAGAGTATGAGATTATTTTAAAATGGTCTCCTTCTAATTCAAAGCGACCGCCACAACGTGGCTTTACCGGTAATACCTATTTGGATGCATATAAAATGGATGGAACAAGATTGTGGCGTATTGATTTGGGACCGAATGTACGTTCCGGAGCAGCCACTACTAATTTCCTGGTCTTTGATTTTGATGGAGATGGATGTGCGGAAATCTGTTGTAAGACAGGAGATGGTACTGTCGACGGGCTGGGACATCGGATAGGAGATGCCCAAGCCGACTGGAGGACATGGGATAAAAAAAGTCCTACGTATGGTAAGATAGTAAATGGCCCGGAATACCTCACGGTTTTTGAGGGACGTACTGGAAAAGAACTGGATTCGAAAGATATATTCCAACCCGTTATCCCTTGGATGGTTGGGGAGGTGTCGGTGGTAATTGTGGTAATGACAATACTGGTGGTCGTTCAGACCGTTTTACAGCTGGAGTAGCTTTTCTGGATGGAAAAACGCCTTCACCTGTCATGGTAAGAGGATGGTACGGACGGACGGTGGTGGCTGCATGGACTTTTACAAACGGGGCATTGAAACATACATGGACTTTTGATAGTGCGGCACCGGGTTGGGAGCCTATTCGGGCATGGGAAATCATAGTGTGACCGTAGCGGATTTTGATGGTGATGGGTGTGATGAAATCTGTGTGGGGGCTATGACTGTAGACCATGATGGTAAAGGACTGTTTACTACGGGCTTGCGTCACGGGGATGCTTTACATGCCGGACGTTTTATTCCTTCCCGTCAAGGTATGCAGGTTTTTGGCGTGCATGAAAATGAAGGCGATAATGAAATTGTAAAGCGTACTCCTGCCGTAGCTATGTTTGATGGAGCGACCGGAGAAATTATCTGGCAGGATGGTTTGGGACAAGATGCCGGTCGTGGAGTAGCTGCCGATATTGATCCGCGTTATGATGGAGCAGAGTGTTGGTGCAACATAGGAGGTTTGAGAAGAGGGGATACCGGAGAAATAATCAGTAATAGAAAGCCTGACTCCTGCAATTTTACCATTTATTGGGATGCCGATCCCTTAGCGGAACTACTGGATCATGTTTCCATCAGTAAATGGAATTGGAATACGGAAAGTACAGATTTATTATTGAAAGCCGAGAGAGTTGTTTCCAATAATGGAACAAAAGGTAATCCGTGTTTGTCGGGTGATATTTTAGGAGATTGGCGGGAAGAGGTTATTTGGGCCTCCGAAGACCAGACAGAATTACGTATTTATTCTACTACCATACCGGCTGTGGACAGACGTGCCACATGGATGAATGACCGTCAGTACAGATTGGCGATAGCTTGGCAGAATGTAGCGTATAACCAACCGCCGCACTCTAGTTTCTAGCCTTGTCGCTACTCTGATTAGGATATATGTACTATTGGTTGAACGAATAAACAGGAAAATGAATGAATTTCTATTCTCCGGTTTGTTCGTTCATCTTATTTTTGTGAAAGATTTGAAATGCAATAAAAGAAAAACACTATAAATGTCATGAAAGGAAATAAACTTTGTTTATGCTTTTTGTTAGCTGCCGGAGTAGGATTGGGAGCACATGCTCAAAATAAAATAGCTGCTCCGATGAAGGATGTGAACCAAGTCGTTGATAATACGCTTGATAGTTTAAATGTGGCGCGTTCCGCCCGTCCTGTTTCAGGTTCCAGCCGGAAAGGGATAATCCGGTGTTGTTCCTTGTTGGAAATTCAACGATGCGTACCGGTACTTTGGGCAATGGAAATAACGGTCAATGGGGATGGGGATATTTTGAACACGAATATTTTGATGAAAATAAGATAACCGTTGAAAATCACGCATTGGGAGGAACCAGTAGCCGTACTTTTTATAACCGGTTATGGCCTGATGTCTTGAAAGGAGTTCGTAAAGGTGACTGGGTTATCATAGAATTGGGGCATAATGACAATGGTCCGTACGATAGTGGCCGTGCCCGTGCCTCTATTCCGGGAATTGGCAAAGACAGTCTGAATGTGACTATTAAAGAGACAGGAGCAAAAGAAACCGTATATACGTATGGGGAATATATGCGTCGTTTTATTCATGATGTGAAGAAAAAAGGTGCTTATCCTGTTTTGATGTCTCTGACTCCTCGTAACGCTTGGGAAGATGCAGACAGCACTATTATTACCCGGGTGAATCAGACATTTGGATTATGGGCGAAGCAGGTAGCTAAAAAAGCGAGAATTCCTTTTATTGATCTGAATGATATCTCGGCACGCAAATTTGAGAAATTCGGCAAAGAAAAAGTAAAGTATATGTTCTATCTGGACCGTATTCACACAAGTGCTTTTGGCGCGCGTGTCAATGCAGAATCTGCAGCCGAAGGAATCCGTAATTATAAGGGGTTGGAACTGGCGCGTTATTTGAAACCGGTAGAAAAAGATACGGTTACGGGGGCTACCCGTAAAAAGGGGAATCCTGTATTGTTTACGGTGGGAGACAGTACAGTGAAGAATACTGATAAAGATGAAAATGGCATGTGGGGATGGGGAAGTGTTATTCACGAACTGTTTGACACAGAAAGAATTTCTGTAGAGAATCATGCGAAAGCGGGCCGCAGTGCGCGTACTTATTTAGATGAAGGGCGTTGGGATAAAATCTATCATGCACTTCAGCCGGGAGATTTTGTTTTGATACAATTCGGACATAATGATGCAGGTGACATAAACACAGGGAAAGCGCGTGCGGAATTACCCGGTTCAGGAAATGAAAGCAAGGTCTTCAAAATGGAGAAAACCGGCAGCTATCAAGTGGTTTATTCTTTCGGCTGGTATTTGCGTAAGTTTATTATGGATGTAAAAGAAAAGGGAGCTGTTCCTATTGTCCTGAGTCATACACCCCGCAATAAGTTTGATAATGGTGAGATAGAGCGCAATACAAATTCTTTTGGTAAATGGACGCGTGAAGCGGCAGAAGCGGCCGGGGCTTATTTTATAGATTTGAATAAAATATCAGGAGACAAGCTCCAAGATATGGGATACAATCAAGGTTTGCGTGTAGTAGGAACGTATTTCAATCATGACCATACCCATACCTCTTTAAAAGGTGCCCGTATGAATGCCCGGAGTATTGCTGACGGGCTGAAAGCTACGGACTGTCCGTTAAAAGATTTTTTAAAGTAAATGAAAACAAAGCAACATCGTATGAAAAATCTGTTTCTGTTTTTATTTTTATTAGTTGTCTTTACGTCAAAGGCACAGGATAATAGAGTATCCGGTTTGAACTCCCGCCAGTTTACTAAATACTGGAAGGTTGAATCGGAATCGCCTGATTATAAAGTGACGTTTCAGGGAGATACCGCTGAGATAGTATCTCCCAAGGGATTGACTCTTTGGAGAAAAGAGAAAATGAGTGGAAAAGTGACCATTGAATATGATGCATGTGTGGTGGTGGAGTCGGATGGAGATCGTCTGAGTGATTTGAACTGCTTCTGGATGGCATCAGACCCTCAATATCCCGATAATTTATGGAAGCGAGAAAAATGGCGTAGCGGTATATTCCTGAATTGTTATTCTTTACAGCTTTACTATTTGGGATATGGTGGTAATCATAACTCTACTACACGTTTCCGTCGTTATGATGGGGATGAGTCGGGTATTACAAATCCTAAAGCCCGTCCTGCTATTCTAAAGGAATATACGGATGCCGGACATTTGCTGAAGCCGAATCATTGGTATCATATCAAGATTACCAACGAGAACAATAGGGTTAGTTATTACATAGACGGTGAGCGTTTGGTGGACTTCAGGGATGCTGAACCGTTACGGGAAGGCTGGTTTGGTTTTCGTACCACTTTGTCGCGTACTCGTATTACAAATTTCAGTTATGAATGCTCATCGCAAGAAGTGGCTACTGTTCCTTTGCAATGGATTGGTGAAACTCCCCGGCAGGATAAGGCCGTAAGTTTCGGAGTGCCTTTTGATAAAGGGGAAGTTTTTCCGGAAAACAAGCTACGGCTATCTGCAGAAAGTGGTGAGGATATTCCTATTGATACTTGGACTTTGGCTTATTGGCCGGATGGTTCTGTAAAGTGGGGAGGAATAGCAGGAGTTATTCCTGCCGGAACAGAAAAATTGACTCTGGAAAAGGCGGTAAAGAAATCTAAGGCGAAATCCAAACTGCCGGATACAGATAAAAAAAAGTCCGTTTCTGTGGCAGAAACATCACAGGGTATTCATATCTCTACCGGAGTCATTTCAGCATATATACCTCGTCAAGGCGAATTTTTGATAGATAGTCTGTTATATAAAGGTGTGAAAGTAGGAGAAAAGGCTAGGCTTATATGCCATACGCAAAGCGAACCGGTACTTGAAAGTACTTCTCAAGTTTCTTTCACTAATTATATAGGAGAACTGAAATCTGTGACTGTAGAGCGTGCCGGTTCTGTGCGTGCGCTTGTTAAATTGGAAGGGGTACACAAAAGTCCGAATGGTCGTGAGTGGTTGCCCTTTGTGGTACGGCTTTATTTTTATGGTGGCAGTGAGCAAGTGAAAATGGTGCATAGCTTTGTATATGACGGAGATCAGAACAAAAGATTTCATTTCATTCGCGCTTGGGAGTTCGTTTTGATGTTCCTATGCGTGAGGCTTTATACAATCGCCATGTAGCTTTCTCTTGTGCCGATGGTGGAGTCTGGAGCGAGCCCGTTCAGCCTTTGGTGGGACGACGCATACTTACATTGGATAAAACCGGAAATGGAGAATCTTCGTTACAGCAACAGCAGATGGAAGGAAAACGCATTCCTTCTTATGAAGCTTTTGACGAAAAGAACCGTGCTTTGCTTGATCATTGGGCTTCTTGGGACAGCTATCGTCTGTCCCAACTGACAGCAGATGCATTTTCAATCCGTAAACGTGCCAATGACAATAATCCTTGGATAGGTACTTTTTCCGGTACACGTAGTGAGGGTTATGCTTTTGCCGGAGATATAACCGGAGGTATGGGGCTTGAGTTGCATGATTTCTGGCAGTCTTATCTGTCTTCTATTGAAATCTCGGATGCAAAAACTCCGGTGGCTGCTCTTACCGCATGGATATGGAGTCCGGATGCTGAGCCGATGGACTTGCGCCATTATGATAATGTTGCTCATGACTTGAATGCCAGTTACGAAGATGTACAAGAAGGAATGAGTACCCCTTACGGGATTGCCCGTACAACGACTTTTACCTTGATACCTCAGGGTGGTTATAGCGGGAAGAAAGCTTTTGCAGAACAAGCTAAACAATTTGCCGGACCGGGAGTGCTGATGCCTGTACCTGACTATTTGCATGCCAAGCAGGCATTTGGTGTTTGGAGCCTTCCCGATCGTAGTACTCCTTTCCGTGCCCGGGTGGAAGACAGGCTGGATGCTTATATCAGCTTCTATCAAAAAGCGATAGAACAAAACAAATGGTATGGCTTTTGGAATTATGGGGATGTGATGCATGCATACGATCCTGTCCGCCATACCTGGCGTTATGACATCGGAGGTTTTGCATGGGATAACACGGAACTGGCTTCTAATATGTGGCTATGGTATAATTTCCTGCGTACCGGACGTGCTGATATCTGGCGCATGGCGGAAGCCATGACCCGTCATACGGCGGAAGTGGATGTATATCATATCGGTCCGAATGCAGGATTGGGTAGCCGGCACAATGTCAGTCATTGGGGATGTGGAGCTAAAGAAGCACGGATCAGTCAGGCTGCCTGGAATCGTTTCTACTATTATCTTACTACGGACGACCGATGCGGTGATTTAATGACCGAGGTAAAAGATGCCGATCAGAAATTGTACACGCTGGACCCCATGCGTCTGGCACAACCTCGCAGTCAGTATCCTTGTACGGCACCTGCACGTCTCCGTATCGGTCCCGACTGGTTGGCATACGCCGGAAACTGGATGACTGAATGGGAGCGTACCGGCAATACGGCTTATCGTGACAAAATTATAGCCGGGATGAAAAGTATTGTGGCACTGCCCAACCGTATCTTTACAGGTCCGTTGGCTTTAGGTTATGATCCGGCTACAGGGATTATTACCAGCGAATGTGATCCCAAGTTAGAAAGTACAAATCATTTGATGACTATCATGGGAGGTTTTGAAGTCATGAATGAAATGATCCGTATGGTTGATTATCCCGAATGGAATGAGGCATGGCTTGATCTTGCCGCCCGTTATAAGCAGAAAGCATGGGAGTTAAGGAAGAATCGTTTCCGTATATCCCGTTTGTTGGGATATGCAGCCTATCATACCCGTAATGCAAAAATGGCGGAAGAGGCTTGGACAGATTTGTTTTCCCGCTTGGAACATACTCCGGCTCCACCTTTCCATATAGAAACTATTCTTCCGCCGGAAGTTCCCGCTCCTTTGGATGAATGTACAAGTATCAGTACCAATGATGCCGCCCTTTGGAGTCTGGATGCCATTTATATGCAGGAAGTGATTCCGGTGGATGGTGAATAAATGATGTGAAGATTATCGTTAGGTATGGATTACATGGATTCCACAAGGTGTTTTATTCTTTTTGTGGAATTCGTGTAAAATCAGTAACAGACAAAAATGGGTTCACTTGAAGAAATTTATTGGAACATGGTAAAAAAGCAATGGAAAGTTGGAGCACATTATGCTCTCATGCCCTCATAATGATGGTAATTGTCTCATTAACAATGCACTATATATGAGTGCATCATCTTTATGCTCTCATAATATGCCATCATGCTCTCACATCATATTCATGTGTTCTTAGTTATATCTTATTGTTTGTCAGAAAGATAAATTATTTATAGTTGTATCGGTAACTTATTTCTGCAATACGCTTTTGGTCCTTTTTGGGGCTAATGGTGCATAATAAAGACTCTTTTCATTTGCTGCTTTCCGCATATCTTCTTTCTGCATTATCCTTGCAATATATCGTTTACATACAGACGTTTATCAATATTCAACCGTTTGTATTTACTTAATCACATAGGTGGTTAAGTCTAATCACGATAGTGACTAAGTCTAATCATATAGGTGATTAAAGTTAATCACAATAGTGGTTAAGTAATTTTGCTAGTTTAGTTGAGCAATCATGAAGGAACTTTGATGTAAGCCTGTTCCTATTTTTACGTAACTACATCTCTATATTTGTATCGTATAATCGGAAGATATGCTTTTGCTATCGGTATAAATCATCTGATAATAAGTAATATACGTCTGTGTGAGAAAGTAAACACAGTGAGGGCATGAGGGCATTTATGAGAGCATAAAGATGATACACTCATAATATAGTGCATTGTTAATGAGATGATTATCATCGTTAATGAGGGCATGAGAGCATATTGTCTTCCAACTTTTTTTGTTAAACTTGCTGAAGGAATAAGAAATATGTTTCTTTGAAATCTATATAGTTAGAAAAATTGCCGTATTCTTAGGTTATAGATGTCTTTAGACGGATAGGGTAATATTTTATCGCACCTATTTTGTATTTTTGTAAAAAGGAGCATTTTGTATGAAGAACATAATCAGAAAGATAAGAACTTACCATCCTGTTTCGGGGTGAAGCGTTGGGAACATTGACACAACTTTTGGAGAGGCATATATTCCCGGCAGAAACACTTCTTATCATCATATCAGTTATGAAGTGATAGGGTACAAGGATATAATAGGATGTACGGGTTCCTATCTAGGGGCAAAAAAGAATAGAAGTAAGGGTAAGTAGTCTTTTAATTCTTTCCGTAATTGTTTTAGTGCCTGTTGAATTCTGTAATCTACTGTTTTGGAAGATATGTTTAATTCTTCTGCAATTTCCTGATAGGTCTTATTTTGGAAACGGTGCATTTCAAAAGCTATCCGATAGGATTCTGGAAGATTAAGAATTGCTTTTTCTATTTTTTGTGTTAATTCATCTATAATATAAAAATCAGGATCTTCGAATAGTTCCTGTATGTCTGGAGTGAGTATATTTTCTATTTGGAATCGAAGAGAATTTCTGGTCATTAAGGTATAACATTTGTTTTTTACTGCTTTGAACAAATAATGATGAACAGAAGAATCTATATGATTTGTTTTTCTATTCTCCCATATCTGTAACATGGTATCTTGAACCACTTCTTCTGCATCTTCTAATGAAACAAAACTGCGGGCAAAAGCACAAAGCATAGCATAATATTTGATGAATAAAGTATCAAACGCTTTCTTATTGCCCTGTTGCATGGATATATACAGTTGCTTGTCTATCAAATTATCATTTGTGGTTTCCATAGATTATAGAAGAAAATGTTACTGCAAAAATACATAAATTTAAATATGAAAACGCTTAATCGAAAAATAATTCAAAAAAACAGTTTTTGGTTTAGGAACTTTGGATCTTGGTTAGACTTATTATAAAAGGACATTATGATAAATTCAGATACCCAAATAGATGAAGCGCTTTTACTCCGTTATTTTGAAGGAGAAGTGACTCTAAGTGAGAAAGAAGAGATTGAAAAATGGATTATCTCTTCCGAAGCAAATAAAAAGCTGGCCAAGCAGATTTATTATCTTTCTTTTGCCACAAAAACAATGGATACCTTAAAACGGACTGATGCACGGGCTGCTTTGAAGGAAGTCAGAGGCAGGATAAGAAGGGAACGACTGCTACAATGGGGGCGATGGGCACAGCGTGCCGCTGCTATTCTTGCCATACCTTTGCTACTGTCTACTTTGTATTTATGGATGAATGGTAATGAGCAGAATAAAGTGAATTTTATAGAGATTCGTACTAATCCGGGAATGATAACTTCTACTATTTTGCCGGATGGAACTCATGTAATTCTTAATTCCAATTCAACTATTGTTTACCCTTCTCACTTTGACGAAAAAAGTCGTAATGTCCAATTGAATGGCGAAGCCTACTTTGAGGTAACAAAGAATTCCCGTCAGCCTTTTATGGTCCGAACGCCGCAGAAAGCTGTTGTAAAAGTTTATGGTACCCAATTTAATGTGGAAGCCTATGCTGATGATAAAACAATAACTGCAACTTTGGTGGAAGGAAGCATTGCCATGGCGTATGAAAATAAGAAAAGTAATTGGACGGAACAGGAAATTCAGCCGGGACAGGAAATTGTTTATACTGCTGCACAGCAACAAATAAAAATTGATCAGGCAGATGTAGAGGTTATCACTTCTTGGAAAGACGGAAAACTTATTTTTCGTGATACTCCATTTAAGGAAGTTCTTAAAATGCTATCTAAACGTTTTGATGTGGATTTCGTAGTAAAGAATCCCAAATGTTTTGAAGCCTCTTTTACCGGTGTACTTGAGAAACAACGCTTGGGACGAATTCTGGAATATATCAGCGTATCTTCAAATATAAAATTTAAGTATGCAGAAAGTAATAATATTCATCAAGAAAAACAGAAAATAGAAGTTTATTAATCTTTTAAAAATAACAAGCTATGTTGAAACATCCTACGTAAAACAATCTACAGAAAAAACACACTACTTTTTATCTGTAATCAAATTATGAAGTTAAAATTAAATCTATTTACGAAAATGAAGAAACCAGTATGTAAACTGCCTTTGTCTCTGAAAATAACTCTTTTTGTTCTTTTCAGTTTTGCCAGCTTGTTATATGCTAGCAATAATTATGCACAGAGAACCATGTTGAACATCAGTTCTCAGACTCGGACGGTCTCTGAAGTCCTGACCGAAATTGAAAAACAGACGGATTTCACCTTTTTCTATAATAATAAGCAGGTCGATTTGAAACGTAAAGTAACCTTGAATGTCAAAAATGAGAATGTTTTTTCAGTCTTAAAGAAGCTTTTCTCCGGAACAAATACGACCTATAAAGTCTTGGATAAGAATATTATTCTTTCTGAAAAGTCTGCCATTTCTTCCGCAACGAAAGAGGTAGCCATCGTACAACAGGTAGGTCGTAGCGTAAAGGGCGTGGTGGTTGATGATAAAGGAGAGCCTGTAATAGGTGCTACGGTGATGGTCAAAGGTTCTACTAATGGAACTATTACGGATTTTGATGGAAATTTTATATTGAATGATGTCTCAAGTAATGCTTCTTTGATTGTCAGTTATGTGGGGTATGTAACTGAAACAATAAGTGTAAATGGAATATCTTCTTTCAAAATTGTGATGAAAGAGGATGCTAAAACCCTTGAAGAAGTGGTTGTTATAGGATATGGAGTAGTGAAAAAACGTGATTTGACCGGTTCTTCTGTTTCAGTTACCGGTGCAGATTTAGCGGAAGTTCCTGTTACTAATGCGGCTCAAGCGCTAGCAGGAAAAGCTGCCGGAGTGAATATTGTTTCACAGAACGGAGCTCCTGGGGCTGAAGTGAATATTACCGTTCGTGGAGGTACTTCCATTACTCAGTCTACTACACCTATCTATATTATTGATGGCTTCCAGTCGGAAGATGGTTTGAAGAATATTGATGTAAATGACATTAAGACTATTGATATTTTAAAAGATGCTTCGACAACAGCTATTTATGGAGCGCGTGGATCAAATGGTGTGGTTCTTATTACGACCAAAAGTGGAAGTAGTGGCAAGACAACTGTGAATTACAACGGCTATGTATCTGTGGATTGGTTGGGCAAGAAACTGGATTTGCTCAATCTTGAACAGTATGCCAAATATCAGTATGAATGGTGGACTCTTGCCGGAGAAATGAACCAGTATGCACGTATGTTTGGAGGGGATTATACGGATGATGGATTTTATACGGGAGCATGGTCTGATATAGAGCAAACTTATGGCGGACGTTCCGGAATAGACTGGCAAGATAAGATTTTTGGTGGAAGTGCTCTTACTCAAAGCCATAATCTATCTCTTTCTACCGGAACGGAAAAAACTCAAGTATTGGTAAGCTACAATAATATGTCGCAAGACGGTATCGTAAAAAATCACGGATATTACCGTAATACGATTCGTACTAAAGTAAATTCCCAGCTATGGAAAAATGTACGTTTTGATATGAATTCTTCTTTTAATTACGCCAAAACATTAGGTGGAGGTTCTTATTCCGGATTAAAACAAGCTATTTTGCGTCCTGAAACTGGCGGAATCCTGTTTACTGATGATCAGCTTATTAATGAAGAGTTAAATACCGAATTCCGTACTTTCAGTAACGAATATGATGTGTATAACCCATTGATAACCAACGATGCTATAATAAATAGAAAACTTAGTCGTATTTTTAGTGTTAATGCCGGTGTGGACATTGATTTCTTGAAGGATTTTACATTCCGTACAGCTGGTAGTTATAATTGGGCCCAAATCAAAACAACTAATTTCGATGATGGTCGTACGGCCAATGCTCAACTCAAAGGCGGACCTTATGGCAGTATTGATAATAAGGAACGATATGCTTATCAATGGACTAATACATTGAATTGGAAACATACGTTTGAGAAGCATGATTTGGGCGTTTTGTTAGGACACGAATTATATTATACAAATACATCTGGTACAGAAACTGCCTATAAGGCATTTCCCGATACTAATTTCGGTCTTAATGATATTAGTATGGCCACTCCCGATACATGGAAGTCTTCTTTAGAAGAAAATGCTTTGTTGTCTTTTTTCGGTCGTCTCAATTATACTTTTAATGACCGCTATCTTTTTACAGCAACCTTACGTGCAGACGGTTCTTCTAAATTTGCCGAGGGTAATCGTTGGGGCTATTTTCCTTCAGCAGCGGCAGCTTGGCGCGTTTCTGAAGAAGGATTCTGGAAAGATAATGCTATCGGAAATGTTGTCAATAATTTCAAATTGAGAGTAGGTTATGGAACTACCGGTAATTGTAATATTGATAATTATATGTATGCTACTGCCTATAATGCTACGGTATATCCTGTGGGCAATCAGGAAACGGCGGCTTTGGCACCTGGCAGCACAGTAGGTAATAATAACTTAAAATGGGAGAAAACCGTTTCTACGAATATCGGACTGGACTTGGGTTTGTGGGGAAACAGAGTTAACCTGACATTGGACTGGTATAACAATAAGAGCGATGATTTGCTTATGAAAGTGGCTATCCCGACATCAACCGGTTATACGCACCAATATCAGAATATCGGTTCTATCCGTAATCGCGGTCTTGAGATAGCTATAAGCAGTACGAACATCCGCAACAAACATTTTACTTGGACTACCGATTTCAATATCTCCTTCAATCGTTCCAAGGTCTTGAGAATAGACGGTGAGAATGAATATTATCAGACTAGCGTCAGTGGTGGTACCAATTCTTCTGTTCTATACCGTGCCATCGTAGGTCATTCTTTAGGTGAGATGTATGGGTATAAGACCAATGGAGTTTATACTACCGACGATTTTGTGCAGAATGGTGATAAATATGTTTTGAAAGATGGTGTTATTTATCAGAAAGGATCTGTAAAAACTCAATATAAACCGGGTGATATCAAGTATGTAAATACTACGGGGCAGACGGATGACAAGGGGACACCTGTTTATAATTCTGATGATATGACAGTCATCGGGAATGCTAATCCGGATTTTACCGGAGGTTTTAAAAATACTTTTTCTTATAAGGGCTTTGATCTTTCTGTATTTATGGTATTCTCTTATGGTAATGATATTTTTAATATGTCTACCCAGCGTTTTGTCGGTCCATACCAACCGTACCAAAATATGCTTGCGGATGCAGCCAATCGTTTCACTCTGCTGGATCCCCGTACTGGAAAAGAAGCTATGGACCTCAACCGTATAGCTGAGCTTAATCCTAATCAGCATGATCCGAACATTCTGTGGAGTATTCATAATGACAACCGCGCAGCTATTACTACTCCGCTTGATCGTTTTGTGGAAGATGGTTCTTATCTTCGCATAAGCACTATTACTTTAGGTTATACTTTCCCGAAAAAGTGGTTAAGTAAAGCTTTTATCAGTAATTTGCGTCTATATTGTACATTGAATAATCCATTCACTATTACGAATTATTCAGGTTATGATCCCGAAGTTTCTAAGGAAAGTTCTATTTTAACTCCGGGTATTGATGATTCTTCTTATCCACGTTCCAAAGGATTTGTATTTGGCATTAATCTTTCATTATAATAATAGGAGAGTTGTATTATGAAGAAAATAGTATATTATATAGCTGTTGCCTTTTTGGCGATCAATTTCAGTTCTTGTTCTGACTTTCTGGATCTTCCTTCTAAATCGAAGACAGACAGTGAAAGTGTTTTCTCTTCCATTGATAAAGCTGAGATGGCTGTTCTTGCTTGTTACACAGGTGTCTGGATGCAGGATGCTTGGTATAAGGCTCAGAATGGAACAGATGAAATGTGGTCTACTGAGAGTAATTCGAATGCTAATAATTATGCGGCCAATTATGTGCTCAATGATCAAAGTTGTCCCACAGGCATTTATACTACCTCTTATTCCAGCATTGAGCGTTGTAATTCATGCTTGAAAGGATTACGTGCAATGAGCCTTTCGGGAGAGGACGAGAGAAAGTGTCACATTTATATAGCTGAATGTCTGGCTGTTCGGGCTACTTGTTTTCTGAATTTGATTCGTTATTTTGGGGATGTACCTTATTCTACTGTTCCTGTATTGGATATGACGACTTTTTCTTCTTCCCGTGTTGATCGGGATGAGATTTATGATGGCATTATTGCCGATTTGCAAGAAGCTGTCGAAGTACTTCCTTGGTATAGTGAAGGATTTTTCTCTACTCCTGAGCGGATTTCCAAGAATGCTGCTTATGGATTATTGGCCCGTACAGCTCTTTATGCAGCAGGTTATGCTTTGCATTGGGATCTGAATACTTATGATAAATCTACTCTTCAGATGCGCCGTCCTTTGGATGAATCGCGTGTAAGAAAATTATATACCATTGCTGATGAAGCTTGTAAAGCAGTGATTAGTAAAGGTGAAAACAGTTTGCTTTCTAAATATGAGGATGTGTTTAGAGCCTTGAACGAGGGTGGCGTTTATAACCCTGAAGAGGTAATGTTTGAATATGCTGAGTTTGGCAATACAACCAATGGTCGTGTGGGATATACAAATGGACTTTGCATTCATGCTTCCAATGCCCTTTATGGTAAAACATTGCCTTTGCAACTGATTCATCCTACCTTTTATCTTTCTTTTGCCGATGATGATACCCGTCGGGATGTTACAGTGGGCAATTACAGTATTGATGCGGCTGGTAACGATATTGCTGTGCCTTATGGCGCTTTGAATTTGGGAAAATGGCGCTGCAATTGGAAAGCCGGTCCCCGTACGGCCACTTTGAAAACGGATGTCAATTGGCCTATACTTCGTTATTCGGATGTATTGTTAATGTACGCAGAAGCTGAAAATTACTTGAACAATGGGCCCACGGAAGCAGCTAAGGCAGCTTATGAACAAGTTCGTCTGCGTGCTTTTGCAGGAGATGCCTCTCGTATAGGTACCACACCCTCTACTTATGATACTTTTTTTAAAGCGATTGTGAAGGAACGTGCCTTTGAATTAGCTACAGAAGGATGGCGGCGTACTGATCTTATCCGGTGGAACTTGTTGGCTGAAACTTTGGCTGAAACAAAAGCAAATACCGAGAAACTGGCTATGCGTGAGGTTCCTTATAATGAGGTGAAGACTTATCGGGCATATAAAGAAGCAACTTCTACATCTTGGAAGGATCCTTTGGTAGGTCTTACTTATATAGATTTCGATCATCAGCCACAGAAACGGAAATGAGTGAACTGGTTGCCCGGTATGGAGGCACTTGGAATTGGGTAAATATGTTTATTACTCCCAATATTGCAGGAGAAACTAATTCCGGTATAGCCGGACAATCCAAGATATTGGGTTATAAAGAAAACAATAACACGTTGCCCGCCTGGATTACCGAGTTATATCGTGGGTTTATCAAGAATCAGGCTGAACTTTATACTTTGAGCACCACAGCCATTATTGATGTTAATCCTGGGTTAACCGGTCAACAACATCCTGCTTATTAATCAATAAATTATAAACATTTCTATATAGGAAGGGGGAAGAATAGTGATGATTTTTTGTTTCTTTTCTCTTCCTATCTTATAAAAAAAACAGTATGAAAATGATATGTATGGCGGTAATGCTTTTCATTACTTTGTTGTCTGCTGGAGCACAGAAAAACATTCCGGCCTCTGATATAAAAGTGGCTATGATGAAAGCTACACGTTTCATGGTAGAGAAGGTCAGCAACCGTGGTGGCTATTTATGGAATTACAGTCCTGATTTCTCCCGTTGTTGGGGGGAACTGGAAGCTAAACCAAGTATGATATGGATAGAAGCTGGTACACCTGCTATGGGAAATGTATTTTTGAATGCTTATCAATTGACTGGAGAATCTTATTACCTGAAAGCGGCACAAGCAGCGCAGATGCTCTTATCTGGGGACAGCATTCAAGTGGGGGATGGCCTTATATGTTGGACTTTTCCGGAGAAACTTCGCTTAAGCAATGGTATTCCAAAGTACAGAAAGGATATATTCATTGTGCTCAGGAACATGCTCATTATTATGGAAATTGTACTTATGATGATGCGGCTACCTACGATAGTGGAATGTTCCTTTTGCGTATGTATTTACTGACTCTGGATCCGAAGTATAAATATCCGGTAGAAAGGTGTCTTGATTTTGTTTTGGAGAGTCAGTATCCTATTGGTGGGTGGCCGCAGCGCTATCCTCTCCATTATGAATATGTGAAAGGTGATAAGGAAGACTATACTTCGTTTATTACCATTAATGATGGAGTTCATACTAACAATATTAATTTTTTATTGGCTTGTTACACTTTATTAGGTGAAACTCGGGCATTGGAGCCTCTTCAGCGGGCTATGACTTGTGTCTTGGCTTTGCAGGGAGGAAAGCCTCAGGCAGGTTGGGCTATGCAGCATAAGTTGGATCTCAATTACTCTCCAGGTCATGCCCGTGATTTTGAACCGGCAGGTTATGCGGCTACAGCTACTGCGAGATGTGTCGCAACTTGATGCGTTTTTATCGTTGGACTGGGGATACTAAATATTTAGCCCGTATTCCGGATGCATTTGAATTTCTAGAATCTATCCGATATAACGACGCGCAAATGAAACAATTGGGTAAGTCTGTAAAACCGGGACAGATATTGTGTCCTACTTTTGTAGAAGTAGGCACTAACAGACCTCTTTACCTTCATAATGATCCAGATCATTATTGGGTGGATTATGATTATCATGGACTCATAACTCATTATAGCTCTACGCGGGCTATTGATTTGCAATCTTTAAAAGATGAGTATCAGCATTTGCTCTCTCTCTCCAAAGAGGAAGTGACAAAAGATTCTCCGTTTATAGGTCAAACGGATATTTCTGGAACTTTACTAAGTCATTTAATGCGTGGTAAAATGCAGCAAGCGGATACACAAAAAGTAGATAGTCTGCTCACTATTTTGAAGAAAAAAGATTATTTACCCGGTCGTTTGCCTAGTGTTTCGAAAGAGAATCCGGGCTTCTCTAATGCTCCTCTTCCTTCTGAAGTCATTTCCATCAAGGAATATATGAATGGTATGTCTACATTTATTCAGTATCTTACTAAATAGTGTCTATGATGAGAAATAAAACATTTTTTATTGTTGTATTGGCAGCAATGCTGCTGGTTACAGCTTGTGCCGATACTGCTATTGACCGTCATGCATTGGTGATGCGTAATAACCCTCATGTTACAAAAATTGATTCTCTTCATTCTTTGACAGTCGGAAATGGGCGGTTCGCTTTTACTGCCGATGCTACGGGATTGCAGACTTTTCCCGAATATTATAAAGAAGGCTTGTCTTTAGGTACCTATAGCGAATGGGGATGGCACAGTTTTCCTAACAAGGAGGACTATAAGATAGTTGAAACTCTACAGGATCATCCGCTTCCCGGTCATCCTCATGGGATTTATGCCGTACAATTTCCGGAAGGTCCTGAACGTAATGCCAAAGCGGCAGAGTGGTTTCGTGCCAATCCGCACCGCCTGCATTTGGGAAATATAGGATTTGACAGCTTGTTGGTGAGCGATATTACTAAAATAGACCAGACTCTCGACATGTGGAAAGGAGAACTTCATTCCCATTTCCTATGGAGAAAACTTCCGGTTACGGTAACTACTTCTTGTAATGGCGATAGTGACATTGTCTCTGCTTCTGTGTCTTCATCGGCAAAGCTGGCAGTTGGCATCCGTTTCCCTTATCCTACAGGTGAGGCAGCTGACGATGCTACTTGCTGGACAGCCGATGACTGCCACTCTACCGACATTATTCTTTCCGAACCTCAACGGGCTCTTATTCGTCGTACTGTAGATTCTACTGTCTATTATGTGGAAATCAGTTGGAGTGGTAAAGCTGTTCTTTCTCAAACAGGGAAGAACAGGTTAAAATTGACACCTTCCGATAAGCAGTGGAATTTCAATGTTGGGTTCTATAAGCACCAACCTGTAGTGCCTCAGCCTGATTACAAGGCTAATCTGCTTTCGGCCAACCGTTGTTGGAGGGATTATTGGCAGACATCCGGTGTTATTGATTTTTCTTCCTGTACGGATCCCCGTGCTTCGCTTTTGGAGCGTCGGGTTGTGCTGTCTCAATATTTGCTCCGTTCGCAGGAAGCGCAAAATTACCCTCCTGCTGAAACCGGCCTGACTTATAATACATGGTATGGTAAATTTCATTTAGAATGGTAATGTGGCACAGTTTTCATTATGCGCTTTGGAATAAAGCAGATCTTTTGGAGAAACAATTGAAATGGTATAAGACTGCCGTACCGATGGCATGTGATATTGCAGCCAGACAGGGATTTAATGGCATACGTTGGATGAAAATGACTGATCCATCTTCTAAAGAGGCACCATCGGATGTCGGCTCTTTTATTATCTGGCAACAACCCCATGTCATTTATATGTCAGAACTTATCTATCGTGCACGTCCTTCTCAAGAATTTCTTCGTGAGTATGCTGATATGGTAGAGCAGACGGCTGCTTTTATGGCTTCGTTTGTTAATTATGATTCTGATAATGATCGTTACATTATTCAGGGAGCTTGTGCGGCTAATGAATCCTATAATGAAGAGACGACCCTTAATCCTGCTTTTGAAATGGCTTATTGGCATTTTGGCTTGTCCATAGCTCAGAAATGGCGGGAGAGACTTGGGCTGCAACGTCATGCGGAGTGGGATGAAATTCTTGCTAAATTAGCTCCTCTTGCTACTAGTCCTGATGGCATTTACTTACCGGCGGAAAAGGGTAGAGGAATACCTGATTTCGTGAATGGTATTCCTGCTGAAAAATTACCGGAAATGCCGGCCGGTGGATACATTAATGGCCAGCGTCCTAAAGAAGCAGACGGTTCTGTTTCTCTATCGGAAGGCGAGAAAAGCAAACGTAAGCATGATCCTTTTTATGTTACAGGAACTTCTTCTGAAAATTTGCTGGCTTACGGCATGTTGCCTGAGTCGCGGCTCATTGATCAAGAAAAAATGCAAAAGACTTTGGTGCGTGCAGCTCAAAATTGGAATTGGTCCGGAGGATCTTGGAGTTGGAATTATCCCACATTGGCAATGAATGCTACTCGCCTGTTGCAGCCTGAGATTGCTTTGCGTGCCATAACTATGGACAACCGGGAGGACTTGCTTTTACCTAGTGGTAATAATTATCGTTCGACTCGTCTTCGTTCTTATTTGCCTGGTAATGGAGGGCTGTTATTAGCTGTTTCTATGATGTGTGCCGGGTGGGACGGTTGCTCGGTCAGTAATCCGGGATTTCCCAAAGATGGTAAATGGAATGTGCGTTGGGAGGGATTACATCCTATGCCATAGGATATAAGGAAGTCGTAAAAATGAATATCTATTTACAGTGTATAAAAATTTAGGTAATGAAAATATTGTTATTTTGCTCTTTATTAGTGATGTTCGGTGCCTGTACTCATCCCGTACAGCAGATTTCAATAGACCGTAAGGCGTTAGTGAATCGGAATAATCCTCAATTTTCAGCTTTCGATTCGTTGGCTTCGCTTTCAGTAGGGAATGGCGAATTTGCATTTACAGTAGATATTACAGGATTGCAAACTTTTCCTGACGCTTATAAAAAAGGTGTCCCTCTAGGTACGCAAAGTCAATGGGGATGGCATAGTTTTGCTAATATGGACGGTTATAGACACGAAGAAACATTGAGTGAATATGATTTTGGACGAGGACATAAGGAATTGTATGCAGTTCAATCTCAAGAAGATAAAAGACAAAAGAATGCATCTGATTGGTTTCGTGCCAACCCACATCGGTTACATTTAGGAGTGATCGGATTTGAATGGGGGGATGAGGCTGCTATTTCCGATATTACCAGAATCAGTCAGACTTTGAATTTATGGGAAGGTGAGATACTCAGTCGGTTTACTTGGAAAGGGAATGAATTTAATGTACGGACGGTTTGCCATCCGGCACAAGATATGATTTCAGCCCATATAGACAGTCACTTGCATACAGGGATAAAATTTCATTTTCCTTATCCTACAGGTATTCATACTGATAATGCATGTGATTGGGATGCCAATGATAAACACTCTACCGAGGTTCTTAAACAGGACACACAAAGCGCTGTGTTAAAGCGTACGTTGGATTCCACGGTATATTATGTAGAATTAAAATGGGAAGGCAAGGCATTATTGAAAGAAAAAGAGAAAAATTATTTCGTACTGCTTCCACAAGAAGATGCTTTTTCGTTTTCATGTGCTTTTACCGCTAATGAGCCAGATCAGCTTACTGTACTCCCTGATTTTTTTGAAGTTGAAAGTTTGGCTAAGAATCATTGGGTGAACTTTTGGGAAGAAGGTGCTGCGGTAGATTTCTCTCATTGCACGGATCCGCGTGCTAAAGAATTGGAACGTCGGGTAGTGCTTAGTCAATATTTGCTTGCTATTCAATGCGCGGGCAGTACCCCTCCGCAGGAAACAGGGCTAACTTACAATTCGTGGTTTGGGAAATATCATCTTGAAATGATTTGGTGGCATCAGGCATGGCAACCGCTTTGGGGACATTCTGAATTACTCAGCCATACTTTAGAATGGTATAAAACGGTAGAGCCTATAGCAAGGGAAGTGGCTCGTCGGCAAGGCTTTGATGGAATCCGATGGATGAAAATGACTGATCCTAGTGGTGTGGAGGCACCTTCCAGTGTAGGCAGTTTTTTGATTTGGCAACAACCGCATTTTATTTATCTGGCAGAACTTCTTTATCGCTCTAACCCTGATAAGAAAGTGATAGAGAAATATAACTATCTGGTTCAAGAAACAGCTAAGTTTATGTATGCTTTTGCCACATATGATGAATTGGGAGTGCGGTTTATTTTAAAGGGAGCGATTCCAGCTCAAGAAACATTGAATGCGAGTACTACTATAAATCCTCCTTTTGAACTTTCTTATTGGTATTTTGCCATGCAGATAGCGCAGATATGGCGTGAGCGTGCAGGTGAAAAACGTAACTTGGAATGGGATGAGTTAATAGACAAACTTTCTCCGCTGGCTTATAATGAGGATGGGTTGTATCTGGCTGCGGAAAATGCAATAGACACTTATAAGGATATTCGTTTTACCAGTGACCACATGGCAGTGTTGGGTGCCGTAGGTATCTTGCCTATGAATAAATTAATCCGTGAAGATTACATGAAGAATACACTTCAATGGATATGGGATAATTGGAATTGGGGAAAGACTTGGGGCTGGGATTATCCTATGACAGCAATGAATGCTACTCGATTGGGTGAGCCGGAAAAAGCGGTGGAGGCATTGCTTATGAATAAACGTACCAATACATATTTGCCGAATGGACATAATTATCAAGATCCCCGTTTACGTGTTTATTTACCTGGTAATGGTGGTTTATTAACTGCCATTGCATTAATGTGCGCTGGTTGGGATGGTTGTGAAATAGAAAATCCTGGTTTCCCGAAAAATGGAAAATGGAATGTAATGTGGGAGGGATTGTCGCCCATGCCTTAAATTGATTTGATAAAGTGGCGTACTATTGTTTATGTGCTGATGTATCAATAGGCTGTGTAATGTTTCGCATAGCTATTGGTATATTGGCACATTGGTTTATTGTTGTAAATGTGGTAATTGTTTATTGAGGCTTTTTGTATTCTGCAACATAAAAAACACCATAAATACGATAAATAATACAGGCTTTATGGACGAATTTCCATATTATTGTATCTTATTCTATGGAATCTAATTCCATTTCGTCTTATTTTTGCAATATTGAAAATAAAAACTATGAAATACAAAAAACTCATTTCTTTTCTAGCTTTCTTTTTAGCAGTTTTGTCAGTATATGGACAGAACCCTTTTGTCTTGAAATCAGGTGAACCGGTGACTATTGCTTGTGGTAATTCAGAGGAAGAAGTTGTACATACAGCTTTGAATTTGCTCAATCGTGATGTAGAGTCTGTTTTTTCTACCCGCATAATCGTTACTCCAGAAAGTAAAAAAGGAATGATTATAGTCGGAACCATCGGACAAAGTGATTTGATCGCTAAGGCAGGTGTTGATTTATCTCCTATAAAAAATAAAAAAGAAGCTTTTCTGTTGACCGTTTCTTCCACTGGTAAATTAGTTATAGCCGGCAGTGACAAGCGTGGTACTGCATACGGCGTCATGGAACTTTCACGGTTGATAGGCGTTTCTCCATGGGAGTGGTGGGCAGATGCGATCCCTGCAAAGAAAGAGATTTTTCAACTACCGGCTTCTTATCGGAATATGCAGTTTCCTTCTGTAGAATATCGGGGGATTTTTATCAACGATGAGGACTGGGGCTGACTCCTTGGAGCTGGCAGACATACGAGCCGAGCAATATGAAAGGACAAATAGGCCCGAAAACGCATGAACGTATCTTTGAATTGATGCTTCGTCTGCGTGCCAATACCTTCTGCCGGCTATGCATGGCTGTTCTGTACCTTTTTATTTTACACCGGGCAACAAAGAAGTGGCTGATAAGTTTGGTATTTTCATTGGAACTTCTCATTGTGAACCGATGATGCGGAATACCAATGGTGAGTGGAAACGGGATGGAGTGGGAGAGTATGACTATGTTCATAACAGTGCTCATGTTTTGTCCTTTTGGGAACAACGCGTAAAGGAGGTTGCAGAGTTGGATAATCTGTATACTTTAGGTATGCGTGGAGTACACGACGGTGCGATGAATGGTGCTAAGACTATAGAAGAACAAAAAGCCGTTCTGACTAAAGTGCTAAAGGATCAGCGCGATTTGTTGACTAAATATGTAAATAAGGATGTGACTCAAGTGCTCAAGTCTTTATTCCTTATAAGGAAGTTTTGGATGTGTACCATGCTGGGCTGCAAGTACCCGATGAAGTGACGCTGATGTGGTGCGATGACAATTATGGTTATATCCGTCATTTCCCTACAGCAGAAGAACGTGCCCGTAAGGGAGGAAACGGGGTATATTATCATATATCTTATTGGGGACGTCCGCATGATTATCTTTGGTTAGGAACTGCTCATCCTTCGCTGATATATCAACAAATGACTTTGGCATATGAGCGAGGGATACAGAAAATGTGGATATTGAATGTAGGGGATATTAAACCGTCTGAATATCAGATAGAGCTTTTCCTTGATATGGCATGGAACTTGGAAGCGGTGAAGCAGCAAGGGGTTGTAGCTCATCAACGTCAGTTTCTAGAGCGTGAGTTTGGACTGGAAGTGGCTGCACAATTACAACCTGTCATGCAGGAAGCTTATCGTTTGGCTTATATCCGTAAACCGGAATTTATGGGGAATACTCGTACGGAAGAAAAAGATCCTAAGTTTAAAATTATCAGTGATTTGCCTTGGAGTGAACAAGAAATAAAAGAACGTCTGACTGCATACAAACAATTATCAGATAAAGTGGAGCAGGAATGGCATACGCTTTCTGCACAAAAAAAAGAAACCTATTTCCAGTTGGCGAAGTATCCTGTTCAGGCAGCGGCTCAAATGAATAGCAAACTGTTGACCGCGCAGTTGGCACGTCGTGGAAAGGTTGATTGGGCGGATAGCGACAGGGCGTATGATAGTATTGTTTCATTGACAAAACGCTATAACACGACCAAATGGAATCGTATGATGGATTTCCAACCACGCAAACTTCCGGTTTTTAACCGGGTGGAAAGAAAAACAGTTTTATCCGTTTTACCTGAAAAACGTCAGGCTGTCTATACATGGAATGGTGCTGATTGCGTTAATAGTTCACCGGTAGTATGCGAGGGGCTAGGTTATGAAGGAAAGGCGGTAGCGGTGGCAAAAAATAAAGAACTTACTTTTGAGTTTGCTGCGTGGGAAACGGATTCTGTAGAGGTGGAGGTACGATTATTGCCTAATCATCCGGTGGAAGGAGAACGGTTACGTTTTACCATTTCTTTGGATGGAAGTGCCACGGAGTCTGTTTCGTATGAAACCAAAGGACGCAGTGAGGAATGGAAGGAAAATGTTTTGTGTAATCAGGCTGTTCGCCGGATGATTCTTCCTGTTACACGGAAAACCTCTCATCGTTTAATTTTTACTGCATTGGATGAAGGTGTGGTATTGGATCAGATATACCTTTATACACCTCGGATAAAATAGGGTGAACGAAGATGTTCAGGATATTTGTGCATACAGAAATTACAATGAAAAACAACAGATAAAATGAAGAAGACTTTTTTTAAATCTTTGGCTGGTATTGCGGCCGTAGCTTTTGCCGTATCATGTACAGCACCGGCTCCAAAGTATAAAATGGTAATAGTTGATGCTCCTTTTGCTATGGAACCCATCAAAGAATGTGTTTTTCCCGAACAAGATTTTTCCATTGTGGATTATGGTGCGGTGAAAGGTGGGGAAACAGTGAATACGGAGCCATCGCCAAAGCCATAGTAGCTTGTAATAAGGCCGGAGGAGGCCGTGTGGTTATTCCTGAAGGGGAATGGTTGACAGGACCTATTCATTTTCAAAGTAATGTAAATCTTCATTTGGAAGAAAATGCCATATTACGCTTTACAGATAATCCTTCTGATTATCTGCCTGCTGTGATGACTTCATGGGAGGGTATGGAATGTTACAACTATTCTCCGTTGCTGTATGCTATGGATTGTGAGAATATTGCTATTACCGGAAAAGGAACATTGGCTCCTATTATGGATACTTGGAAAATCTGGTTCAAGCGTCCTAAACCTCACATGGATGCTTTGAAAGAGTTATATACGATGGCTTCTACCGATGTACCTGTAGAACAGCGTCAGATGGCAAAAGGAGAAAATCATCTTCGTCCTCATTTGATACATTTCAACCGGTGTAAAAATGTGCTGCTGGATGAATTCAAGATTCGCCAGAGTCCTTTTTGGACTATACATCTTTATATGTGTGATGGTGGTATCGTACGGAATCTGGATGTAAAGGCTCATGGTCATAACAATGATGGAATTGATTTGGAAATGAGCCGCAACTTCTTGATAGAGAACTGTGTGTTCGATCAAGGGGATGATGCTGTGGTTATAAAGGCAGGGCGTAATCAGGATGCATGGCGTCTGAATACTCCTTGTGAGAATATTGTGATACGCCATTGTGATATTTTGAAAGGACATACTTTACTGGGAATCGGTAGTGAAATGTCTGGTGGTGTACGGAATGTGTACATGCACAATTGTACGGCTCCCGATTCTGTATTCCGTCTTTTCTTTGCTAAAACCAATCATCGCCGTGGCGGATTTATTGAAAATATCTGGATGAAAAATGTGAAAGCGGGAAAGATGCAACGTGTACTCGAAGTGGATACGGATGTGCTTTACCAGTGGCGTGATTTGGTACCTACCTATCAGGATAGCATTACATTCATCAACGGACTTTATATGGATAGTGTGACTTGCGACCGTACCGAGGCTGTTTATGATTTGAAAGGCGATGCCCGTCTTCCTATCAAGAATGTGGAAATAAGGAATGTGACTGTGGGTGAAGTTACAAAGTTTGTGAAGAATGTGGTAAATGCGGAGAATGTGGTGGAGGAAAATATAATTTACAAGGAGAAACAAGATAAACAATGAAAACACAAAAAAAACTATGGAGTGCTTTAGCTGCTCTGTGTGTGGCAACTGTAACGGTTGCCCAACCGGCCTACAATTATTCTAAACTGCAAAAAGAACAGTTGGGGCGTGGCGTTGTGGCCATTCGTGAAAATCCATCGGAGGTAGTGGTGTCGTGGCGTTACCTGTCTTCCGATCCGATCAATACTTCTTTCAATGTATATAGAAATGGAGAGAAAATAGCGGAAGTCCCCAATTCTACAGGTACTTTTTATCGAGATACTTACTCGGGTAATGAAAAAGCGGTATATACTGTAAAACCGATGATAAATGGGGTTGAAACAGGTAAGTTGAATGGAAATTATACTTTGCCGGCTAATGCTCCGTCTGGTTATATCGATATTCCTCTGGACAGGCCGGCAGAAGGTGTGACTCCTTCGGGACAAAAATACACCTATAGTCCTAATGACGCATCTATAGGTGATGTGGACGGCGACGGTGAATATGAGATTATTTTAAAGTGGGATCCTTCTAATGCACATGACAATGCTCATGACGGTTATACCGGAAATGTTTATTTTGATTGCTATCGTCTTACAGGAGAAAAATTGTGGCGCATTGACTTAGGGCATAATGTCCGTGCCGGAGCACACTATACTCAGTTTATGGTGTTTGATTTGGATGGAGATGGTAAGGCGGAAGTAGTCATGAAGACTTCTGATGGAACAAAGGATGGAAAAGGAAAGATAATAGGTGATGCCAAGGCTGATTACCGTGAACCGGGTATCACAGACGGAAATTCCCATGGAAATACACCTCGTAACCAAGGACGTATCCTGACTGGTAACGAATACTTGACTGTATTCAACGGACTGACAGGAGAAGCGATGAAAACAATTGATTATGTTCCGGCTCGTGGTAAATTGACCGACTGGGGAGACAACCGTGCCAACCGCAGTGACCGTTTCCTTGCTTGTGTAGCTTATCTGGATGGAGTACATCCCAGTGTGGTGATGTGTCGTGGATATTATACCCGCGCTGTGCTGGCGGCATTCGACTGGATGGCAAGAACTTGAAACAACATTGGGTGTTCGACAGCAATAATCCGGGGTGTGGAGACTATGCCGGGCAGGGTAACCATAATCTTCGCGTAGGCGATGTGGATGGTGACGGATGTGATGAAATAATTTATGGTTCTTGTGCTATTGATCATGATGGAAAAGGATTGTATTCTACCGTATGGGGCATGGAGACGCTATGCATCTAACACAATTTGCTCCCGGATTAAAAGGTTTGCAGGTTTGGGATTGTCATGAAAATAAGAAAGATGGTTCACTTTCCGTAATGCGGCTACGGGTGAAGTGTTGTTTCAGGTGAAAAGTAGTATAGATGTAGGTCGGTGTATGGCTGCTGATGTTGATCCGCGCAATCCGGGAGTGGAGATGTGGTCATCCGATTCAAAAGGAGTACGTAATATAAAAGGTGAAGTGATTCGTTCTGACCTCAAGAGCTTTTCAGTCAATATGGCTGTATGGTGGGATGGAGATTTGCTTCGTGAGTTGCTGGATAAAAACAGGATAACCAAGTATGATTGGGAAGACGATGTATGTCGTCCGTTAATGATATTTGATGGAACGGATTCAAATAATGGTACGAAGTCCAATCCTTGTTTGCAGGGAGATATAATAGGTGATTGGCGTGAGGAGGTGCTGCTCCGTACGGAAGATAATTCGGCACTTCGTCTGTATGTGTCGCGGATACCGACTGAATACCGTTTTCATACTTTCTTGGAAGATCCGGTGTATCGTATCAGTATCGCTACTCAAAATGTGGCATACAACCAGCCTACCCAGCCTGGTTTTTATTTCGGACCGGATTTGAAAGAGGGGATATTTAGAGGTTATGAATTTAAAAATAAATAAAGACTATATACCATGAATCTGAAAACATTAAGTATGATGGGCGCTCTGTTGCTGCTGGCAGGAACGGGTGCGAATGCGCAAAAGAAGAAAGAAGTACTGAATGATTCGAATACGCCGTTACACTTGTTGCAACCTGCATACAAAGTGCCTTACGGTATGCTCACTACAGAGGAGATAAAGGCCGATATGGATCGTGTCCTTCGTTATTTGGAAAAGAATACTCCGACTCGTGTCGTTGATAAGAATACAGGTAAGGTTATTACGGATTATGCCAATATGACGGCTGATGCACAGCTGGAACGAGGTGCTTTCCGTCTGGCAAGTTATGAATGGGGGGTGACTTATTCAGCTATGTTGGCTGCTGCTGAGGCTACAGGGGATCAGGCTTATTATAAATATGTAACAGATCGTTTTCAGTTTCTGGCCGAGGTTGCTCCACACTTCCGTAAAGTATTGGAAAAGTATGGAACTGTAGATCCGCAGATGAAACAAATTTTGACTCCTCATGCATTGGATGATGCCGGGGCGGTGTGCGCGGCTATGGTCAAGGTGCAGATGAAGAAAAATTCACCGGAACTTAAGCCGTTGATTGATAATTATATGGATTTTATTGTGAATAAGGAGTATCGTCTTGCTGATGGAACATTTGCCCGTACCCGTCCACAACATAATACGTTATGGTTGGACGATATGTTTATGGGTGTTCCACCGATAGCTTGGTATTCGTGTATCGCAGGTGATAAACAACAGGCCTATTTGAGCGAAGCTGTACGTCAGATATTTCAATTTGCAGACCGTATGTGGGTTCCCGAGAAGAAACTTTTCCGTCATGGATGGGTGGAAGGTATGCAGGATCATCCTGCTTTCCATTGGGGACGTGCCAATGGTTGGGCGTTGTTGACTATGTGTGAGGTATTGGATGTGTTGCCGGAGGATTATCCTCAGCGCGATAAAATTCTAGATCTGTTCCGTACTCATGTACGTGGTCTTGCTGCATGTCAAAGTGGTGAAGGTTTCTGGCATCAGTTGCTGGATCGTAATGATTCTTATCTGGAAACTTCAGCCACGGCTATTTATGTATATTGCTTTGCTCATGCTATCAATAAAGGATGGATTGACGCTATGGCATACGGACCGGTGGCACAGTTGGGATGGCATGCCGTAACGACTCAAATCAATGCGGAAGGTCAAGTAGACGGAACTTGTGTAGGAACAGGTATGGCTTTTGATCCGGCTTTTTATTATTATCGTCCGGTCAATGTATATGCTGCCCACGGTTATGGCCCGGTACTTTGGGCGGGTGCTGAGATGATTAATATGCTGAACAAACAACATCCTAAAATGAATGACAGCGCCGTGCAGTATTACCGTACGGAACAAAAGACTTCAGAACCTATTTTCCATGTAATGGATGGTGGAGCTAAATAAGAAAAAAACAGAATTTAAAAAAAGGAGGAAAATACCATGAAACGTGAAGCTTTTAAGATGTTCTTGAAGCCGGGCTTTGAGAAAGAGTACGAAAAAAGACATGCGGCTATTTGGCCGGAATTGAAGAAAATGTTATCTGATGGAGGAGTATATGATTACTCCATTTATTGGGATAAGGATACTAATATTCTGTTTGCCTGTCAGAAGACAAAAGGAGATGAGTCTTCGCAAGATATGGGGGCCAATCCCATTGTACAGAAATGGTGGGATTATATGGCGGATATCATGGAAGTAAATCCGGATAATTCTCCGGTAACCATCCCGCTGCCTGAAGTCTTCCACATGGACTAAGATAAAAAAGAGTGTATCGATTCATTTTGATACACTCTTTTTTTATACCTTTGCAGGCACAACAACACTATGATGAATGATATGAAAAAACACATCTATACTTTATGGGCATTCTTTATTCTTTTCAGTCAGAGTATTGCCGCATCAGTCGAGGTGCGTTCTACTCATATGACTACGGGAGATGGAGTCGCCAATAACTCAATTCGATATATATATCAGGATAGCAAAGGCTTTATCTGGATGGGAACGTTGAATGGCTTAGTCGTTATGACGGGAATTCGTTTGTGACTTTTCGTCCTGAGGGTGGAAATAAAATTTCGTTGATAGACCATCGGATTCGCGATTTGGAAGAAGATAAAAATGGTTTCTTGTGGATTGCGACTTCTGCCGAGTTGTTTAGTTGTTATGATCTGAAGAAAGATTGCTTTGTTGATTTTACCGGTTGTGGGGAATATAAACAACTGTATAGCTATAAGATGACTGACCGTGAAGGTAATGTCTGGTTATGGCAGGATGGAAACGGGTGTCGTAAAGTGACTTATATGAATGGTGGGTTTACATCTATAGTTTTCAAGAAAGAAAATAATAATCTCCCTTCTAATAATGTTACTTATATATCTGAGGATGAACAAGGAAGAATATGGATTGGTAGCCATGACGGTATAGCTCAAGTGGTAGAGGACAAGGCAGTATTGGTGGAAGAAAATCATGATGCTTCCAAGATGATGTCTTTTGGTAAAGATGTTTTTTTTCTTTCGGGAACAGGAACAATTTCGTTTGAAGAGAGAAGGAGAGGATAGCCGTATTGTTACTCGTTTAGGT
>ENA-OQBT01000185-OQBT01000185.1-human-gut-metagenome-genome-assembly--contig:-NODE-185-length-43601-cov-3.949625_pt1 | contig 43601 bp, 48 predicted proteins | sample MGYA00242749_ERZ504557 | MGnify/ENA primary metagenome ERZ504557 (study PRJEB26092, sample SAMD00036243) | human gut metagenome | host: Homo sapiens | study: EMG produced TPA metagenomics assembly of... | reverse complement strand
CCCATATTTTCTCTTTTTAAAACACCTTCAAAAAATCTTGGTGTCACTGCGCCGCACATGTCGAAGATAATTTGACATCTCTTGCAAGACCTGAATCTTATCAATTTGCTCATGAAAGACTTTTACTGTCTGCATGGAGAAATTTGTTTTATTAATACTTGGATTTTTTCTTAATAGTGTTCGTATTTTCTGTACATCTACTTCCGTCAGCAGCGGATTTACTTGTACATAAGGTTTGTCTGTGTTAAGTTCCACTGTTGAAATGATATATTTACATTTTTCTAACTGTTCCTCATCATTCATGGAACAATGAATAAATGTTACATCTGGGAAGTTTTCCTGAAGCTTTACAGAAAGTAATCTTGATACTCCTACTCCAAGAGAGCAGATAACCGCTACCTGCACATGATCTTTTGCCTGCTGTACAGCTACTGACAAATGCAATGCCACATAAGCAATTTCTCCTTCACTTGCATTTGCTCCGATATATTTTTTGAAACTTGAATTGATGATCAGAGCCAGATAATAATAGCTGGCATAATTAGTCTTATCTCATTCAATAATGGGTTATATAGATTTAATCCATATTTCAAACGATATACTGTTGGAAGCAAATGAAGCATCAGTGATCTTTTAAACTGGTCATTTGATTCTAAATCTAATGACATGATCTTATCGGATTTCAAAATAAAATCTTCTGCTATATTTTCAGCAATCTTTCTCAGATCATTTAAAAAATCATTTTCTAAAAATGAGCTTTCATTCAAATACATACCTAAAAGATGCATAAGCAGATTATCTGCTTCATCTTTTGGAATCTCACAATTTCCATATGTTGAAAGTTCCTTTATCAGGATGTCGAACTCTTCTTTATAAGAAAATGTCTCACTATCCAAGGCTTTTGAATTTTCTATTAATAATGCTTTATTTTTACCTATTCTCATTAACATAACCGATGCATGAAAAGCCAGATTGTTTATATTCACTTCATTTAAGTGCATATTATAATTGTCATTCCAGTTATGTATAATGTCTTCGATTTCCTTAACATCAATATCCAGATATGTTTCCATCAAGCTTTCAATGGACTGATTTTTTTCACTCAGTTTACCTGCTAGTGCAGCAACTGCATTTCGAATATTTTCTTCATCTCCACTGACATAAAAACCTATACTTGGTTTCTTCATTAAACTAAGATCATATTTCTCCAGCCATTTTGAGATCTCCTGAAGATCTTTTTCAATTGTTGACTTGCTTACATAAAGATTATTCTGTAATTTATATGGATATATTTTATTTTTTGACAGCAATATCTGTACTAAAATGCAGCCTCTTCGGTATTCTTTCGAATAAGACTCTACTAAGTCATGTTCTCCTTTTACATCAAGAAACAATGCATCTTTTTCGTCTTGTGTACCTTCAATCCAAATACCAACTCTTGGTTTCTTTTCAAGTTTCATGGAATGAACCAGGATTTCTGATTCTATTTTTTCAAGATCAGATCGAATCGTCCGGCTGCTGACATTTAACTGCTCTGCTAATTCTTGTGTTGTAAGTGGTTTTTCTGCTTTTAAAAGAATCTGAATTAAATTTTCTTGTCTGTTCATATATTTCTCACCTGCGGAATTGTTACGATCAATGGATCTTTAAATGAATATTGGCTACCTGTATATTCTAATCCCTTTTTTTGTTCATGGCTATGAAGTATTCGAACTAGATTTCCATATCGATATAAATAATATGTCAGTGCCACAGCTAAAATCGTTAAGCATATTGCTGCAAGCCATACAAGATTAAACAAACATGCTCCTACACCGACAACTCCTAGAATACTTTTGATGTATGTCATTGTCGTATTCCATGTGATATTGATATTTTTATTTTTTTCATCTCTTTCAATCTTGTAAAACCACATATAATTTCTCCTTTATTTTGACTGAGCTTTGTGTCCTCCAACCTCATCTCTTAAAGATGCGATCACTTTCGCTGAAAATGAATCATCCTGTTTTGATCTTAAACGCATCATCAGTGAAGTAGAAATAATTGGGATTGGAACTCCAAGTTCACAAGCAGACTCGATTGTCCATCCTGTTGTTTTACTTGCTCCAACAACTCCTTTGATCTTTTCTAGATCTGGATCTTTTCTAAATGCATTTGCTGCAAGTTCTAACAGCCATCCTCTGATAACACTTGATTTACTAAGTGAATCTGCAACGTGTTCCAGATCGTAATCAAATTCACTTTTTTCAAGAAGTTCAAATCCTTCTCCTAATGTCTGCATGTATCCATATAACATTGCATTGTGAATCATTTTAAGATAATGACCACTTCCTGTTTTTCCTGTGTAAAGACATCCGTTTGTTGTTGCAATGCTTTCTAACATTTCCTGAAGATCATTTTTAAATACTTCCGGATCTCCTCCACACATAAAACTTGCCCCGTGTCTTGCTCCGTAAACCCCTCCGCTTGTTCCGATATCAAAGAAATAAATTCCTTTCTCTTCCATCTTCTTTGCTGTCTTTAAGCTGTCTCGATGATCTGAATTTCCACCATCGATCACGATGTCTCCTTTTTTACATAAACCACTTAATTCATCTAATACTGAATTTGTGATCTTTCCAGCTGGTAACATAACCCAGATCACATCTTTCTGATCCGCAGATACCAAACCTTTTAGAGTTTCATATGATTTAATTCCAGATTCTTCAGCCTTCTTTCTGGCTTCTTCATTTACATCGAATCCTTCTACATCAACCTCGTGGTCTTTCATATTCAGGGCTAAATTAAATCCCATTTTTCCAAGACCTACCATTTTTAATTTCATGACTTGGCTCCTTTCTTTTGTCACTTTTGTCTTTCGATAGGCTTATTATATGAATTTTTTTGTGACATTTCTATAGTTTTTAGTCTATTCCAAACCAAAGGTACTTCCGCTTTTATATTTCCACATTTTCCTCCATTTCCGCATTTGAATTTCCACATTTCCACTTTTTGAAAGATATCAAATTGACACACTTTATAATTCGTGTTAACTTTCTTAGTATCAGAAAGGAGCTGTCCATGCAAATTATAAAAACGTCAGTCATCGAAAATATTAAACATAACTTTGAAGAACTCTTTCCTGCAGAGAAAAAAACTGCACAATATATCCTTGATCATCTTGAAGAAGTAACCCTTCTTAATATCTCACAGCTTGCTAAAAAAGCTCATGCAAGTGAAGCTTCCATTGTCAGAATGGCAAAACATCTAGGGTATAATGGTTTCTTCCAAATGCGGCTTCTTCTTTCAAATGATGTCGCACAAAAAGACAGTGATATGTTAAACAATGCCCCCTTACTTACAAGTGAAAAAATATTTTCTGCTTGTGCAAACCGCATTCGTTCACTCTCAAGTTTCATCTCTACAAATGATCTGCTCTGTGCTGCAAAATTGATCTGTGAAGCCAGAATATGTCATATTATAGGGGCTGGAAATACAATCCCGATTGCTTCTGATCTTGGATTCCGCCTTCAGAGGAACGGGCAATCCTGTATGTATTCTTCATTGCCAGAACAGTATTTTAATAACATTGCACTTGGTGATTCTTCTGATCTTGTAATTGCGATCAGTCGTTCTGGTGCTTCAACACAAGTTTTAAAAGCGCTTTCCCTTGCTAAGAAAAAAGAAATGAAGATTCTTGTGATCACTGCTGATCCAAACTCTCAGATCATGGATTTTTCAGATGCTATTTTACAGATTAACGACACGAATGAAATGCATGATCAAAATGTTCGTGCTGATTCTCATTTATTAGAACTCGCTGTCAATGATGCTCTCATTTATGTTATTAAAAATTATCCTCTCTTTAATTTTGATGATAAATTGCCAACTCAGATAAACGATGTAGAATTATTGCTTAGCGAAACTAAATTTTAGATATGAATTTTTATGTAGATGAAATATATTTTTATTTCATTCTATTTTTTATTGATCTTTTGTGAAAATATTTTTTATAATAACCACAATCCCAAAGTTTCTATGAAAATATTTTTTACGAAGGAGGTATTTATGTTAGTTACAATGAAGGAAATTCTTGATCGAGCAAAAAAAGATAATTATGGTGTTACTGCCCCGAATGTACAAAGTGAGGATACCGTACGTGCTGTTATCAAAGTTGCTGAAAAGTGTAATTCTCCAATGATCATTGATGTGAATGCTTTTATACATCCCGATCTTCCGTGGTTTATACACATGATCCGTGATCTTACAGAAAAATCACCTGTACCTTTTGCAATCAATTTAGATCATGGAAAAAGTTATGAAGATATCATGTTAGGAATCAATTCTGGTTTTACTTCCATTATGGTTGATTGTTCTTCTTTAAGCTATGAAGATAATATTGCTCAGACAAAAGAGACTGTAAAAATGTGCCGTCCTCTTAATATCAGTGTAGAAGCTGAATTAGGTCACGTTGGTCAGGGTGTTGATTATTCTTCCGATGGTTCTGATCATTTTACAAACCCTGAAGAAGCAAGAAAATTTGTGGAAGAAACAGGAATCGATTGTCTTGCTGTAGCTATCGGAACTGCTCATGGACGTTATCACGGCACTCCTCACATCGATTTTGATCTGTTAAAACAGATTACCGATATTGTAGATATACCACTTGTATTACATGGTGGAAGTGGAACTGGTGATGAAAATTTAAGAAAAGCTGTAAAAAATGGTATTCAGAAAGTCAACCTTGCAACAGAACTTGTCGTTGCCGGAAAAGAAGAATTAGAAACTTTTATTCAAGATAAAAACTTTGATAAATGGCAGTTGATTCCGTCTTTTATCAAGGGATATTCTGACCGTCTGGAACATTATGTGAAATTATTTGATCAGGAAAATAGAGCTTGGTAAGGAGGATTTTATTATGATACGTTTTCATGATGCCTGCGGAACTACAGGTAAAACAGTTGCTGCAAGATTACTGCCCGACACAGATTTGATCGAAGGTATTGAAGAAGTATGTAAAAAAAATAATATTAAACATGCTTATGTTACCTGTTTTGGAAGTTTTAAAAAATGTGGTTATATGTATCTTGTTCCAAAAGAAGATGCGAAGTCGGCGCTGGATATGGGAATGTTCTGCAAAAAGACGGCCCAGTAGAATTTCTAAATGGAACCGGTGTTGTTTGTCAAAATAATAATGCCTATGACACACATTTTCATGCGACAATGTGTGATGCTTCTGGTAATGTCTTTGGTGGTCATATTGTAAAAGGATATACTCCAACACTGACAACCGTTGATCTTATTATTTTTGAAATCAAAGATATTGAAATGCTTCGTGTTTACGATGAAGAAACTGATCTTACACAATTTCTTCCTGAGTAATATCGTTTGTTGGAATCATTTAGTTTTTTAACGGAGGGGCATACTTATGAAACATATAAAACTTGCTGTTATTGCAGATGATTTTACAGGCGGGGCAGATGCCGCAAGTTTTCTAAAACGGAAACACGCAAATGTTGTTTTGTTAACAGGAATCCCTCAAACTCTTCCTGATTGTGACTGTGTAGTTTTTGCCTTGAAAATACGCAGTATTCCTGTATCTGATGCGCTTAAGAAAGTTCATGACGTTCTGCTCTTTTTAGATCAGTATCATGTTGAACATTTATATTATAAATATTGCTCTACTTTTGACTCTACACCAAAAGGAAATATTGGACCTGTTATGGATTTCCTTCTCGACTACTATGATCTTCCTTACAGCATTCTCTGTCCATCCCTTCCAGTAAATGGGCGTACTGTTGAAAATGGCATTCTTTATGTGAATCATCAAAAGTTATCAGAAAGCCTTTAAAAGATCACCCGTTAAATCCCATGTGGGATTCTTATATTCCTAAAATTATGGAACTACAAAGCAAATACCCTTGTTTTGTACTGAAACGAAACGAGTCTTTAACGTCATTTCTGGAAGAGAGAATGAGATCAGATTCAAAGTTTTATATTGTCCCTGATTATTCTGATTCTCAGGATGCTAAAAGAATCGTATCTTGTTTTGGAGATAATTTTCTCTATAGTGGTGGAAGTGGATTATTAGAATTTCTTTTTGATTTTTCTTCTCCAGAAAATTTTTCAGACATCTTTTGATAACCGCACGATCATTTTATGTGGAAGCTGTTCAAAAGCTACCAGGCTGCAAATACAACATTTTAGCGAAAATTATGAATGTTTATCTATCAATGAATCCAGTGATGATCTGACTTACATAACATCACTTATTGATGAGCAGAAAAGTCCATTGTTAATATATAGTGATGCTGTGTTGAAAAATTTTAAAACAGAAAAAAAATCCTCTGCACTTTATACAGCTGCCAGGAAAATAGAGTCTATTCTATCTTCCATTGCTGTTTATGCAAAAGATCATAACTATCACAAAATCATTGTTGCTGGTGGAGAAACTTCTGGAGCTGTGACCTCAAGATTAGGGTATACCGCTTTTTATATCGGTCAGGAAATCTGCCCTGGGGTTCCTGTTTTAATCCTGAAGAAGATGAGCATTTACAGCTATATTGAAATCTGGAAATTTTGGTGGTAAGGATTTCTTTTTGAAAGCTATGAATATGTGATTTCTGGAAAAGGGCCAAAAGGACAGAAGATTGATAATTTGGAGCAATCTTCTGTCCTTTTGTTTTGATTAAATTCATGCTAATATCTCTTTCACTTCGGATTCTTCAATGTTACATTCTTCTGCTATCTGTGCTGCAGTATAACCCTTTTGAGATAACTTGAAAACTTTCTTTGCCAGTTGTATTCCCTCATCCTTAGCAGTTCTCATCCGGCTCACCTCGTCACTCACTGCCATTTCCTCTCTCAGATATAAATACCGTTCTTTCTCATCCTGACTCATCTTATACATCTCATTCTTCACCGCCTCTCTATATGGGTTCCCACGAATTGTTTCCTCGACCTGCTTCCAATCCTTTGCCGCAAGTAATTTCGCCCAATAGTACAATTCTGTCTGTTTTTCTTCTTCTGTTGCTGATTCTACTTGTTTTAATTGTACCACATGAAATTGTAACTTACTACTATATTCCTCGTTTGTCTTTATATCTAATAATTTAATATGATGATGAAATCCAGGTGTTTTCATTAAATCAAAATCCAAAATCCCAACATGAATACATGGTTCTAAATCGCCATATGGCTGTCCATGATAAAGTCCTTCCGTAAACATTCTGCAATTATAAAACAAACTTCGTTCTGTCCAGTCTTCTTGATAACGATTCTGCATTTCAATATTAATTTTCTTATTGTCGTTTAAATAAATTTTTATATCCAGAATTCCCTCTTTTTCTTCTTCATTCTCCCCCTCTTCAAACGGATCAATAACTTCTAGCTTCACAACATCTTCTTCATCCAATCCCAATAATGCAATCAAAAATCCTCTTGCAATATAATTCATTTTAAATAATTTGCGAAATGCATAATTGTTTGTCAATTGAATGTTTAATGGTTCTTTTTCTGCTGCCTTTTTTCTTAAATACTGTTCTCTTGAATAAATGGTATCTTTCATGCCCTTCCTCCTTTTTACATTAATATCCAATTTTTGTAATTTGAATTATACCAAGATGCTCTATTTATTTCAAGATATTTTTGTAATATTTTCCATTGTTTTACATTTCATTATTGCAAAAGCTTATTATAAAAGGAATCCTGCCATACAGGATTCCCTCCATTTTTACTATTTGATTTCACACGCCTTAACCTTTCTGCTTCATCCGCTTAATCACTTTAAGCCGTGTAAATTCCTCTCTTTCCTTCTCTTCCAGCTCATTCGAAATCTTATAAACCAATCCAGTATAAGTTGGAATCGTAATATTTTTAAGAGCATTTGCCCTCTTCTGTGTCTTCTTAATACTCGTTGCCAACCGATAAGCTGCATTTTCCACCATAGAAAGCTTGATCGTCAGATCCTTCACCTGCCGAAACGCTTCTCTTGCAATATCAATTGACTCAAATGTCCCATCCATCGCATACGTCAACTGATTCTCATGTGCATCATATTTCACATATGGAATCTCTGTTCCCATGATACTTCTTGTCTGAATCTGTATCGAATCCTCGATTGGAACCGTATAAGCAAGTTCTTCTACCTTACTGATCCCATGCTGGATATTCGCCCTCTGAAGGCATGCATACGCTCTTGTAAATGTTGTATCAATCTCTTCCTGAATATCTTTCGCCTCATCGATCAGATCCATCAGCTCACGAATCAGGATATTTCTTTTTTTATCCATCAGATCGTAACCCTGTTTTGCCAATGTAAGAGAGTTCTTGGCTGCGATCAGATTTCCTTTGGTCGGGAATTCTCGTGGGTCCATAATCTCACCACCTTTAGCTTTCCTGCTCTTTTGGCAGGTATTTATCGATGATCTTCGTGTCGATTCGATCCAATTCTTCTCTTGGCAGGATCTTTAATAATTCCCATCCAAGATCCAATGTTTCGATCATGGAACGGTTTTCTTCCGGCCCCTGACCGATATATCGTTCCTCAAATGCCTTTCCAAATTCCAGATATTTTTTATCAATTGGTGATAACTCATCTTCTCCGATAACAGATGCTAAGTTTCTTGCTTCTCCCACTTTCGCATAAGCGGAAAATAACTGGTTTGCAAGATCCTGATGATCTTCTCTTGTGTATCCTTCTCCGATTCCATCTTTCATCAGACGAGAAAGCGATGGCAAAACACTGATCGGTGGATAAATGGACTGTCCGTTTAAATTACGATCCAGTACGATCTGCCCTTCTGTAATATAACCAGTTAAGTCAGGAATTGGATGAGTGATATCATCATTTGGCATAGTTAAGATTGGTAACTGTGTGACCGAACCTTCTGCTCCTTCGATAATTCCTGCACGTTCGTATAATGTTGCAAGTTCACTGTACAAATATCCTGGATATCCTTTTCTGGATGGAATTTCTCCTTTCGATGAAGATACCTCACGCATCGCTTCCGCAAACGATGTCATATCTGTCAGGATAACTAAGATATGCATATTACAGTCAAATGCAAGATATTCTGCTGCAGTTAAGGCTACTTTTGGTGTGATCAATCGTTCTACAACTGGGTCATTTGCAAGATTTAAGAACATACATACATGATCTGCAACACCACTTTCCTCAAATGTCTTCTGAAAGAAATCCGCAACATCATGTTTGACACCCATTGCTCCAAAGACTACCGCAAATGGCTCATCTGAACCATCACCAAGAGATGCCTGTTTTACGATCTGGGCTGCCAGCTGATCGTGTGGAAGTCCGTTTCCTGAGAAGATGGGAAGTTTCTGTCCACGGATCAGTGTTGTTAATCCGTCAATTGCTGAAATACCTGTACGGATATAGTTTCTTGGATATTTTCTGCGGACCGGATTTAATGGAAGGCCGTTGACATCTCGTTTGACATCGGTGATCAGTGGTCCTAATCCATCGATTGGTCTTCCGATTCCATTAAATGTTCTCCCTAGCATATCTGGTGCAAGAGAGACTTCCATCGGGTGTCCAGTTAATTTTGTTCTTGTATTATCAAGGGACATATTTTCCGTTCCCTCAAATACCTGAATCACCGCTTTATCTTCGTATAATTCAATGATCCTTCCGATTTTTTTCGTTTTTCCATCAACCGTAAATTCGACGATCTCATCAAAAAATGCGTCCTGTACTCCTTCCAGAATGACAAGCGGACCATTGATGCTGCTTAGTCCTAAATATTCAATTCCCATAAAATGACCGCCTCCTTATGCATTCTTTTCCAGTACTGCGTCATAGAAATCATCAATCTGTTTACGGTAGAGATCCAGTAATTGCAGATTGTCATTCGGAACATCGTATTTGATCGCAATGACTTTCTCAAAGATCCCTTCTGCTTTTAGCACGCTCATTGGCATTCCTCTCGCTACAAGTTCCCTGCTCTTTTGATACAGATATAAAATAACTTCCATCATTTTAAATTGCTTCTCCATGGACACGCAAGTGTCATCTTTATGGAAAGCATTTTGCTGCAGAAATCCTAATCGGATCACCCTTGCGATCTCTAACGTTAATTTCTGATCATCTGGAAGAACATCCCCACCGATCAGTTTTACGATCTCCATCAAACTACTTTCCTGATTTAAGATCGCCATCAGACGATTTCGATAGTCCACAAAATTGGGGGATACATGATCTCTGTACCAGCCGCCGAGATCTGTCAGATATTCACTGTAACTCGTTAACCAGTGAATCGCTGGAAAATGTCTTGCGTAAGCCAAGGATTTATCAAGTCCCCAGAAGCAACGGACAAATCGTTTGGTATTCTGTGTAACTGGCTCTGAGAAATCTCCTCCCTGCGGAGATACTGCACCGATGATCGTTACAGAACCGTCCGTTCCATTTAAGTTGTGCATCATTCCAGCTCTCTCATAAAAAGCTGATAATCTGGAAGCTAAATATGCCGGAAATCCTTCTTCTGCTGGCATCTCTTCCAGACGACCGGACAATTCTCTTAACGCTTCTGCCCATCTTGAAGTAGAATCCGCCATGATCGCGACATCATATCCCATATCACGGTAATATTCTGCCAACGTAAGTCCTGTATAAATAGATGCTTCACGTGCTGCTACCGGCATATTGGATGTGTTGGCGATCAGTGTTGTTCGGTCCATCAATGGATTACCACTCTTTGGATCAACTAATTCTGAAAATTCTTCCAATACCTGTGTCATCTCATTTCCACGTTCCCCGCATCCGATATAAATGATAATATCCGCATCGGACCATTTCGCAATCTGATGCTGTGTCATTGTCTTTCCAGTACCAAAACCACCTGGAATTGCCGCAGTTCCACCTTTAGCAATCGGAAACATTGTATCCAGTATTCTCTGGCCTGTTACCAGTGGCACACATGCCGGAATCCTGTCGTGAACAGGTCTTGGAACCCTGATTGGCCATCTCTGGATCATTGTTAACTGTTTTTCCGTTCCATCATCCAATCTTAACGTGATCATATGATCCTTGATCGCATGTTCTCCATCAGATGCCACAAAGGTAACCGTTCCTGTAAGATCTGGCGGCACCATGCATTTGTGTACGATGGCTCTTGTTTCCTGCACTTGGGCATAGATATCACCGCCATGAAGAATATCTCCTTCATTGACAACTAATTTTGTGTCCCACAATTTCCCCATATCAAGTGAATCTACGCTGATACCTCTTGTGATAAATGCACCTGCATTTTCTGCGATTCTCTCTAAAGGACGTTCAATTCCATCAAAAATGTTATCAAGGATTCCGGGAGCTAATGTGACGGATACTGCCTCCCCGCTTGCTTCCACGATCTCGCCCGGTTTTAATCCTGATGTTTCTTCATATACCTGAATCGTCGTACGGTCTTTATCCAGAGAAATGACTTCTCCAACTAATTTTTCTTTGCCGACATAAACCATTTCTGACATCTTAAATCCAGTATTTCCAGCCAGATAAATGACAGGTCCGTTAATTCCATAAATTGTTCCAGTCTTACTCACCTGTCACACCCCCTTTAAAGGTAAATTCTTCGTATTCTTTCTCCAAAGCACCTGAAAATGAATGATCGATCAAGATATTTCTTCCCGGAATAATCGAACGGATTCCTCCAAGAAAATCTTCTTCGCTGACTGTTACTGTCATTCCAGTTCGTTTTTCGAGGAATTCTTTTTTGTCCTCATCCGAACTGTTAATATAGATTGTCAATGGATTCCCATCTGCGAATCTCGCCGCTTTTGCAATATAGGATACAAGTAATTCTTTATACGCTTCGGTTTTCATGTATTCTTCTGCCATTTCCCGGACTTCCTCAAACAATTTATTTTTTAATTCATTCTGCACTCGGCTTAATTGTCTTCGAAGTTTTAGCTGCCCTTTGGATGTTACTGTATTTAACTGCTGCCTTGCCGATGCTGTTTCGGTCTTGATCCTCGTATCTGCCTGCATCACAGCTTCTTGTTTATGTGTTTTGAACACGCCTTCCAATGCCTTCTGATGCTGATCTATGATTTCATTTCCTCTGGCTCTTGCTTCTTCCATGGCAGCTTCTCTGATATGTGAAATCTTTTCTTCTACTGTCAATGTTGTCACCTTCCTTCTACAGCCGGCTTACAATTTCAATCCAATCGCCTCATTGACATAAGACGTGATAAAATCTTTCTTCCGTCCAGTTCCGTGCCTGTCAGGAATCTCGATCAGAAGCGGCATTTTCCGCTCCAGCTTGATCTCGTCGATCAATTCTGGAAATTCTCTTCCAAATTTCTCTGTCAAAAGCACGATACCAATCTCTGGATCACTCATAGCTTTCTCGATCGTTTCTTTTAATTCATCCCTTTCATGAACTACAATCCCATCAACCCCGGCTAACCGCATTCCTGTCAATGTATCTAAGTTATCGCTGATCAAATACATCTTCATAACTATCACTTCCTGATCTATCCAAGTTTACCAATGATCATAAATGAAATGATCAATCCATACAGACATACACCTTCTGCCAGACCTACGAAAATCAGTGATTTACCTAAGGCACTTGGATCTTCACTGATTGCTCCTAAAGCTGCACTTGCGGCACTCGCTACGGCGATACCACCACCAACACAAGAAAGTCCTGTTGATAATGCTGCTGCCAGATATCCAAGTCCTGTAGCCATTCCTGCATCAGAACCTGCTTGTGCTGCCTGTACCGGATCTGTGACAAACATCATCACTCCGGCGATCACAATGATCCCGAAGAAGAAAAAAGCGTTAAATGCAATACTTCGTTTATAACGTTTCTTTGTTCTCTCTCCATGAAGAAAATAACCAAATGGAATAAATATACTTAAGATTAATGCTGCGATGATCGCTAATTTGATTGCTAATGTCATAACCGATACCTCCTAATTTTCCTTGCCTGCATGATTGTCATACGGATGGAATTCTCTTCCTGATCCCGTATAGAAACGACTGAACATTTCATAATATTCCAGACGCAATACCTGAATTCCGACAACCAGACCTTCTAGTCCACACACGATAATATTTCCAAGAACAATGATGATCCAGTTTGGATTTCCTGCTCCATCTGTGATCCCTCCGAGCATCAGAACAACTTCCATCATAGCCGCATGGCTCACTGCAAATGCCCCGATACGCACAAATGAGATCGTGTTAGAGAAGAAACTTAACATCGTCTCGAACAATTCAAAAAATCCCTGCACCAGAAACATTCCAACGCCGCCTTCTGCTTTTGGTTTCTTTCCTTCCACGAGCTGTCCTAATGGTTCTTTTAATAAGAACATGATCACTGGAATTCCAAGGAAAATGATCATCATGATATTTCCTGGTGTTTTATGACCTGTCATATAAAGCACGATCGTTAAGACAAGGAATCCATAAAATACAAGTCCTGCAACTCCATTTGGGCTGAAGAATAAATTTTCTTTATCCCACGTTTCTTTGCATTGATGATCTGAAATACCATCGCAAGCAGGATCAGTGCCATACCAAATGCAACTGCCACGATAAATACAGTATTTAACTGCCCAACAAACGGTAATTTCATCATCGCATGCATTGGCGATAACCACATTGGTTTAATGATCGTTCCTTCAAATCCAAAGAAGCTTCCAAACATAAAGCCAAAGAATGTAGAAAAAATTCCGGCAACAGAAATGATTCCTGCTAGATTCCATTTCTTGATCTTATATAGTAATCCCCCGCCGATAAACAAACACAATCCCTGACCAACATCCCCAAACATCGCTCCGAAGATAAAGGTATAAGTCAGTGCCACGAAAATGGTTGGTCCATCTCATCATGGGATGGCAGTCCATACATTCTGATAAACATTTCAAATGGTTTGAAGAATTTGGGATTCTGTAATTTCGTTGGTGGATCACCGAAGAATTTTTCTCTTCCTTCTTCAACAATGATCGTGATCCTATCATCATCTTTTGTCTCCTCAATAAATGCCTGTGTATCTTTTTCACTCATCCATCCACAGAGAATGTAGTAATCTTCCTGTTCTTCATTTTCCATACAGGCTGCCATTTTACGCACATCGAAGTTATTGGATAATTCTTCTAACTTATATCTCGCTCCTCGAATCTTCTTTGCCTTGACTGATAAGAAATCTTTCATCTGTTTCTGGACATTTTCGATTTCTTTTTCAATCTCATCGATCTGATTTCTTAAATTTCTGCAAATCTCTGCCGGCATTCCTTCGTAATCGTCTGGAAGTGCGATATTTTCAAAATGCAGAGATTTAAAGGTAGAATCAATCTTTCCCATCTCCTTATGTGCCGCAAAATAACATCCATACACATAATTTTCATTTCGGATTCCTTCTAAAAAAATTGCATTGAGATCATCGAATAAATATTTTTCAAGTTTCTGATAATACTCTACGTTTACTCGTCCGAATCTGACTTTCATATATTGATAGCCATAAACTTCTTTTAAATTTAACTCTAAAGGCTGAAACGGTTCAAGTTCATGAAGTTTTTCTAATAATTCTTCTTTCTGCTTCTTTAACCGGTCTTCCCTTGCCTTAAGGTCCAGATAATCATGATTGAGATCCCTGATCATTGTCAGGATCTCATCTGCCGTAAGAGATGTATCCATCTCTCCTTTTGGCTGTGCAAGCATCAATACATACTGTTCCGCTTTAGAAAGCGGTTCTTTGTAAGGATTCACATCCATAAACGGCATGAGGTTATCTGTCGTTTTCAATTCTGTGATCGCATTTTCCAGCTGCATTTCGTATTTGGAAAGGTAAGATGCACTTACCCTGTCAATATCAGTTCTCGGTCCGGAAATGCTTAAGAATTTCATCTTTACGATCATGATGCATTACCTCCTTGACGTCGTTGCTTTTGCACCAGATACTGTAATGTCTCCCGTTGCGATAATCCATAGCGAATACATTCCAGTGCCGTGGTGATCTTATAAATCTCTTCCTCCTTTAAAAATAAATATTGTTGTATACTTGCCAGAGAATACGGATGGTTTCTGTAAGCGATCGTTAAGATATGTTCCACACATTCATTCACAATACTCTCAATCTGCACCTGTCTCCGAACTCATATTTTTTTCCGTAATAAGTTTCATTTAATCTTCTTCTGAATTCTTCCACTGATGGCGCTTCGACCAGATCTTTAAATTCCTGATTCGAAAGTTTATGTTGAATCGGAATTAACAATGTGTAAATATCTGGTGCAAGCATATGGTAATATTTCTTTGCTCGGTAAATCCATTGAAGATTTAATAGATCGATCTTTGCTCCTAATTCTTTAGTCAGCATTTCCTTATCTTTTTTATCCCAATTTCCCTTGCGTTCTTTCCACATCATAGAAAAATAATATAAATCCAATGCCAGTTCATAATCCGCTAATGTCGATGCCCCTGACTGTCGGATTCTTGACAGTGGTGCGTAATATTCTGTATTCTTCAGGTAATCTACCAGATGATCAATATTCTTTGCCGTCACTAACTGGTCAATCCGTATCTTTGAATATTTATCAAAAAATGGCTTTTTGTAATTCAGATCAAATGGTACATTACTGTGATTAAATACAATTCTTAAGCAATATCGAACCAAATCTACTTCATACCGCTTCATAAAGATCTTTAAAAAATCTTTTTGCTGCATATCTGCGAAACGATAAAGTCTTGTGTAATCATCATATAATGACTGGATCAGGACTTTTTCGATATTACCTCTGTGATACAGTGATTCATCCATCTGTGTGATAAATTTTCCGTACGATTTTGTCTGTTTCAGATATTCAATGATATCTGTCACTGTATCCATAGAAGCCAGCTGTTCATAATCCTGTGGTTTTAAAAGCTTTGCACGCATTGCTGCGACTTTCGTCACAATTCCGCTGTAGCGCATCACATCTCTCAATGCTATCGCCTCCTATACTTTGATCACCCGCTCTAATATCTGTTTTGCATATTCGCTGTGATGTTCTTTGAAGTCTTGTTTTAAAGATTCTATTTCATTGTTATTCTGTTCTTCTTGTTTCTTTAGAAGTTTTTCCATGTTTGTTGCAAGATCCGACTGAATCTTTAATATCTTTTCGTTCGTCTCCTTTTCCATATCTGCATCAAATGCATCCCTCTTTTTCTGCATCTGACATTTCCACTGATGCTTTTGTTCCTGTGCATATCTACGATCGCACGCGCTGTCTTTTCGATCTCTGAAAGTTTCTCTGCTATTCTTTCCATCAGTAAAACCTCCTTTCATACCAACCATTGTAGTCCTTTCTATTTATTTTTGCTAGTATTTTATCTGTTTTTTTGCATGTTTTTAGCAATTATTCACAATTTTTTGACAGTTTTCATGCAATGTTTTACAATCTGTTGTATTATTATTTAAAATGATCGACCTTCCCACAATAATTCGCGATCGTTTTGATCAACACCTCAGATTCCAACGGTTTCGCCAAATGCTCATTCATTCCCGCTTCCAAAACTCTCCTACGATCTTCCGTAAATGCATTCGCTGTCATCGCAATGATCGGAATATCTCTGGCATTTTCTTTATTGCTCCATCTTATATATCTCGCTGCTTCTAATCCGTCCATCACCGGCATCATCACATCCATTAAAATAATATCAATTTCTCCTAGTTTCGATTCTTTGAAAATTTCCAATGCTTCTTTTCCATTAAATGCCTTAATTACATTCGCCCCGGCACTCTCCAGAACAAATTCTGCAATTTCCATATTCAATTCATTATCTTCGGCAAGCAATACATTGACACCCTTGATCGATGCTTTTTTTATCTCTTTTGTCTTAAGTTCTTCGTGCTTTATATTATGATCGATCTGAAATGGAAGCTCAATATAAAACGTCGTTCCCACACCTTGCTCACTCTCAAATGAGATTGTTCCTCCCATTTTCTCTACAAGACTTTTTTGTAATCGGCATCCCAAGTCCCGTTCCACCATAAACTGTTCGTGCCCCTGCTTTTTCCTGTGCAAATGGCTCATAGATCGTCTTTTGGAATGATTCACTCATTCCAATTCCAGTGTCTTCACATTTAAATCGAATAATAATAGTATTATAATTTTTCTGAATTTCATTAAATTCTATGCAGATCTTTCCATTATTTTTGTTATATTTGATCGCATTTGTTAAAATATTCATCACAACTCTTTTTACATGCACTGGACTTCCGATCAAATCTTCATGAATCACATTATATTTATGTACAACTATATTGATTCCTCTCTCTCTAGCCTGTTTTTCAATAACCGTTCGAATCTCTTGAAACAATTGAAAGAAATTAAAACTTCTTCTCTCCAGGATCACTTCTTCCGATTCCAATTTTCCCATATCCAAAACTTCATTGATCAATTCTAGTAAGAAGCCTGATGCTTCCCATATTTTTTTGCGGCATTCTGATTGTTTTTCTATATCACTTTTATAATAATCTCCAACTTCTACCATTCCCCGGATTCCATTGATCGGTGTCCGGATATCATGGCTCATTCTTTGCAGAAATTCTGTTTTGGCAATATTGGCTTTCTTTGCTTCTTTTGCTGATTTTTCTAATTCTTTTTTATACTCTTCTTCTCGTTGTTTCTGAATGCGTTCATATTGTTGATTGGATCTTGCTTTGATCATCATTAAGATTGCCACAAAAATTCCATATAAAATAACCGCTATTCCAATGTTACTCGTCAATGTTTTTACAAGATTCCTGTACCTTTGTATCAATTAATTTTTCATCATTTGATGCTATAATATCATTTCCATTTGTGATTACGATCGTTCCATCATTTTCCCGCTTATATCCAGCAAGCACGTTTTGGATTGTAAGATTATTGTTTTTCGCATATTCGGTTTTTACATACTGATATCCTATAACCGTTCCTTTTGCATCCTTTCTTCCATACGATGCCAGATCAATATAGCCTCCATTTTTCAGCTCAATTCTTGCCATATATGATTTTTGTGGATAATTCTTTACATCACGAAGTGTTTCTTTCTCCATGACATAACCCAAAACTTTTTTAAATTTTGGTCCAGTATGATATTGTGCAATTTGTTTATTCTTATCATTTAATACAATAATCCCCGTAAGTCTTTGTTCCCTTGCATACTGTTTTAAATATTCTTTTTCCAATGCCTGTTTATCTGTTTTGAAATTTCTCGCTGTCTGCTGGACTTTTTCAACCATTCTGACAAGACTTCTTGCTTCAACCGCTTCATTAAAACTGTTATACATGGAATATTGATCCTTGATGTATTCCATCGTCGAATGAATCCTGTTTTTGGTATTGTTTGTTTCTATTTTTACGGACACAAAAAGAACTGTCAAGACAACGATCACACAGCCAACAATACTCAATGTCCATAATCTTTTATCCGCTTTATCTCTCAAGGCTGTTCACCTCCAGATATTTTTCTGCATCAGGAACATATTTTTGTAGAATTTTTTTGGCACTTCCATCTTTAACCATTGCTTTTAATGTCTTTGACAGTTCTTTTTCTATTCCTCTTTTATCATTTTTTGCAAACGCAACACCAATTCCAGTCTCAAGAATATCTTCATCAAGAATTCTGTATTTTGCTTCAAAATCAGACATATACTGTCTGATTGAGATCTCATGTGCTGCAATAGCGTCTACATATCCTCTGCTCAGAGAAGTATAGATCAATTCTCTGTTTTCCATACTGTAGACTTGTTTTACTTTTGGTATTTTGGGATCTGTTTGTTTTAGAAATAATTCCTCTGGTTTGGTTGTAGACTGAACCGCAATGATTTTATTCTTAAGATCAGACAACTTATTGATCTTGCTGCTGTCGTTCACTGCGATCACCTGACGGCTCAGCATATAAGGACCTGCCCAGTGATAATCATTTTCTCTTCCTGTCACTGAAAAGCACGCCCATATACAATCTATTTTTCCTTGTTCCACAAGATTTTTCTTATTCTCCCAATCGATATTTACAAAGACCGGCTTATAACCCATACGATGAAAGGCTTCTCTGGCAAATTCTACATCGATTCCTGCCATATTGCCATTCTCATCGGTATAGTTAAATGGCGGATAATTGTCTCCACCGATCATAATCTCTTTGTTCGCATCTTTTGTTGTTTTTCTAGTCTGATCTTTTGTCTTTCCACATGCACAAAGAAAGCAGCCTAATACGAAAAAGACCATGACTTCAATCATAAGCTTCTTTAACTGCATAGTTTACCTCGTATGATCTGTTTGTAAATAATGTCCTAAACTCTTGTAACCATTGCCATCAATCTTCTTTGTTTTGCATATAATTTCACTGTATTAGATACTCTCTGATAGACAATATTGGCATCAAATGGGCGGTTAATATAATCAGAAACTCCCATCTCATAAGCTCTTCTGATATAATTCGCAGAATCCTCACTTGAGATTATAATAACTGGAATATCTGAGATTAAACGCTCTTCTTCCATATATTTCAAAACTTCAAAACCATCCTTTTCTGGCATAATGATATCTAATAGTACAAGCGAAATTTTCATTCCATATTCATCGATCTTATGCAATGCTTCATTTCCACCATCAGCTTCTATGATTTCGTAGGTTTCCTCTAAAATCTCTTTCAAGATCGCACGGTTAAATTCTGAATCATCAACGATCAAAATTTTAGGTTTATTCTGAATTTTTTCCTTTTTAAATATCGTTTTATCACATTCTGTTATGACCTGTGCCTTATGATCTTTTGCCTTATACATCAACTGGTCTGCTTTCGCGATCGCCTCATCGATCTGCCCATCTTCCGATATCACTCCTCCAATACTTGCTGTAAGCTTCAATCTAGAGCAGTTTGGAATCGTTGCATTCTCAATAGCCTCTTGAATCTGAAGCAGTTTTCCACGCAAAGTACCTCTTACCATATCCGACAAGATCAATAAAAATTCATCTCCGCCATAACGTATTAACTTATCTGTCTTGCGAATACAATTCTTGATCACATCCGCAACAATACAGAGAACCTGATCTCCCATATCATGTCCATAAATATCATTATACAATTTAAAATCATCCAGATCGATCATCGCAACCCCTGCTGAATTCTGCATATTACGAATCTCATCTTCAAAATATCTTCGATTGTAAACGCCTGTTACCGGATCTATGTATAATTTATCCTGATACCCTTTTAACTTGCCAACAAGTTTGTCCCTTCCATCGGTATCGATCAACGTATCATTCTCAAGATGCTTAACAAGTTCCATGACACATGCTTCATCATCTATTTCCAAATATCTTGAAATCACCAAAAAAACATCTGCATCCAAAAATTCCAGTTTTGTTTTTGTTTCTTCTCCGCGTATGCTTTCATTGATGTACAATTCTCACATGGTTTATTCTTCTTCCAAAAATCATAGCACTGACACATTCCAATTTTTACTCCGATGCGTGGATCATCTTGCATCTGCTCAAAAAAATCCCCCTCCAAAAACCTGACAACATCAAATACTTTCTCCAGCATTTTAGCTTCTTCTTCTGCCTGTTGTCTGGTTATCTTTACATTCTGGTTCACTTCTTATCCCCTTCCTATTTTTGTTTGATATATTCCCCTAATTTACTTAAATACCCTTTTATGATAGCACATCATTTTGTCGTTTTCCATCGAGAAACCTGAATTATACAAAGATTTCCTACATTAACGTCAAATTTATTTTTTTGTATACAAAAAGAAGGGTTATACAACATTAAAATATGTGTATAGCCCTTCTTATTCTTATGAGCTTTTATAACACTTTGCTTAAAAATGCCTTTGTTCGCTCTTCCTGTGGATGGTCAAAAATCTGTTCTGGTGTTCCTTCTTCAAGGATTCCTCCACCATCCATGAAAAATACACGATTGGCAACTTCTCTTGCAAATCCCATCTCATGAGTTACGACAACCATTGTCATACCTTCTTGGGCAAGCTGTTTCATAACTTCTAATACTTCTCCAACCATCTCAGGATCAAGTGCTGAAGTTGGTTCATCAAACAGCATGACTTCTGGTGATAATGCCAGTGATCTTGCGATCGCTACACGCTGTTTCTGTCCACCAGATAACTGCGCTGGATAATTATCAGCTTTATCACCAACGCCTACACGGTTTAACAATTCCATCGCTTTTTCTTTTGCCTGCTCTTCTGTCATCATCTTGTGACGGATCGGAGCTAATGTAACATTCTCAAGGATTGTCAGATGTGGGAATAAGTTAAAATGCTGAAATACCATTCCAACTCGTTTTCTCATCGCATCTACATCAAAGTCTTTCTCTGTCAAATGCATATCATCGATGACAATATCTCCCTTTGTCGGAGTCTCTAATAAGTTTAAGCATCTTAAAAATGTACTCTTTCCAGATCCGGATGGTCCGATCACGCAAACGCATTCTCCTTTGTCAATATGGCAGTCAATGCCTTTTAACACTTCCAGAGATCCGAAATATTTATGTAAATTCTTAACGTCTATCACTTTGTCTCAGTCTCCTTTCTAATGCGTTTAATCCAAGAGTCAGGATCTTAACGATCACATAATAGATCAATGCTGTTCCAAGCAATGGTGCCAGTGCTTCGAAGATTCTTGAAATTACAAAATCTGATACCTTTGTCAGGTCAACGATCGCTACATATCCTAATATAGATGTTTCCTTGATCAGTACGATAAATTCATTTCCAAGGGCAGGAAGAATATTCTTGATCGCCTGAGGCAAGATAATATCTTTCATTGTCTGTACATAGGATAATCCAAGAGAACGTCCACCTTCCATCTGTCCCTGATCAACCGCCTGAATTCCTGCACGGATGATCTCAGCAACATAAGCTGCACTGTTCAAACCAAAGGTTAAGGAACCTACAAGCAGTCCATTCTGACCTTTTAAAATAACGAAATACATGATCATCAACTGTGTCAATGTTGGTGTTCCACGGATGATATCAATGTACACGTATGCGATCTTCGATAAAAGTGTACTCTTTCCTTTCTGCTCTGCCGTCAAGCGCATTAACGCCAAGATCGTACCAAGTGCTACACCAATAAGAATTGCAATGACAGATACTAAGATCGTCACCTTTAATCCATCAAGATACAGCAGATAGCGCTGCTCGGCGACAAACGCTCTGTAAAATGAATCTAACATTTTGAAACCTTACCTTCCTAATTTCCTAGTTTGCGGAATCAATGTATTTTGCTTTCAGCTTATCATATGTTCCGTCTTTTTTGATTGCTTTGATCTGTTTGTTGATCTCTTCTTTGTATGCTGTGTTACCTTTTGTAATTGCGATACAGTAGTATTCCGCACCTGCAGAGTCAACAACTAATTTTAACTTCTTCGCATTGTTTTTCACAAATTCCTGTGCTGGTTTTTCATCAATAACAACCGCATCAATTGCACCGTTTTTCAGATCCATAACAGCGTCAACACCCTTTCTATAACGTTTTACATCTGTCTTTACGATGACTTTGTTCTTTTCACCAAATTTTTCTCCAGAAGCAATGATGTCACCAGTTGTTCCTTCCTGAACACCAACTTTCTTTCCTTCTAACTGAGATAATTTTTTGATCTTGCTGTCTTTCTTTAAGATAATTGCCTGATTAGATGTATAGTAGCTATCAGAAAAATCTACAGATTTCTGACGTTCTTTTGTCTTTGTCATTCCTGCAATGATCGTATTGATTGAATTAGACTCCATAGCCCCGATCAGAGATTTGAATTCCATGTTCTGGATCTCAACCTTTTTGTCCATACGTTTTCCGATTTCTTTGATCATAGCAATATCGAAACCGTCTGGCTGTTTCTTATCATTCATATATTCGAATGGTGGAAATTCTGCGTTTGTTCCTACGATCAGTTTGTCTGGAACCTTGCTTTCTTCTTTTTTACTACATCCTGTAAACAGCATAGATGCTGCCAGTACACCAGCTAATGCGACTGTTAAAAACTTTTTCATAATCTGTTCTCCTTTTTAATAATAATTTAGCTTTTATGGAATTTTACATTCCATAATTATATACGTAACTTCTATTTTACAATATCTTACGGAATATTTCAAATGCTGACGGCAATGCATACGTATTTTCTAGTTCTTTTTTTAGTACCCAGACGTAATTTTCACTCTGAATCGGTGTTTTCAAGGAAATTCTTACTCCTTCCATGTGCCATTCCACATGACTGAAAATATGTTTTCCCTTTCCTGCTGCTTTTGTCTTCGCATCTTCCATATGATGCTCTGCCATCCATTCCTTGATATCTTCGGCATCCATTTTCTTATCTTCATTCGGGAACTCCCATAGTCCAGCAAGCAATCCTTTGTCTCCTCTTTTATGGATTGCGATCTGCTCTCCGCATTCTAATAAAAATACAGTCTTATGTTCAATCCGTCTTGCCTTCTTTGGTGTCTTGACCGGTAATTGATCAATGAGATCTTCTTTATATGCCTTACAGACTGTATCCCATGGACATTGATCACATAATGGCTGCCCATTCGGCACGCAAACAGTTGCTCCAAGTTCGATCAATGCCTGATTAAAATCTCCCGGTCGGTCTTCCGGCATAAATTCCATGACTCTTCTTCCCATCGCTTTCTTTGTCTTATCTTTGAGAATATCAGAATCATCTCCCCACAATCTAGTCAGCACACGAAGAACATTTCCATCGACTGCAGGAACCTGTAATTCAAATGCGATCGATCCGATTGCTCCTGCTGTATACATTCCAATGCCCTTCAGCGATAATAATTTATCATAATCAGCAGGCAGTTGTCCACCATATTCTTCAACGATCGTCTGTGCTGCTGCTTTTAAATTCCTTGCTCGATTGTAATAACCAAGTCCTTCCCACAATTTCATCAACCGGTCATCATCTACTTTAGCAAGATCATAAACCGTTGGCAGCACTTCCATAAAACGATCAAAATACGGCTTTACCGCTTCCACTCTTGTCTGTTGCAGCATGATCTCGGAAATCCAGATTCTGTATGGATCTTTATTCTCTCTCCATGGTAAGATCCGTTTATTATAATCGTACCAGTGAAGCAATGATCCGCTTAAATCATATCGTTGTTCCATCTATTTTCCTCTTTCTAAATAATATCCTTCAACAAATATACCAGCCCCTATTCTGACTACTCCCATGGGCAAGCCCGTGGGGTTCTGATTGTCAAGTGTAGCTTGTAATCGTACATCATTTTCAGACTTTGGAGTTACAAGTGTAAGTCTATTTAAATCAGAACTTTCATTACCAAGCAGTCCAACGACCACATTGACGGTAAATTTCTACTTTCGTAAGGAAGTATAGTCAATCTCCCTAAATATGTTTTACGCTATCTTAATTCCGCTATTTAATATTTTGATCTTATTAGCCTTGATCCATTCGATCAGGGCTTTTTCTTTGTTGTAACACTTATCAAATTCAGAAATACATTTGTTTTTATCTATATCTTTAGTTCTGTAATCGTAACAGTATAATAAGAATGATGAATACCAATCTCTTTGTACCAATGTTCCGTCAGTAAGTTTATATATTCTATCAGACAGCTTTTTCTTGATATAATCATCTGCTGTATGGTCATATTGACTTGCTCTGTAATTATTAGGTACTTCAATATATATACCACCTGATGTCTTAAATTTCCGCTCTACAGTAGTTTGAAACCCAGAAGGACATCTGTTCTTTATGGATCTGCCAAAACGCTTTTTCTTATGAAACTTACCTTTACTATTGACTGTAGTATCTTTAGTTCGTTTCATAAGTTTACTTGCATTTTTAGGTTCCGTGATAAATACATCCCCAAGACTTCTTAAATGGTTAGCGTCTTCATTTATTGCAAGCTGTCTGTTTATAGCATTGATACGACATAGTTCAGAGTGTTTAGCTTTTAGCTTTTTATAATGATTAGAATATTTCCAAGTTTTGCGGCCTTTTTTAACAGTACCATCATCATTATAGTTTTGCGGATCAGTTGCACGTCTTGACCTGTCCATCGCACGGTAAAGCAGGCGTTCTCTTCTTTCAGAAGTCTGAATACTGTTACCACGCTCTGAAAGATTTTTCAAGCCACCTCAGTATTTGATGTATACGCAACAGTCTGTGTACCAATATCTGCACCTATAATACCTTTGCCAAACTTATGTCTTGGATTACCAAACCTATCATATTTAGGTTTCGCCTTACCTTCAATAGTAAGATGCAAATACACCCTATATTTTCCACGAATAAATTTAGGTACAAGAGTAGCATAGCAAGGTCTGTATGTATCAATACAGTATGCTTTATCTAAAAATTTATTTATTGCTTTATCATTTATGATCTCTGATCTTAATAAATATTCTAAAACTGCACAAACTTCATCTGTTTGAAATCTATCTTTAACCTGTATCCCAAATACATTTCCCTTTAATTTGAATTTTAATCCATTATCTTTAACAGACATTGAAATGCCACGATTTATCTGTTTTGCCCTGATACAAGGCAACTCACCATATTTAGAAAAATGAATCGTTTTACCATTGTTATAAAGACATTTTTCAATACCACGCCATATATCTTCAGCTTTTGTAAGGCAAATACAGCATCAATACTATATTTCTTGCCTATATGTATCATAGCGTTTCTGCAATGATCCCATGTGACATTGTATTGTTTTTGCATTTCATTGAGCTGATCTGCTAGATCTCTGCGTTTCTTTTTATCTTTGGTAGAACCATAGAGTTTTAGCAGCTTGCGATATTTTTTAGTACGCATAAGTTGGTCATAATTCTTTCTCATAAGACCAACAAGCTCATTACCTGCTTTTCTGATCTTATCAGAAAGAATCACGACCTTTTGTACATCAGAAGATGGCATATCGGTTTCTACAACCAAGATATGCCTGTCAGAAAGTTTATGAAATTGTTTTAGAAGTTTTTTATATTCTTTATCACTTATCATTTTTCTGCTCCTCAATATACTTAATCACTGTAGCTTCGCTTATATGTCCGACAGTAGATACAAAGTATCCTCTTGACCATAATACTCCACATTTCGCATAGAACTGTTTTAATTTTGGAAATACTTTAAATAATTCGATAGCACTGATACTTTTTAGAGTTCTTACAACATCACAAGGAGCAACTGTCTGCGGAACATCTATGAAAATATGTATATGATCTGGCATCACTTCGAGTGCTTTGATCTTGTATTTATAATCATTACAAATTTTCTGTAATATCTGTTTAAGAATGATATCGACATTTCCTTGTAATACTGAAAATCTGAACTTTGGACACCAAATGATATGATACTGTATCAAATATTTACAATGTGAAGCACTATGATATTGTTCCTCACTCACTGTCTTTTTCTCCTAATTGATATTTTTCCTGAATACCTCTACGCATTAAGTCAAGAAAAGTGATAGTTTTTCCTTCTTCAACAGAATAGATACGAGCAAGATTTTCAAGTTCTGTTTTCCATCCAGTAGGAATGGAAATATTTATTTGTACATTGTCACTTTTAGTTCGTGCCATTATTTTTTCCTCCACGACTTGAATGATATTGTGCAGCATTATTTTGTGTTGTTGTATGCGTGTTTATATCATAGTTGCTCTTACTCATGTTCTGTTTCCTTTCTATATTTTAATATACATAGATTGTATATTTAATCTATGTATATGTCAAGTGAAATGTGGCTTTCATCCCATACGCAAGCGTGTGGGGTTTCGCCACAAATTTATAACAAACCAGTACACAAAACACCATGACGGAAATATCAGGAAAATCCTTTTCCGATCGCTATGCAAAATACATAAACTTCCTGCACTCCCAATTGTTTTAACGCTGTCGTCACTGCTTCCGCTGTTGATCCTGTCGTATAAATGTCATCTATCACCAATATCCTTTTCGGCGTCCCTGCTTTCTGATATTCTTTCAAATTTCCACGAAAAGCTTTCTTTAAATTGTTTTTTCTCTCTCCTGGGCTTAATTGTTTCTGTGGTTTCGTATCATGGATTCTTTCCACAATCTTTGTATACATCGGTTGATCCAACATCTCTGCAATCCCCTTTGCAAAGATTTCTGCCTGATTAAACCCTCTCTTTCTTCTCTTTTTTTTATGAATCGGCACCGGAATTACCGCATCTGCTTTTAGTCGCAGCAATTCCCTGTATTTTCTTTTTCGAATTTCTTCCAAATAATACTGTGCAAATTTTCTCTCATTCTTATATTTGATCGCAGCCAGTGAATCAGTGACTGGTTTCTGGTAAATACATAACCCCATACCACGTTCAAAATTCTTCGGATGCTGTCTGCAATCACTACAATATTCTTTTTCCTGATTCTTCATTGATTTTCCACAAGAATAGCATGTGGGTTCTTTGATAAAAATCTGCTTTTTACTGCATATTTTACAGATACGTTCTCCTTTGTCCAATAATTCTTTGGCACATAACGGACAGATCGGAGGAAATAGAAATGATAACATAAGATACCCCCTTATTCGATCACATCATTTGATCTCGTTTTAAAATTGTAGAACTTTGTTTTATTTGTATATTTTATCCAATTATACATGTAAGAAAAAGCACCCAAAAATTAATGTGGTGCTCTCTCTTTATTGCCAAATTTGGTGTATTGTCCGAGCCATACAAGCTCTACACTACCTGTTGAACCATTTCGCTGTTTGTCGACGATGATCTCTGCAATCCCTTTCTTCTCGGAATCTTCATTATAATATTCATCACGATAAATAAACATAACAACGTCGGCATCCTGCTCGATCGATCCTGACTCACGAAGATCTGATAGCATTGGCTTGGCTGGTTTTCTCTCTTCAACTCTTCGACTTAGCTGAGATAATGCGATCACTGGTGCATTCATCTCTCTTGCTAATGCTTTTAACGATCTTGAGATCTCTGAAATCTCCTGCTGTCTGGATTCAGAACGCTTACCACCTGACATCAACTGCAGGTAGTCGATAATGATCAGGTCCAATCCATGAATCTGTTTGTATCTACGACACTTAGATCGTAATTCTGCAATCGTAATACCTGGTGTATCATCAATGATCAATGGAGAACGACCGATCGTTCCCGCACTTTCCATGATCTTCTCCCAGTCGGTTTCCTGAAGATCACCAGTACGGATAGATTGTGAATCTACCATCGCTTCCATCGCCATCATACGGGTTACAAGCTGTTCTTTCGACATCTCCAGACTAAAGATCGCTGTTGGAACGTGATCCCTGACTGCCGCTTTCTGTGCGATATTCAACACAAATGCTGTCTTACCCATAGCAGGACGTGCCGCCACGATGATCAGTTCTGATGGATGTAGTCCCGATAATTTGTAATCAAGATCTGTAAATCCTGTTGCAATACCTGTGACTCGCCCAGCAGAACTTGCCGCTTCTTCGATCGCATCCAGTGTATTTAACACAACTTTGTCAATTGGAACAAACTCTTCTCTTCCACTTGCCTGCTGAAGAAGTCCGAATACATTCTTCTCTGTGTGATCCAAGATCTCGGTCACATCATCTTTACCAAGATAACATTCTGTTGTGATATTCTTCTGTAACTTTGATCAATTTACGAAGTGTTGCCTTTTCCCTGACGATCGTTGCGTATTGTTTGGCATTGGCTGACGTTGGAACAACTTCCAGAAGATCCCTGATAAATTCAAGACTCTTCATAGATTCCGGCACGTCTTTTTTCTTTAATTTATTCTGAAGCGTTACCAGATCGACCGGCTTTCCTTCCCGGTATAATTCTGTCATCGCTTCAAATAAGATGCCGTTCTGCTTCTGATAGAAATCATCGGCATTCACAATATCGATAACATCTGCGATCGCATCCCTGTCCATGATCATCGCACCGATCACAGACTGTTCTGCCTCCGGGCTGTTCGGCTGCACTTTCTTGATAAATGCTTCATCCATAAATATGCCCTCTTATTTTTCTTCTACTTTAACTCTTAATGTTGCTGTTACCTGTGGATGAACTTTGATCGCAACATCATGGAATCCAAGATTCTTGATTGGTTCACAATGCATTTTTTTCTTATCTAAATCATATCCTAACTGTTTCTTTGCTTCTGCTGCGATTTCTTTTGTGGAAATAGATCCAAATGTTCTTCCACCTTCTCCAACCTTCATCTTTAATACCAATTGTTTTTCTTCAATCTCTTTTGCTAAAACTTTGGCATCTGCTAATGCTTCTGCAGCCAGTTTATCATCATTTGCCTTTCTTAATTTTAGATCATTTAATGCTTTATTTGTAGCTTCAATTGCTAAATTCTTGCGGAATAATACATTTCTTGCATATCCGTTGTTAACCTCTACTACTTCATCTTTTTTTCCAACTGATTTTACATCTTCTAATAAAATAACTTTCATCGCTTATATCTCTCCTTTTGATATCAAATATCGTAATGTCTCATGAATAATATTCTTGGCTTCTTCTAATGATACATCGACAAGCTGTGCACCTGCAACTGTCAAATGTCCGCCGCCTCCGAATTCTTCCATGATCTTCTGGACATTCACTTCATCGATCGATCTTGCACTGATATAGACTCTCTCATGAACACCTGTTAATACAAAAGATGCTTCAATTCCATCAATATCAAGTAATTCATTCGCTACCTGTGCGCCAATAACAGTAGGGCTGTCCACACCGATTCCTACCAGTGTTGCGATCGCGAACCTGCCATATAAGATCTCTGCTTCACTGATCGCTTTCGCACGGATCCTGTAAGTTTCCATGCTTTCTCTTGACATCTTTCTTACCTTTGTAAGATCAGCTCCATTTCTCTTTAGATATGCCGCTGCCTCAAATGTTCTGACACCTGTTTTATTCACAAAATTGTCCGTATCTACAAGCATTCCATAATACATGGCATTCGCTTCCATTGGCTCTAACTTTGGTTTTGAATCTACATATTGAAGAATCTCTGCTACCAATTCACATGTAGAAGACGCATATGGCTCTACATATGAAAGTACCGGATTCTTGATCATATCTTTATTCTTTCGATGATGATCTAAGATCACCGTTGTCTTTGTCTGACTTAATAACTGTTCACATTCTGTATAATTTGCATGATTTACATCCACTACGATCAATAACGTGTTTTCATCTGTGATCTCAATTGCTTGTTCGTTATCAATGAACATATCTTCATCATAAATACCACTTTTATTTAATTCATCAACCATCGCACGGACAGAGATCGTTACTTCATTCATAACGATATGTGCCTTTCTTCCCAGAGAAAGTCCAAGTCTGTACAGACCAACAGCTGCACCGATCGCATCTGGATCCGGAATCTTATGTGCCATGATCACGACCTTTTCCTTTGATTCAAGAAGTTCTTTTAACGCATGCGCTTTAACTCGTGCTTTGACTCGTGTGGTACGTTCCATAACCTCACAATTGCCACCATAATAGGAAATATCTTCCCCATCCTTGATCACTGCCTGATCACCACCACGTCCTAATGCCAGATCCATACCTGCACAGGCTGCTTCATAGTTTTCCTGATACGTATTTCCATTAATTCCAAACTGATGCTTAATGTCATATGCATAGAATTCCCAAGATTGATCGTCTTGATCTCATCAAGGATCGAGAATTTGTTTTCTTTGATCTTGTCCAAATATTTCTGTTCAAATACAACAAAATATTTATCTCTCTCTGTTCTCTTCACAACCCCAGAGACATTCTGGATAAATTTGTTGATCTTACGATCTGCCACTGCGATCAGCATAGATCGTTTCACCGCATCAATATCATCAAGGATTTCTTCGTAATTATCAATATAGATTAAACCAATGACCATTCTCTGATTCTCATTTTGTTCCATATATTTCTTAAGTAATGTCTGATCAAAAAAATATACTGCGATCAGATCGTTGTCCTTAAGCATCTGTCTAGAACAACTGTTATCATTCTCATCAGAGAAATCTTCTACACGAATACGATTCATCTCTACTTTATAGAATAGCGTCTGTTCTTTTTCCTTATCTCCCTCTTTGCATTTCTTTTTATATTCAATATGAGAAATAGAGTGCATCACATCCGACGGAAGCAGATTACGGTTCAGATTCGGAAAAATCTGTTGCAATGACTTTCCTCGGTTCTCTCCCACAATTTTATGAAATGCATCATTTGACCATATGATCATTCCATTCCCATCAAGCAGTGCATACGGAACAGGAAGCTGTTGTAACAAATAATTCTGCACCTGACTCTGCTCAAACATAAAATCCATACATTCTTTGATGATCTCTTGTTTGCTTCGGGAATAAATGATCATCTGAAAAACTAAAAATACGACTAGTGAGACCGCTAAGATCACTCCACATCGAATATCCAAGAAAAAGAACACAATGTCTACAAAAGCCAGAATAAGCAATGCCCATAATGGTCCTTGAAGATACTGTTCTATCTTTGTTTTCTTCATAATGTCCATTTTTTTCTCCTGATTTGATTCTTACAATTATCCTTTATTATAACTCAATTGCATGAATTTGTACATTATATTTAACGAAAGCGAGATATTTGTTCAATTTACGCAATTTTCTTAATTATTTTGACATGTCTGTCGCAGTGCGATCTTGCCCGGAGGGCTTTTTGTATCATAGGGGATTCCATCGGAATTTCTATGATACAAAAAAAGAGCTATACCGCAACATACGTCACAATATAACTCTTCATTATCTGCTTAAAATTATTCAGCTGTATATGGCATTAAAGCTAAATGTCTAGCTCTCTTAATAGCTCCTGTAACAGCTCTCTGATGTTTAGCACATGTTCCTGTAATACGTCTTGGAAGGATTTTTCCTCTTTCAGATACGTATTTCTTTAATGTTGCTACATCTTTATAATCGATTACAGCATCGGCTTCTGTACAGAATGCACATACTTTTCTTCTTCTACGTCCGCCTCTTCTTCTCATTGGAGAATCGCCTTTTGTATAAGCCATGATTTCTACCTCCTATTTAACTAAATGGTAATTCTTCTTCCAAACCATCCGGAATATTCATAAAACCATCGCTTGCTGCGGCACTAGGCTGTGGCGCGCTTGGCTGTGGAACTCCCATATTACTGTTCTGGGCTGCAGCAGCTTTGCTCTCTGCAAAATCCTGCTCTTCGATCACAACTTCTGTTGTGTAAACTTTAACTCCATCACGGTTTGTATAACTACCTGTCTGGATTCTTCCAGAAACAACCATCTTAGTACCCTGTTTTAGATACTTCTCTGCAAATTCTGCTGTGCGTCCGAATGCCACACAGTTAATAAAATCCGCATCCTGTTCACCGTTTCTTTTGAATCTTCTATCTACTGCTAACGTGTATCTGGCGATTGCCAAAGGTGTCTCACCTTGTGAATATCTTACATCAGGGTCCCTTGTCAATCTTCCCATTAATACTACTTTATTCATTATTCGGATCCCTCCTGTTAATTACGCATCCTGTTTAACGCATAAGAAACGTAATACAGTTTCCTCAATACGAAGTCTCTCTTCAAGTTCTGCTGGAACTGTAGTTTCGCCTTCGAACTGGATGAAATAGTAGTATCCTTCTTTCATCTTCTGAATTTCGTAAGCTAACTGTTTCTTACCCCATTCATCGACGTTAGTGATCGCAGCACCTGCTGTAGTAATCATTGCCTGAACTTTTTCAACCATAGCTGCACGTTCTTCGTCTTCGATCTTTGCACTTAAAACTAATGCTAATTCATATTTCATCATTACTTGCACCTCCTTTTGGTCTAGTGGCTCTTTCTTCGTGAAAGAGCAAGGATATTTTTATATACCACGAATAATTACTCTATCATAAACTTCTAATCTTGGCAAGCTTTTTTTATAAATCCTCTAAAATTTTTTTCAACCATCTTTCTTGGCACCATCACCTGTCTGCCACATCCAACACATTTTAAACGAAAATCCATTCCCACTCTCAGAATCTCCCATTCATTTATACCGCAAGGATGTGCTTTTTTTAATTTGACAATATCTCCGATCTGAAATTCCATCCATCAAACCTCCTTGTTCTGATCTATCTTTTACACTATAGTTCTGATTATAACAGAAAAAAGAACCAGGTGGTCAATACCCGATTCTTTTTCTACACTTTGAAGAAGAAGTTATTCTCTTAATCTTAGACTTCTGGCGCTGTTGCGTCAATATCCCCCAGATTCATTGCTTCATATTGTTCTAAAATTAAAGTCTGGATCATATTTCTTGTATCAGAATTGATCGGATGTGCAATGTCTCTATATTCACCATCTGCAGCTTTTCGGCTTGGCATTGCAATAAACAGACCTTTCTCCCCTTCGATTACTTTAATATCATGTACCACAAATTCATTATCGATTGTGATTGACACAACAGCTTTCATCTTACCTTCTTTGGCCACTTTTCTAATACGTACATCAGTTATTTGCATGTTGTCATCCTCCTAGTTTCTAATAATATAGCTAAAATTCGCTCTCCGGTCAGGCTCTGGTAACTTCTTCTTTCTCTTAGACCGTATATGCTAATTTTTATTATAACACTATTTTCAGCAAATGTGAACAAAAACTTGTTTTTTATCAGCTTTTTTATTATGACATTTTACTACTTTTTTCTCCATATTCTTATAGTACATATAATATTTTCCAATTTAATCTCCGTCTTGCAAGATTAGTTGCGGTGACTTATAATAAGGAAAACAATGAAACTATATCAACGATTGAAAGAAAGGGCACATGAAAATGTATCAGATAGATTTTAATAAACCAATTCATATTCATTTTATGGGAATCGGAGGAATCAGCATGAGCGGTCTTGCTGAGATCCTTATCAAAGAGGGCTTTTCGATTTCTGGATCCGATATCCATACTTCCGATATCATCAAACACTTAGAAGATAAAGGCGCAAAGGTTTATCTCAGCCAGACTGCTGATAACATTACAGATGATATCGATCTTGTTGTATACACAGCAGCGATCAACTTCGATACCAACGAAGAATATAAAGAAGCCATCCGCCGTAACATTCCTGTCATGAAACGTGCTACACTGCTTGGTCAGATGATGCATAATTATCAGAATGCGATCGCCGTATCTGGAACTCATGGTAAGACAACAACAACTTCTATGTTATCTTATATTTTACTTGCTGGTAACACAGATCCTACGATCAGCGTTGGTGGAATTCTTGATGCGATCAATGGGAATATCCGTGTCGGACATTCCGAGACATTCGTAACTGAAGCATGTGAATACACAAACAGTTTCTTAGAATTCTTCCCTAAGATCAGTATTATCCTCAATATTGAAGAAGATCACATGGACTTCTTTAAGGATCTTGATGATATCCGCCATTCTTTCCGTGAATTTGCCCACAAACTTCCTGATTATGGTTATCTGATCATCAACGGTGAAATTGAGAACATTGATTATATTGTGGACGGATTAAAGGCAGAATATGCAACTTTTGGATTAGAAAATGATTCTTATGACTATTGTGCAAAGAACATCGGGTATGATGCATTTGGACATGCTCATTTCGATTATTACTATAAAGGAGAATTTATTGACCATATCCAGTTAAATGTCAATGGAGAACATAACGTGAAGAATGCACTGGCTGCCATTGCTGCTGCAAAACGTATCGGCATTGATGTTGATACAATGAAGAAAGGACTTCTTGGATTCACTGGCGCCAAACGTCGTTTTGAACTAAAAGGCACATGCAACGACTTCACCGTTGTTGATGACTATGCGCATCATCCAACAGAGATCCGTGCAACTCTGGAATCTGCTAAGAATTATCCACATAACGAATTATGGTGTGTATTCCAGCCTCATACTTATTCCAGAACAATTGCATTCCTTGATGACTTTGCAAAGGCATTAAGTCTCTGTGACCACGTGATCGTCACTGACATCTATGCTGCCAGAGAAAAAGATACTGGTATCGTAAGTTCCAAAGATATCGTGGACCGCATGGCTGATTATGATGTAGATGTACACTATATTAAGGAATTTGATGACATTGAAAAATTTATTTTAAAAAATTGCAAAAAAAATGATCTGTTGATAACTATGGGGGCCGGAAACGTCGATTCTATCGGAAATTCGCTCGTAAATAGATAGTTATCCACATTATCCACAGACTTGTACACAATTGTTGATAAACAAATCTGTGGATTTCTTTTGTCCTTTTCCACAATTGTAAAATCTATGTAAATGGCTTATTTCCATTGTTTTACGATTTTTGTCCACATTATCCACATTATCCACAGACTTGTACACAATCAGGGTGTGGATTTCCCTGGTATTTACAATTTCTCCAATCTGCGTTATAGTCAGATTAACGATAATAAAAGAAGGAGAGATTGCCATGAATTACATTAAAGTAACAACCACATATCCAACCGGTGGAACGCTGCTTCCAAACGCATTTGTTGATAATTATATGATCCGTGCGAACGGTGAATACATCAAAGTGTATATTTATCTTCTGCGTATGGTTTCTGACGGTGCAAACTTCAGCATTCCTTGTCTTGCAGATGTACTGGAACTTACGGAGCGTGATGTTACTCGTGCGTTAAAATACTGGGAGAAAGAATCCCTCTTACGCATGGAGCTTAAAGACGGCGAGATCAGTTTTATAGAGCTTCTCCCTGTCAGTGGCAATCCACATTCTCCTGCACAGACTACAAAACAAGAAGAAACAGCCCAAGCTACTTCTTCAGCAGCTTCTAAGACTACTGTGAAGGATCAGACGATCACTGGTGCTGAACCGATTCCTGCCATGAAGACGCTTTCTCCTGCAGAACTTCAGCGTAAGAGCGAAGATGAGCGTTTTTCTTATCTTCTCTACGTATGTGAGATGTTCTTAGGAAAGCCTTTAACTTGTACGGATATGAACACTTTACTTTACATGTACGAAGATCTTAGAATGTCATGTGAATTGATCGAATATCTTGTAGAGCATTGTGTATCAAATGGTAAGAAGAGTTTCCGTTATATGCAGTCTGTAGCGATCAACTGGTACGAAGCAAATATCAAAACTCCTGAAGAAGCGAAAGCGTACAGCAAGAATTTTCGTAAGGAATATTATTCTATCATGCGTGCATTTGGATTAAATCAGAATCCAGCCCCTGTTCAGGAAGAATATATGAAACGATGGCTTGAAACTGATGGTTTTGATCTTGCACTGATCATTGAAGCTTGTAATCGTACGATCAATGCGATCAACAAACCTAGTTTTCCATATGCAGATACAATCTTAAAGCACTGGAAAGATAACCACATCGTAACATTGGAAGATGCGAAAAACTTCCATATCCGGCAGAAAGCACCAAAGACTTTCGCTAACAATAACAACCAGAGCAATATGCATAACTTTACGCAGCGTGATTATGATTTTGATGCGTTAGAGCAACAGCTTTTACAGAAACAGTTCGCGGATGAACTCATGGAGAACTAACTTATGTCATTATCAAATAACGATTATCAGGATATCATGCGCCAGTATGAGGAAAGACGGCTTTCTAATTACCGTCTCCATGAACAGCGCAAGAAAGATATATACACAACAATTCCAGAGATTAAAGAACTTGACCGGCAGATCACTGCCAATTCTATTTCTCTCGGAAAGCAGCTGATCGTCCGGGATGATCCTGCTTTGAGAGAAGAATACCGTATAAAGAATCAGGTGCTGATCAGCCAGAAACAGGCTCTCTTAAAAGAAGCCGGATATTCTTCTGATTATCTGGAACCGATCTACTATTGTAAGAAGTGTAAGGATACCGGATATATTGGACAGGAACAATGTTCCTGCTTTCATCAGGCGATGATCGATCACCTGTATTCCGGTTCTAATATGGCTAAGATTTTAGCACGGGAGAATTTTCAGACCTTCCGGGAAGATTATTATTCCGACCAGATGACCAAGCAAGGTCTTCCAAGCCCTAGACGTAACATCCAGAAAGTCGTGGAACACTGTAAAACCTTTATTTCCAGATTTCCAAATCATGACAACATTTTATTTCAGGGTTCCACTGGTGTTGGGAAGACTTTCTTAAGTCATTGTATTGCAAAGGAAATCATGGACCGCGGTTTTACCTGCGTCTATATGACAGCTTTCCAGCTGTTTGATACTTTGGCAAAGCATACCTTTGGCAAAGGAAAGGATATGGAACAGGAAACATCTGCTAACCTGATCTTTCAATGCGATCTATTGATCATCGATGACCTTGGAACTGAAATGATCAATAAATTTGTGATCTCACAGTTATTTCAATGTTTGAATGAACGATTGATCCAGGAAAGATCAACGATCATATCCACAAATTTATCTCTGCAAGAATTCAGAAATACTTATTCTGAACGAATTTTTTCAAGGATCATTGAGAATTATTCATGGCAGAAAATCTATGGAGATGATATCCGTTTCAAAAAATCGAACTTGACGTAACTTATTTATAATGTTATAAAAAACTATAGAACAATATACGAAGGAGATAGTATCATGAGACGATCTGACCGTAACTTTACTAAGATTCCAGACGGTAAACTTGGAATCATTGCCCTTGAAGGATGCAAAGAACTTGGAAAAACAATCGACAACTATATCATCCAGTGGAGATCTGAAACTTACAAAGATTTCAAAGACTCTGTTGCCTGTGATGGATATTTAAGAGATACTTATCTTTTAGATGCCAGTTGCCCACGTTTTGGTTCTGGAGAAGCTAAAGGTATCATTCGCGAATCTGTTCGTGACATGGATTTATACATTATTGTTGATGTATTAAACTACAGCGTAACTTACTCTTTAAGCGGACGTGTAAACCACATGTCTCCAGACGATCACTATGCTGACTTAAAACGTATCATCAGTGCTTCCGCTGGAAAGGCTAAGAGTGTTAATGTTATCATGCCTTTCTTATATGAAAGCCGTCAGCATAAGAGAAGTACACGTGAATCTTTAGACTGTGCAGTTATGCTTCAGGAACTGATCAGCCTTGGTGTTGATAATATCCTGACTTTCGATGCACATGACCCTCGTGTACAGAATGCAATCCCTATCAGTGGATTTGATAACATCCAGCCTACTTATCAGTTTGTAAAATCATTAGTTGAACAGTGTGATGATGTTCACTTTGACAACGACCACTTAATGGTTATCAGCCCAGATGAAGGTGCTATGCAGCGTGCGATCTACATGGCAAACGTTGTTGGTGTTGATGTTGGTATGTTCTACAAACGCCGTGACTATTCTACTGTCATTGACGGACGTAATCCTATCGTTGCACATGAATTCCTTGGTGACTCCTTAGATGGTAAGGATGTTCTGATCATCGACGACATGATCTCTTCTGGAGAAAGTATGATCGACGTAGCCAAAGAATTAAAACGCAGAAATGCCCGTCGTGTATTCTGCTTATCTACATTTGGTTTATTTACAAACGGATTAGAAGTATTTGACCGTGCAGTTGAAGAAGGTATTATTGAGAAGGTTATCACAACTAATCTTACTTATCAGACACCTGAATTATTATCTCGTGACTGGTATGCATCTTCTGACGTATCCAAATACGTTGCACTATTAATTGATACATTAAATCATGATGCATCAATCAGTGATCTGTTAAACCCAACAGAACGTATCAAAGAATATCTTGAAAAAAAGAATATGTAATATATAGATAAAGACTTCGTCTTATGGCGGAGTCTTTTTTTGCAGAATTTTCTTATACACAAAAATCACAGGTATTGAATTACCTGTGATTTTTAATTATCTCAATATTCTTTTTACTGATTCTCTGCTGGCTGTTCTTCTGTCTGTTGTGCTGCCGTTGTAGGAGCCGCTGTTGTAGGCGCTGCCGTTGTAGGAGCTGCTGTCGTAGGTGCTGCTGTAGTTGCTTCTGTGCCCTTTGTGCTGCTCTCTGTCGCTGTTGTTGCCTGTGTTCCTGTCTGCTGTGTAGTCTCTCCCTGATAATCTGTATAACTTCCACCCATAGAATCTGTAGAAGAGTATTCTGAATGAATCGCATTCATGAAATTACTCCAGATGGATTTTGGATAAGATGCTCCACTTAACGATTCCATAATCCTGTTATCATCTCTTCCTACCCATACTGCTGTTGTATAGTAAGGTGTGTATCCACAAAACCATCCATCTTTATTCAGGCTTGTTGTACCTGTCTTACCGGCAGTATCAACATTCGGTACCTTCGCACCAACACCCGTTCCACCTGTGACAACACTCTTCAGTACATCTGTCATTGCATTTGCTGCATTTGTGGAATATACTCTTCTCTTCTTTGTAGAAGATGACATCACTTCATCTCCATCAGAAGTTGTGATCTTAGAAATACACGTTGGTTCTCTATACACACCATCGTTCTTCAATGTAGCATATCCTGCTGCCATCTCTTCTGATGTTGTTCCTTTCGTGAAACCACCAATACATGTCGTATAATACTTATAATCAGAATCTGTTAGATATTTAAAATTCATCTCTTCCAGATATTTTAAACAGGTCTTTGGTGTCAACTGCTCATAGATCCGCATTGTTGCAACGTTACTTGATTTCTGAACGGCTCTTCGAAGTGAGATCTGTCCAGAATAAGAACCGTGAGAGTTTCTTACACGATTCTTATCTTTCGTTGACATCGGTGAATCATTCACCGTTGATCCTGCAGACCATCCATGTTCTAAAGCTGGTGCATATACAAGCAATGGCTTGATCGCACTACCTGGCTGTCTTGGACTCTGGAACGCACGGTTTAATGTATAACCGATATTCTTCTGTTCACGTCCACCGACGATCGCTACAACCTTTCCAGTATCATTATCAATACATGTTCCAGATGCCTGTGTCTTATAAATGCCATTCTTATCTTTCTCTGTATATCCAGACAATGCATTGTCTACACTGCTCTGCAGTTGTTTCTGGACATCTGGATCAATGGATGTATAAATATGATATCCTGCACTGTATAAGGTCCTCTTACACTCTGCATACATCTTATCATATTCTTCCTGATATTTTTCCTTCTCAGAAGTCGAACTGAAATCATATTTGAATTCAAATCCCTTCTGTTTCATAATCTCTTTTGTCGCACAATGAATGACATATGTTTCTACGTAATTCTTCTTCTCTGTCTTACTCTTCTGCGCACTCTTTACGTTAATCTCTTCATTGATTGCTTCTTCATACTGGTCTTTACGGATCAGTTTCTGCTCGTACATATCCTTTAGAATCTTATTTCTACGCTTGATCGTATTTTCTTTGTTTGTACGTGGATCATAGATTGTTGGATTATTTGGAATCGCAGATAAAAATGCTGCTTCTGACATTGTCAGATTTTTCGCATCCTTACGGAAATATCCTTGCTTGCTGCCTGAATTCCATAATAACCATTCGCATAATAAACATTGTTCAGATAGAACTCAAGGATCTGCTCCTTGGAGTATTTCCTCTCTAATTCTACTGCCATAAAGATCTCTTTAACTTTTCTCTTCCATGTCTTCTGACGATTCAAAAAGACAGTCTTCGCAAGCTGCTGCGTCAGAGTACTTCCCCCCTGTGTGATCCTTCCTTTGTGTACCACATAACTTACTGCAGCTCTTGAGATTCCTTTGTAATCCACACCGCTGTGTTTATAGAAATTCTTGTCTTCGACAGAAATTACTGCAGCTATGACATAAACCGGAAGCTCCTTGTACTTCAGATAATATACATCTTTTTCACCTTTAAACTTCAGTAACTGTTTTCCGTTGGTGTCATATACAATACTTGTCTGTGATGCCTTAAATGTCTCCTCACTCGACTGAGCAACGAGTTTCTTGGCTTCACTTCTAAGCTTCATAACCTTTGCCCCAAAAGTAAACCAGCCGATTACGACCAACAACAAAAAGACAACAGAAACTTTCAAAAGAACTTTTTTCTTTTTATGTTTCTTTTTATGCTTTTTCTTGCTTTCGGGAATAATCTTTTTTGTTTCCTTTGTTTCTTCAGCCATATTCCTTTCACCTTTCGTTTGTTTTTACTGTTCTCATTTTCCGGATCATCTCCAGATATATATCTTAATTTTAACATAAAATATATCATAACTAAAATTTTTGTCTCGACATAGTTCGCACTCTAAAGACAAAATCTAATTGGCATATCCGTAATAAACGCTTCCTGCTTGTTTAAATTCACTCTCAAGCTTCTTGCGATTTGCTTTTACAGACTTTCCATTTGTCGGATCATAATATCTTAAATCCGTCTGATTATAACTCATAACTAATACATATGTGCCATTCTTTCTCTGTGCCACGAAAGATCTTCCCTTACTTATTGCATAAACAAGATCATCCATGCTGCAGTCAGAATAATTAACTGCACGCTTATTGAACACCTTAAATAATTTATCATATGTGCTGCCTGACATCTTCTTGATCTTATCATAGGAAATCTTAATTCCTTCTGATCTTGCCATCATCAGAATACATGCAATATCTGTCTCATCTTTATTCTCTGCCTTGATCATCGGAATATTAGATCCTTTTCCATAATTCTGTGCAACACCTTTCTCCCACAGATACATCTGATGATAATTTACAACAACTCCTCCGCCTTGCTTGGCGACCTTGATAGCTTCTTTCAGATTACTGTAAATTCCTGACAACTTACCGCCTGTATAGACAAATGCATCCCTATATTTATTATCATTTACAGCAAATTTGATCTTTATCTCATCTTCCTGTTCCTCAACATTTGTAGAAAGATAGTTTGGTCTTGTCTGAATATAAACATCATCCGGGAATGCAAGATATAACTGATTCAATCTTGTTCCTGTATACCCATACTCTAAAACTGCCTTACTCTCCTGTTTATCTTTGTAACGAATATAACTTACATTGATCTTCTTATATCCATTTCCACTCTTCTTAGAATGTGTCAATGCGATCGTTGTTCCGTCTACACTTGTGTTCGTAATATAAGTACCATCTTCTCCATACTCTTTTACAATCTTTTTATTGTTTCTTATATATACATTTGTCAATGGATACATATAAGAACCATCTTTATTCCTTACAACTTCTTTTTTATTTCCAACTCCATAGATAAAATCTTTCTCTATGAATCCAATTGGACGCAGTACCTGATCATCTTTACATGTGATCACTTCTGTTTTCTGTGTGGAAAGATCCACAACTTTCATCTTATTCTTTGACTGATTCAATGCAAGCATTCCATTCTCAGAGATAACTGTCATATCATCTGTAATGTTCTTTGCCAGAATCTTACTCTTTCCAGAGTCAAGATCTACCTGATAAATCGCTCCATCCAAATAGAAATAAAACTGTCCGCTACCACTTAAAAATGCACCTTTTTTAATGTCATTTTTCATCATATCATACTGAATCTGTGTTGGGATAAAGCCTAGTTCCTCAATTTTCTGGTCTGACGCAGTATACTGATAAACAGAAATACCATTCTCTCCTTCATGTTTTCCTCGATTCATATATCCATAAACCAAGAATGCTATATCTCCATTATTCTTCATCTTCATAATCTGAATCGCATGCTTTTGATAGTTGTTGCGACTGTCACGATAATCTTCTCCTTCAAAAGAAAATACTTTGTGCATGTTGGACTTCTGATAGTCATAATACCACAATTCATCTTGGACAACGAATGCTGCTTTCTTTCCGCCATTTTTACTGATCAACTGTTTCTGACTGCTTCCGATTCCCAATAAAATACGATTATTACTACGATCGATCGTATCGTATCGCATATATGCTTCCATATTACGTTCATAATTTAACAGATACATTCTGTCCTTTGCATATCGAACCCTGAAATATTCTGTTGCCTGATAATACTGTTTTGTTCCATCCGTATTCTCTGCTGAAAGAATATATCTCAGCTCCAGTGACGTTACATTTTCAGAAATTTCTTTTACGGTTGCAGGATATACACTTTCAACCTGTGGTTTTAATGTTGCATAAGATACCGCTTCCTGTGTCGATTTCAAGTCAACATTCGCCAGATTATTCGATGTTGTTCCCTCTGCCGTTTCTAAATATTGACTGATAAACTCTGTATTACCTTCTGTCAATGCTGCATCATGGAATTTCTGTGCAAAATCCAGACATTCTTTTAAATGAAAACTAGTTCCATAAATCACACGTGTAAAATAACGGATCGTTTTGTCATTTTGTTTCACTGACAATTCCATTAGATATGTTTTTCCATTTTCCAGACGTTCTTTAATCTTAATGTTTGCCGTCTTTTTTCCTTTGACTTTATGAAATGCTGTATCACCATTTCCAAGGATTGTTTTATTATCTGTATCATAAATCTTATATGACACGACACTGACATCAGATTTTGCATATGTCAGCATTACTTTTACTTCATTCTCATAAATTGGTGTGATACTGTCACGGATCAAGGATGCATCAACACTTCCCTGATACCCATGCAACTGGTTAATATTCTTTCCATCTGCAGACACTGTTAATAAAGGGATTGTTGCTTGACTAGTTTCTGTAACCCCTTTGTTATTTCTTCCAACTAACATATAATTCCAGATAAATAATGA